>JADHEF010000377.1_pt1 | contig 49427 bp, 46 predicted proteins | sample 8952391 | NCBI WGS metagenome assembly JADHEF01 (sample SAMN16124439, study PRJNA663245) | bioreactor sludge metagenome | isolation source: sludge (nitrite) | place: India:Bengaluru | collected 2019-02-28 | reverse complement strand
CAAAGAGTTCCTTGTTGTCCAGAATGGTTCGGTAAAGGGTTTCAAGCTGTTCCATGGTCGTTTCCTCCGTTGTGGTTCATGGCTTCCTCGAAAGACACATAGTTCCCGCCGAGACGGCCCCAGCGGGCCTTGCTGCCTCGTACATCCACGTGGATGAAGTTGTCCTCGGGGTAGACGCCGACGCCGCCGTCGCGAAAGGACGGGATGAGTTCGGCGAGTTCCGCGAATCGTTGCGGTGTGAGTCCCTTCGGACACAGCACGTCCGCCGCGGTCCCAAGGCAATGCTGGCTGTCCAGTGAGCCGCTCACCCCCTTGTTGTGCGTGCGGCAGCGAAATCCACTCGTAATCACGAGCGGGGCGCCAACGCGGTCGCGGAATTCCTGCAGAGCGTGGACAAGCTCCGGCAGAACCGGCGCGCTGTGGTTGCAGCAGTTCGCGCCCTTGCAGGCGAACTCGCTCCGGCTGAAATTCTTGGTCAGATCTCCCATGATGGTTTTCTCCTTATTTGGGTTAGTTGATGCGCTCGCCGCTGTTGGCGTCGATGGTCACCATTTCCGCGCGGGGCACGGCGGCGTCCGCGTTTGGCTGCGGTTCTTTTTCGTTGGCGGCGCCCTGGGTGTCGCCGGCCTTGTCGCCCGCGCCTTTCCCCAAGGCGTTCTTTTTGAGTTTGAGTTCGCAGGAATAGCCGTGTCCGTCGATCTTGTGCTGTACGGAATGGCAGTAGTAGACGCCGGAAAACTTGCGGCCCACGCCCGTGACTTCGATGTTCTGCTTGGCGCGCAAGGACGGGATGCCGATGGTTTTGGCCGTGGCTTCGACCTGGCGCATCTCCGCCTCCTTGAACTTGCCCTCGGCGGTGTCCTGCGCGGGTTCCTGCCGGGGTTCATGGTCGAAGGCCTCGGACCGTTCGAAGGAAGGGACAATCTCGCCCGATTCCTGTTCCTTGTACCGGCCCTCGCCGGTGTTGCCGTCCACGAGGTAGGTCTTCCGGCCCAGCGAGCAGCGTTCCGGCGTGGTGTCGTTGTCCGCGGTGTGCTCGACGCATTCCTTTCTGCGCGGGTCCACGCCGACGGCTTTGGTCGCAACGCCGGCGCCCTTTGCGCCTTGGGATTGGGTCGAGGGGTTGAAGGAGCGGAGCAGGCCTTTCCGGTCCGTGAAGTATTCGAGGGTAACCGCCGGAGCGGATTCCAGGTTGCGCGGATGGAAATGCAGTTCGTCGTCCTGCACGAAGAACACATAACCGGTCACGCCGTCGCCGTCCTTGGCGCGCGCCTTGGGCGCGAGTTCCTGGAGGAACTGGGCGTCGGAGATATTGCTCTGCGCGACGCGCAGATGCCGGTCGCGCGTGGGCGTGACGACGGGGCGCAGCCCGTTGGCCGATGCAATTTCCTCGGCGATGTCCGAGTAGGCGATGCCCGGCGCGGGTTTCTGCCAGACTTTCTGGTTCTGCTTGCCCGCGAGCTTGAAACCCTTGTCGAAGGCCTTGATGCGGATGGTGGGCGCGCCCCGGTGCGGAAAGTCGTAGTCGATGTCCTTGATGACGGCCTTCTTGCGCGGCGACAGGTTGCCCACGTATCCGAAGCGCGCGGCGATTTCGTTGCCTTCCTGGAACAGGGGATCGTCCACGAACTGGAGGTTCCGGTTGGACACGCACAGCTCGAGTTCGTCCATCTCCTCCTCGTTGTCCGTGAAGGAAAAGGCCTCGATCTCCTGCGTGATGTCCTTCGAGAGGGATTGCCCCTCGATCTCGATCAGGAAGGTCGGTTTGAAGGTGTCCAGGTCCATCGGTGTCTCCGCCGGCGCGCCAAGCGCCCACGGAGATTACTTACCGGAAGAAAGGGGAAACTGTCGGGTGTGAAGGACAAACCGTTATACTCTTTGATGGAATGCCCCAAACGGAAAGTGAATGGAGAAGCAGGCATGGCATTAAGTCAACTTCACGCTGAATATTATCCGAATCCCGTACCACTGCATGCTGAAGCCACAGGAATACCTTTGCTTATTGGCATTGCGCCAGGCCCGCAGGAAGCACTCAATGGGATTCCAATGATTGGTTCCCAAGGTTCCACACTCTATCGATTTCTTCGCAAAGCCGGTGTTAATTGGGCGGTCAGATGTCCGTTGACTAAGTGGCCGACTCGTAGCCTCAGAACCCTTTATGACCCGAAGAACAGACTGCACCTTGATAGATTCTTTTATGCGAGCGAATCTCCCGATATATTGAGGAGGATTGAAATGCGGCGAGTCTTCTTGGCGAAACGCGCTAAGAATCTAGCACTAACTAATGCTGTTCAATTCTGGCCGTTGCCTTCAGGGGGCGAAGGTGGAACCTATGTGGACCCGCATGAGTTGGATGTTTTGGCCGACGATAATATCGCGAGACTGAACGATGAAGTGATACAGGTTAGCCCCAAAACAGTGCTTCTTGCTGGTTTCGAGGCGCTTATGCTTGTTTGTGGATACACTAAGGAACGTGTTGAAAACGAGGGTTGGTCCCAACGCGTTGGAGAACATCTTCATGGTACTCCTCTGCGTGATGCTCTCAGACGCCTGTCTCCCTCCAAACCCGATCTTGTCTATCTTGGGCATCCTCGTCGCTGGAACTACAATCAAGATTCCATTATTGGGAAACTCCGCAATATCAAGCGATCTCATACAAGCACCCGCATCTGCACATGCTCGACCGACGGAATCCGCAGGAGTGTTCCGGGGTCGAGGTCCAGCGGTAAGAAGAGGTCGTTGTAGTCGCAGATGATCCACCAGAGCTTGGCGTCGCCAAGGTAGCGGTGGGCGATAATGTCGAGCCGTTCACCGTCGGTCACGGTATGAAAGCGGTCGTCGTACCGGGGCGTGGCATCAATGCGTTGCCGAGTCCCCAGACATTTCCCGTCCTCGTCGCGGTACAGGACGCAGGATGCATATCGCGAATCCTTGCCGATCATTGGCGCACCTCCGTGTAGTTGACCGACTCGTCCACATACTCTTCCAGAACCAAATCTACCTCGGCGTGCTGCGGCAGGAGATTGTCCCGGTCAAACATGTGGAAGTACCTTGCCTTCACGTTGCTCACGACACATTCGACCCCGGGGTACAGGTCGCCGAAGATGAAAAGCACCCGGTGTGGCGCGTTCTTGAGCATGGTGCCCGCGTGTTCCGGATAGAGCAGCGACCGCAGCCAGTGAACCTTCTCCTTGACCGGTCCCTTGAACAGATGCAGCTTGAACGCAATCTTGCGCGGCTTGCCAGAGACATACTGGTAACGAGGATGACTCATGCCGGGGATTTCCACCTCGGCATAGTCCGTGGACTTGTCGTCGGCGATATCGTCCGGATTGTACTGGAACTCCAGCCGCTCGCTGGTGTCGATATCGACGATATAGCCCTTTATTTCCCGCTGATCCCAGCCCACTTCAAACCTCCATCCGTTCCGTGCGTTGCTTCATCGAGCCGCCCTCACAACGTTTCATAGTTGCGAATCTTCTGTTCGCGCATGTCCTTGTATACGGCCTCCGCCACCACACGCCCGTCGATCTGCGTGGTCACGGCGAGGTCAATGGGCCGCTCGGCCACAGCATCCAGCCGCGCCAAGACGCCTTCCAGAAGCATGCGGAGCGAGGCGTCTCGGTCCTGTGCGGCTTCCCCTGCGTCGCCCTGCCGCTGGCGTTGTTCCGTCAGGATTTCCATGCGCCGGACAGGCAACTCAGGCGATGGTGCCGGAGCGGCAGCCGCAACTGGCGGCACAGGTCCAAAGGGTTGCGGCAGCAGGTCAACAGGCACATCGTCCGGAAGGGTCGGTTCCTGCACTGCCCATTGGAGCGGCATCGTTGCCGGTGCGATCTGTGGCGTAGCCGCCGACACCATCGCGGGAAGCTTTAGCGGCGCCAACGAGGGGACATCCGGTTGGACCCGAGCGGCAAGTTTCGCACCAGGCAACGCGGGAACGTCCGGCGACAAGTGAACAATCCCCTCGAAGTCCGGCACGCCGGGGAACGACCCAATGGTGATTGGGTCGACCCGTCCTGGGACATTCATCGTGCCAGGCACGACAGGGAGCAATTGCGCGGACAGGCCCACGTCCGGCAACTCAGGTGAAGACGCAATGACGTTTCCGGCAATGGTCGCATCAAGCGCGGGCACGCTCAGGGGTCGAAGGTTCGCCCCGAGGTCCAGTTCCGGAACGGGGCGCGGAACAACATCGAGCGGCATGGGCGATAGTGTTGGTGGAACATCCCGCAACTGCGCCGAGACCGGGACGTTCATCGCCGATGCTTCGGGCAGTGCTATACGTTGAGTGACAACCGGCGCGGGAATCCTGGCCATATTCATTCCCGCATCGAGCGAAAGGGTGGGCGATTCCGGAATCACCGGACGAGCAACGGTTTCCACGTCCCGAGGAGATACTGTACGCGCGGAAAAGTCAGGCTCTTGTGGCGTCTGCACCATCGTGATCGGCGCAGGCCGCGCAATACTCGTTGCCGTGAACGTATCCGGCACGGCCCCCGCCATTACCGGCATCAAGAGGAGCGCTGCCTGGAAGGTTCGTGGAATCAGCGAGGTATCAATCCGCGGCATGACTTCCGCGAAGAGCTTGGGTAGTTGTTCGGTAAGCACGGGCTTCAGATTGAGCACGGCCTCCAACGCCCGGGGCATGAGTTCCTCGCGCAGTTTGGGAATGAGCGACACCTGCTGCGTGACGGCGGGGGCCGCCGCAACCGGAACAGCAACCGGAGACGTAGGTGGCGTGCCCACTGGCTGCGGCGTTTCCGTTCCGGCCACCCAGGAAGCGGCGCTCTTCAGGCCACCCCAGATCCCGCCGGCCACGTCGCCCACGCCCTGGAGTGCGCCACGCCCCACATCCATGACCGTGCCACCGACACTCGCCGCGATGTCTTTTGCCTTCCCAAGCACATTTCCAGCCGCCGAGGCCACACTCGCCAGACCGGACTGAATGGCGCCCACGACCGAAGCCATGCCATCGCGCAGACCGTTCCACAGCGCGGTGGCGCGTTCGCCGATACGAGCGAAGGCGCCGGTCATGGCGTCATGGATGCCCGTCGCGGCGGATTGCACACCCTGTGCGAATCCGTTCAGACTCTCCTTGATGCCGATCCATACGGATTGCAGCCCCGGCACGATGGATTGGGCCGTGGCAGTTACCGTCTCGAAAGCCGACGACGCGCCTGTCCTCATCGTTTCCCATAAGGCCCCGGCAACAGCCGCCCCTGCCTGGAACGGCGCGGCGAGGATGTTGCCGATTCCGGAGAACAGGCTGGCGATACCCTCGGGAATCCGGCCCAGCGCGGACAACAGCGCGCCGCCCAGCGATACAACCGCTTCGAGCGGCGCGGCGAACAGGCTCACGATCCCGCCCGCCAGCGCCTTCAGAATGCCCGCGCCGAGCTCGAATGCCCGGCTCAACAATCCGCTTTCCCCGCCGGAGAAGAAACCGATGACCTTCTCGAACACATCACGAAGCAAGCGCAAAGGAAACAGGGCCAAGGACAAGATACCTTCGCCCAGCGTTCGCAGAATAGACGCCCCGAAGGAGAACACATTCCCCAGTATGCCGCCGCTATCACCGGTGAAGAGTCCGCGAATCCAGTCGAAGACGCGCCCAATGAGCCGGAATGGAAGAAGTACGACGTCACCCAGTCCGGAAAAGGGGCTGCCGATAACCGACGGAACGGCCTTCAACCCTGACCACAACCCGGCAAGCACGTCCTTTGCCCACCGGAACGGGGTCAGCAGGAACTGACCCACGGCACTTGCGATGGCCTTGAGTCCGTCCACCAGCGACATATCGCCGGTCAGCACCCGCCAGACCGTGTGAATGATCCTGCCCGCCGCCACGAACGCCTGCGCAATCATGCGCACGGGCAGCAGGAAGCGATAGGCGAATTGCCCGGCCCATACCAGACCAGACACGATTATCTTTGCCGCCCAGGTCACGGCCCGCACCACGATGGCCAAGCCCCGGACAATCAGCGACAGGTTCCAGACCACGACGCGCAGGGCGTAGGCAAAGCCTTGCAGCAGCACGCCGGCCACGGTCCCGATGACCTGCCCGAAACTCCGCCAGGCCGCGCCGTCCGTGGCCCCGGCCGCCACGCCAAAGATTTCCAGAATGGAGAACACCGCCCGGCCCAGCGCGCCGAAGGCCGTCATGAGCGATTGCACGGCTGGTTCGAGTATCGCGCGGACGCGCCCAAACGCTTCCGAGAACGCGCCCCACAGCCCCGCCAGAAACTCACGGACCCGGTAATAGACCTGGAAGATCGTGGTGACAAAACCCATGAGTCCCGCCGCCTCGAGCTTCTGGGCCAATTCCGCGGACATTTGCCCGACGCCGCCATTCAGGGAGCTTACCAGCGCCTGGATGCCCTGGATCGCGAGCCGGACTTTTTCCCAGACGCCCACGACCATATCGCGAATGCCGCCGAAATTGGATTCCCAAGCCTTCTTCATCAGGTACACCGCCAGAACGACGCCCGCGATGGCCGCCGTGACGGGGAGGAACCATGCGGCAATGGCCGAACCCATACCCGCCGCCGAAGCGCCGATGGCCAAAATGCCCGCCTTGATGGCCGGCAGGGCGAGTCCAAGCATGCCGATGCCCGCCATGACGCCGCCCGCCGCCACGAGGATGCCGCCCAAAGCCATGGACAGCGTCAGGACTACGCGCGTCACGCCGGGCACGGATTTCGCCAGGCGCTGCAGCGCAAGAATGGCCTTCGAGATGCCGCCGATGACCGGCCCGATGACGGGCAGCAACGTCTTGCCCAGTATCTCGAACAGATTGCTCATCTGTTGCCGGAGCAACGTGAACTGCGAGCCGATATCCATGTTCATGGCCTTGGCCATGGTTTCCGTCACCGTCGCGCCGGATCGCATCGCGTCGCCGACGGACTGAATATTCGTCTCCAGCGCGTCCATCCCTTGTGTCATCTGCAGCACGAACTTGACGGCCTCGTCGGATCCGAACGCCTTCTTGAGCGTCACCTGCGCGGCCGCCTGGGACAGGTCCGGAAACTGGCTCTGCAATTCGCGGAGGATGGGAATGACGCCCTTGAGCCGCCCCGCGGAATCCGTGAACGACAGCCCCAGTTCGTCTCCGGCCTCAGCGGCCTTCATCATGAACGCCTTGTACAAGGTGCCCGCCTCCGACCCGGGCATGGTGGTCTGGAGCTGCCCCAAAATGGCGAGTTGTTCTTCCATCGGGACCCTGGACGCCGCCGCGACCGCGCCGATGTTCTTGATGGCGTCGGCCATCTGGGGGCCGGTGGTCTTGAAGGCCGCCACGGTCTGGGACAACGCGCCGGAGAAGGCGGTTGCCCATTCCATGTCGCTCATGTCCGCCATGATGGGCTTGAAGATGCCGTAGGCCGTCGTGAACGTGCCGACCATTTCGTCCGTCGTGGCCTTGGTCGCCTTGCCGGTGATCGCCGCCATGTTAGTAAAGACGCCGACGGCTTCGTCGCTCAAGTTCGCCAGTGCGGATTTCACGTCGTATGTCGCCGTGATGAACTGGGCTTTCCGCGTTCCAGCCCACTGGTTCGTGAAGGACTCCGCCGCATTTTCGATGGCGTTGAGGTCTTTCACGCCCACCGACGAGAGTTCGCCGAGCGCCTTCTGAGTTTCTGCTGTCGACGCCACAAGCGCCGCGGGCACGGCGAGCATGGCCAGGCCCGCGCCAATCATCATCGTGCCCTTTTGGATACGGTCGAGATTGAGCGTCATCCGCTCGCTGGCCGCCGCGACGGACGCATCCAGCGATTGCATGGACGATTCGATGCGCATCGCGTTGCGCGAAAACGCATCCTTCATCGAAACGACAACGCCCAGTCCCAGATCGTTCACTTCCTGCGCTCCATCTGTTTGCGCTCATATTCGAGTTGGGTTTCCAGCATCTCCACAAAACGGCGGCGGACGTGCGCGGGCATGGCCATCACGTCGCCATAGCTCCAGTGCAGTCCGCCGTAGGCCAGGAAGAAGGCGTCGGTCAGAGGGTGGCCGCCTGGGGGAATAAAAAAGCCGGTTCCGCCTCCAGGCGCGTCTGGATGACCGCGCCGCAGGCGAGGCAACTGGTCTTGATCACCGTATCGATGCCGCCGTCCTTCACGCGCATTTCCGCGCGCAATGCATTGAGGTCATAAGCGGGCAAGTCGAGGAACGTCTTGCGTGTCGGCGGTTTGCCGCCCAGTTCCTTGATGCGCATGAGCATGGCGGAATGGATGCCCGGATTCTTCAGCGCCACGAGCCGTTTTTCCATGTGCCCGTCGAGCGGGATGAAGACAACTTCCTTCTCCGACTTCGGCAGTTTGAACCGGAACTCGCGCTCGGCGGGGTAGGGCGTGACCGTGAGGTCTTCGAGGTTAATCTCGACCGGGTTATCCTCGCCGCAATACGGGTCCGGGCAGTGGAGCGACAGTGCCACCTCGTCGCCGAAGGAAATCTGACGCAGCTTCACGAGCAGGAAGAGCCGGTCGCCGCTGAGCAGTCCGAGCACGTCTTCCATGGCCGGTGCGTCATTGCCGCCGAGGCTTTCCAGGCAGTTCAGGAGCACCTGGTTCACCGCCGCGCCGTTCTTCATCAGGCGGCGGTCGGTAAGCAGCGATTCCTCGTTACCGGTAATGGGACGTAGAGCGGCCTCGATGCCGCTGGGAAGTTCAAAGGTATGCATGTTGGTTCTCCTCAATCGTCCGTCCAGAACTGGTAGCAGATAGTGAGCGACTCGATGGTGTTTTCCGTGTTGCCGCCCTCGAGTTCGGTGTACTCGACCTTCTTGACCCAGGCGCCGTGCAGCGTCCAGCGCCGCGTCTCGTTGCCCGAGCGGTCGTAACGCACGATGTCGATATCGCGCATGTAGTCGTTCGGCAGGCCGCCGGTCGTGGCGTTCACGTCCACTTCCTGCTTCAGCCAGTCGAGCGTGGCCTCGTCGGTGCCGTCCTGGAGGATGCCTTTCTCCAGCACGATGTCGTCGAACTTCACACGGCCCGCCACCTTCTGGTCGAACATGGAGCCGCCCGGCGCGAAGACGACCTCCTCAAATTCCGTTGTCGGTTCCTGGCCCTTCTGGAACAGGGCGACGTCGAAGCCGTTCACCTCGATGGCGAATTGCCAGTTCTGATAGAGGCTCTTCGGCATGTTGCCACTGCGCATTGCGGATACCTCCTATGCGTTGCCGAGGACTTCCGAGAAGGTCGCCCCGGTATCGGTCATGATGAAGTTCAGTTCGATGAATTCCGCCGTCTTCGTGGGTTTAACGAAGACGCGGCAGATGAGTTCGTAGCGGTCGATGACAGCGGGCGTGTTGGTCTCCTCGTCGCATTGCACCGCGAAATCGTAGAGACCGCCCTTGTCCTTGATGTCCTGCAGGAACGGCTTGATGAGCCGCAGCAGCGCGCGCCAGGTCTGGGGATTGTTCGGCTGGAAGACGACGAAGCGCGAGGATTCCGCGATGGCCTCTTCCATGAACATCATGAGCCGCCGCACGTTGACACGGTCCACGGCGGACGGCTGGCTTTGCAGGGTCCGCTGGCCCCAGATGTTGATGCCCGTATCGGGGAACACGGCGATGACGTTCACGCCCTCGGGGTAGAGAACATCGCGCTCACCCCGGCTGGTCTTGTACGCCACCGAGAGCGCATTCAGGACGCGCCCTCGGTCAATGCCCGCCGGCGCGTACCACACCTCCGTTTTCTGATCGCTGCGGGCGTAGCACCCGGCCACCGCGCCGGAAGGCGGAATCAGCTTCGATTTCCCCGTCATCGGGTCGGTGATCTCCAGCCACGGGTAGTAGAGCGCGGCATAGGAGGAGTTGAAGGCCGCGTGCGAATAGAACCCCTGGCCCTTGCGGAAATCCACAGCCTCCTGCGGCTCCAAGTGTATGGGCGTATCCGCAAGGAATATGAGGTCTTTCCGGCCTTCCACGTAGGCGACGGCACCGCTGATGACGGGCGCCGTGGTCACGCCAGGGACGGACAGTATGTTCAGCGCATCCACTTCATCGAAGGCATAGACGCCCGTGTGCTGGGAAGGGTCGCCCAGATAGTCGATGTCGGAAAGGTCCGTCAAACCATCTTCGCCGCCGGAAAGTGTTTGATTGCCCACGGCAGGCCGGTCCGTTGCGAGGCCCGTGGTTGCGGAAAGGTCGCGCGTGGTGATCCAGTTGGACTTGCCGTTGACGGCCAGTTCGACATGGTTCGCGGAGGACTCGTCCATGGACAGACCCTTGAACACCTCGACCACGTTGCCTTTGTAACGCACAGTGAGGTCAAAGACATTTGCGGGGTCCAGGTTATTGTCCGCGATTTCCACGGAGAGCCGGTCGCCCCAGGCGCCTTCATTGATCGCCGATACTTCGAGTGTGTCCGCGGAATTTGCGCCTCCGGCAAGCGTTGCTTGCGCGGCGGCTGCGGCCACACCGCTGTCCACGGTCGTCGCCGCCACCAAGGCCGACGTGGCGAGGTTCGCCGTGATGGACGCAACCACTTCGTCCGCCGTAGTGATTGCCGCGCCCGTGTCGTCTGTGGCCAGATGGATAGTGATGGCCGTCCCCGTGACTTCAACCGACAGCAGGGTATCGTTGCCCGCCGCAATAAGCGCGATGGAAATGGCATTGCCCGCCACGCCGGGATTCCTGGCGGTCCACGTGATCCGGTCCGTACCTGGTGTGCCCGTCCGCAGTACCGCCGCAACGGCATTTCGTCCGGTGAGCGTGGCCGTGGCCTTCTCCGACGTGAGCGTGCTCCGGTCCGTCGGATCGGTCAGATGGGCGACGCGGTTCACCCAGAGCACCGCGCCGCCGTTGTCGAAGAAGGCGCGCGCGGCATAGGCGAGGTATCCGGCGGCGATATAGCCTCCGAAGGTGTTTATGAACTGTTCCCAGCTCGTTACGAGCGTGGGCTTGTTGATGGGACCGCGTTCCGCGACGCCCACCATGGCCGCGGACGAGGTCGAGATCTGTTTGACGTAGAAACTGAAGTCCGTCTCGCGGACCATCACGCCGGGGGAGAGTTGTGTCGTCATGGTTACTTGCCCTTCCGAGTGCGTCTCGCGCCGGAAATGACTTTGGCCGGAGTCTCCGGCGAGGTTTCCAGCGGCGCCGCGATTTTGGATTGCTCGGTTTCGCGGAGGTCCACGTAGTTGCGCCGCTGGGCCTGTTCGAGTTCCGGCGATACCAGCTCTGAGGCGATGGTGCGGCGTTCACGCGGCCCAAGATGTAGGCTGGCGCCATCCGCCAACTGGAAAGTCAGCGGCTGAAACAGAAGGTTTTTCACTTCAATCATGGTTCTCTCCTTGTAGAGGGGGTTCATGGGTTCGGGTTTCTTCGATGCCGCCGGTGTACTGGAAGGTGCGGTCGCGGATGAGCTTGCCTTCGCGGACAACGCCGTCGTAGACGGGACAGTCCTCGATCCGCGCGCGTCCGCTGGCCTGGCGCAGGTTGGAAAGGTTCACTCGCTTCAGGCCGCCCAGCGGCGTGACTTCGGTGAGATTGAGCGTTCCGTCCGGCGACAGGTCGAGCACCGGATGGACCTGGTAGAACCGCGCAACGCGCTCCTGGAACTCCAGCAGTTCCGGTTCCGTGGCCGTCGTGACGATGATGTCGAAGTCCAGGTGGTAGAGGCGCGGCGCGTTGCATTCCTCGTAGGAAAGCGCCGGGACATCGCGTTCCAGAAACCGCGCCAGCGTCCGCCGGACCGTGTTCTCCACGAGTACCGGACCCTGCAGCAAAACGCTCGGGGTTCGCTTCACCTCGAAGACATCATCCGCCGCGACCAGCACGGCATCCGGATGGATGTCCCGCTTCGCCAGCCGGATGAATTCCTCGACGACTTTTCGAATCGCGCTCAAACCACGGTCCTCCAGTAAGCACTCTGAGGGTTACTTACCGGAAGAAAGCGAAAACTGTCGGGAGCCGGACAACACGGTTGTTCATACTGTATATTACGCACGTGGCCTGCGTCAGTGATGCCATGCAGAATTGTATCGACGATATGAACGATTGGGTTGCCTACAGTGGTTTGGAGGGAGCAGCTATGCCGTCAGCATCGGTTCTTACGAGAATCACAAATCTTGAAATCGTGGATTGTCCCTATGGGGCTGAATGGGATCTCATGCCCGGGCTGCATCTTTCGACCAACAAAGGACATTTGGACTCACTCTTGTCAGATCCTTTTGTTATGGCTATGGGACTGGCAAATGCACAGGACTTCCGTGATAGTTCGCATTTTGTTTACGCAAGGTTTGACGATGACCAGATATCTACCTGGTTTCCAGAAGCACAGAGTGATCCGACGAGATTTACAATGACCATGGATCTCATCTTGCTGTGGCTACGCAATTTTCTCAGAGCTTCGTGGCTCATAAAAGACAACTGTTGCTCTTGTGAGGGGGCATTTGTGATCTTTCCAGACCAAGAAGTCCCCGAGATTTCTACATCACTCACCATGCACGAGCAGAACCTGACCTGTGAGGGTTGGAAGCGTTCCGCTTGCAGCATCTCTGTTGAAGAACTTCACGGGATGATACGACTACATGATCTTGTTGAGTCCACCTTGTATACGTGTCGAAACAGACACGGGGATGCCCTGCAAGGAAAAAGAGCGCGAATTGTTCGTTGTTTCGAGTTCATCCATGCAGCTAGGACATCGTACTCAATTCCGATTCGCTTGGTTCATTACTGTTCGGCACTCGAATCTCTCTTTGGGACTGGAAGTGCGGAGCTGACACACAAGCTCTCTGAACGAGTAGCTGCCATTGTTGGGAAGTCGCAAGAGATACGCTTACAGAAATATCAACTCATGAAAAGGGCCTATGGCTTACGGTCCAAAATCGTTCATGGCGGGACATTTTCGAAAGAAAACGTGGCCGAAGTGCATGATGTTCTCAAAGACATTGATGATGTACTCCGGAAAATCCTTCTCCAAGCTTTTTCTGATAGCCATTTGTTGGATTTGTTGAGCGCTCGCGGCGAGGACATTGATGAATACTTCCTTCAGTTCACGATGAGTGGCGGAGGGTGAGGCAGTGATGGGATTTTGGCTGGAGTCCTAAAGCCCAAGGGAGTGTAGCGCCTGCCGGTAATTTCCCAGAATCTCCTCCCGATACTGTTCCATCACCGGATGCAGGAAGGGGCGCGCGGGGATGATGATGGTCGTGCCGTTGGGGTGATGGATGGTGGCACCGTATTCCATGACCGCGCCGATGTTCACCACGTCGTCGCCCTGGGGATTGACCGTACCACGCAGAAGCCCGACAAAGGCCTTGTCCGCCATAATCTTCTGGGTGATGGCGTTGACCAGGAATCCCGTATCGATGAGAGCCTTGCTGGAGCCTTTCCGGTCGATGGTGCTTTCCGCCAGCTTCGCAAAGGGTACGCCGCCGGGCGCCTGACTCCTGATGCCCCGCTGAATCTCTCGCACCAGTAGTAGCGCGTTTTTCACAGTGGCCGCCCGCAATGCCGCCGCCATGCGAGGACCGAGCGAGTTCCCAAGAACGGCTTTGGCCTTGGCCCAATCTCCCGTGCGCCTAACTGGCATTTATCTTCACCAGCCGCAGCGACTTGTGTGTGACCACGCCGAACAGCCGCTCTTCAACCACCGCCTGTACCCGGTACGCCTCACCTTCGGCAGCAAGCCGGTCTTCGGCCCGAATATCCGCCTCGGGCAATACCGACGCCACGGCATCGATGTCGCCGGGCAGATCGTCCGGGGGTGTACGATTCAACTCCAGGGGAATCGTTCCAGCGTCATCGAACTGTCCCTCGTCGTGGCCATAGAGATTCTCGCCGGCCTCCCGGCGGAGAACGGTGGCCTCCTGGCCCGACGCGCATATCAGCGCCCGCACGTCGGACACGGCCGAAGCGCGCTCTGGGCCTGACAATAAGGACATACGTTCACTCCCTGCTCATAGACAACCGGGACGATGTGCCCCGGATGAACGAAATAGTCATCCTCGGCAAGAGCGGCTTCGGGCTTCACTTCCTTCAGCCGCGACCGGTATTGGTCGCGCAAGTCCGCTTCGAGCTTCGCCCACTGTTCGGGCTGCCTACTCTTGTCCACCCGTTTGTCGCCGCTGCTGAAGGCGAAGGCATTCGCCGTCCGCGACCGCATGACTTCGCACGCATGAATCCGGGCCAGCAGAAGCAGGAGTTCCTGTTCCACACCCTCCGGCGTGGGCACGATCTCGCCGGCCACGATGGCAAAGGCTGTGTCCAGATCCTGGGCAAGCATGAGCGCTGCCCGGTACAGACACCGCGTCAGGGTGGTCTCGTCAAAGAGCGTCGCATCCGCGTCACCGAGGTCCGTGCGCAAGACGGCCAGCAAATCACTCGTTGCCACCCGTCAGTTCCTTCTTCTTCTGGCCGAGCGCATCCAGTGCCGTCCGCCGCTTTTCAGTGCGCATCTGCGCCTTGGCGCGCTCGGGGTCATCCATCGTATTCACGCTCGCGATGACCTCCTGCGCGGTCGTTGTAGGCAGGTTTGGCGTCTCAGGCGCCTGTTCCTGCCCTGACTCCTCCGGTTTCTTGTCAATCCGCGCCAGATGTCCGGAGGCGACCAGTGCTACCATCTGTTTCGTGAGCGTTCCCACCTCGACGGTTTGGCCCGGTGTCAGCTTCAGTCCTGCATCGGCGATCACGAGCATGCTCCGGCGTACGTTTTTCAATTTCTCCATGACTCATAATCTCCTCAACCGCCGAGAATCTTGATCTTCGTGAGGATGTCCGGACGCGTGACGCCCTGACCCAGTTCCGACCACACGAGCCAGCCCGTCTTGAAACGGGTCTTCTGCTCGATGGCCTCGGTCTTGAGCGCCTCGCGTATGGGCATCTTGCCGACTTCCTCGTCGGGCACCAGGAGGATTTCGTTCAACGGCATGGCCGAGGTCAGTAGAATGCCGCCGGTTCCGTAGTTCTTGATGACGCCCTTTGCGCGCAATTCCTGCTTCGTCTGCGGATCGAGGTCCCAGCCGCGCATGTCGTTGAAACGCCGCCCGCGCATGACGATGTACTTCACCGAGAGTTCCATGTCCTCGATCATCGAAATGGCCTCGTTGAGGCCGTCCGCCGTGAGGGCATTGCCGGAGATTTCGACCGTGTTCGCCGCAGGCACCGCCGCCGAGATGACGGTCAGCGTGCGCTTGTCGATTTCCTTGCGGATTTCGTCCGCCGCGCCGGTCTGGATGTCGGTCAGCGTGCCGATGTTGCCGTGTTTGAGCACGGAGATGTCCACCATCGGCGCGGAATGAATGCGGTTCGTCGGGAACTCGACCTCGTCCTTGCCGACTTCCTGTTCCCGCGCCTCGCCTTCCGTGCTGATCCAGTGGGCCTTCACAGTGGGTTTCTTCTGGTAGACGGGCCGCTCGCCCTTGGGGAGCGTATGCTGCGTGAGCAGTAGCGAAGAGATCTCCTTGCGTTTGATCTCCTGCTCGATAGGCGCAGCGATGGCCGCCGCCAGGGCGCGCATGCCCTCGGGAGACTCGAGCGCCTCGCTCATGAGCCGCGCCATGGTCTCCATGTATTCCTGGCTGTGGATGTTCACGTTCTTGGTTTTCATGATGATTGGGATTCCTTTCCTCAGACGAGCAGCCGGAACTTGAGCGTTCCGCCAGCCATGGAAATGGCGCGCGCGACGACCAGTTCGCCTTCGCCGATGGTTCCGCCAGTAAGTTTTCCGTTCGCGGAGACCTTCAGGTCGTCGTCCGCATTGATGGTTCCCTCGAATACGTCGGTCTCGTAGACGCCGCCCATGCAGTAGATGCCGGGCATTTCGCCCGAGGCGTAGTCCTTGATCAGCAGCCCGAAGGACGGCGCGGTCGGGTCGGTGTTCACGGCGAACAGGTCGTTCCCGGCGATGGAAACCACTTGGCCGAGTGCGCCTGCGCCCTGGATATGGCCGTCGCCGTAGGCGAGACCACGGTGACACGGATTGATGAATGGCATGTTCGTTTCTCCTGTGTGTTCTTGTTACTGGTTGGCGGCGGCGCCCACGCGCGACTCGTAGGCCGCCATGAACCCGTCGCGGAGCTTGTCTTCAAGGCTGGCCTTGCGGTCGTCCACGTCGCGCGGACGCACCCCGGCGTCACTGCGCATGGGCGGATCGTCCTCGGCCTTGGCCGCTTCCTTCTTTTCCGGTTTGTCCGGCTTTTCCTCCTTCGCCTGCGCATCGGCCTTGGCTTTGCGCGCCATGCGCGAGAAAGCCGCCTCGGTCGCCGCAAAAGCCTCGTCGGAAAGCTCCGTCAGCCGTTTCAGTTCCATTTCCCGCTCGTCGTCGCCCCCGAAATCCACGCCCTGCTTTTCCAGTTTGGCGAGCAGATTGCGGGCGCGGGACTTGTTCGCCGCGGCCTGTCGTTCCGCTTCGAGTTCCTCGACGCGTTTCTGCAGTTCGGCGACCTTGGCCTTCAGCGCCTTGTTCTCCTTCTCGAGTTCGCTGATCCGTTTCTGCGGATCGTCCGCGCCCGGGTTCTCCGGCGCGCCACCGGCGGGCTTGTTCTTCGCCGCCTCGGCTGCCTTTTCTTCTTCTTTCTTCGTCTTTTCGTCCATGTCCGAATCTCCTTTGGATGGATCGTTGCCTGGTTGTTGCGAGGCGACCTGCAGAATCCGGGCGTTCTCGTCCGCACCTTTGCGGTCGAGGAGGCCCAGCCCCGTAAAGGTCACGCCGTGGAGGATTTCATAGACGGGCTTGCCGCCCGATTCACCGCCCTTCATCTTGCGCAGATGCGGGCAGTAGTCGTTCTTGTTTTTGACGCGCTTGCCACAGACGGAGCACTCGCCTTCCGCGTAGTCGCATTCCATCGAGACCTGCGCGATGATGCCCTTGCGCATGAGCTTGTGGGCGAGCCGCGCATGTTCGCTTTCCTGCACGTAGAGTTCGCCGACGCATTCGATACGGCCGCCCTTTTCGTCCTCGAGATAGTCCGCCGCGACGATGCCGCCCACGATGTCCGCGAAGTCTTGCGAGTGCTGCAGGTCGATCTTCTTGTTCACGGCGGTCATGTGGCGGCTGGAAAGTTCCTCCGCCGTGAAGTGGTCGCCGTTCTTGTTGGTGCCCGTCCGGCACAGCACGAAGGTGAACTGCGGGTCGCCGTCCGGCCCGGAGCGCATGGCTTCGGCGGAAAGTCCCTCGTGGCTCTCAAGCAACACCTCGACGGGAATGGTCGTGTGGAAGTTCGCGGCGGCGGAGAGCGGCGCGGCGCCCGGGATACGGCTGGATTTCGTGCCAGCGGATCGCCGACAGACGAAAAGCCGCTCCAGAGCGTTCGAGGCTTCCCCATGCCGCGAGGTGATGTTGTAATGGTGTTCCTTGCTCTGCATCCGGCTGTCCCGGCCCAGACCGGCGATAATGGTCTTCATTTCCTCTTCGTTCGGATACGCATGATCGCGATACGATATGAGCCAATGGGGAATGTGGCGCGCGCTGCCGAGGAAGGTCTGGAAAAACTCCGAGGCATTGGCTTTGGTGACGGTTTTGTGGTCCGTTTCGTAATACTTGACCTTCGTGTCCGCCCGGAGCGTCAGGCCCTTCCAATAGGTCATGAGCCCCTCGACGAAGTGATACGACCGCTCGTAGTTGGTCGTCGAGAACTCGGTGGCATAGGGCGGGTCGAAGTAGGCGAGGTCCGTCTTGACCTTCGGAAGCAGGGCGTTCACGTCCTCGCAATGCGCTTTGCAGTCTTCGCCATTATCGAAAACGAGCGCGTTGATACGCCGCACGTTATCCGCGAAGCGCTCCTTGAACTCCTCGGGGTTGTCCTGCCGCCGCCCATAGCCCGTCGAGGACGAGAAATGACCGAAACCGCCCTTGCCGCTCATGCAGGTCTTGCCCAGCGCGAACAGGGCGATGTCTTTCTTGAATCCTTCGAGCCGGTCGCAGTTGGCGCGCATCACGTCGATAAGCTGATGGACGCCCTTGGCAAAAAAGATGCCCTTGAAGTTGTCCTGGACAAAGCTGCCCGCCTTGGGGTTGTCCCCGAGTAGCATCTCCAGGTCATCGTCCGAGAGCCGGATGGACTTGTTTTCAATTATGGCGCGCGCCGCGTGGTGGCAGTAATGGAGCCGGTCGTTCGCCACGACGCTCAGGCCCTTGGTCTTGAACATGTACGCCACGACCGCTGAACCCGAGAACACGTCCACCGCCGACTTCACGTCCTGCGGTGTGTTTCGCCAGATCCAGTCCACCAGCTTCTGTTTGGAGCCGATGTAGTTCGTGATGTACTTCGGGCGCTGTTCCGGCGGCAGTTCCTCTTGCGCGCCCGCGCCGCCATCCGAGGCGGCTTCCGCCTCCAGAGCGCCCAACTCAACCTGAAAAGCGGCATCCGCCTCCAGCAGGAAGCCAAGCCGCTCCAGGTCCGTTGCAAACAGTTCCATGCGGTTCTCCCGGTATGTGGCGGGACACGGTCCACGGCGGACCGCAACCCCGCTATGGGTTACTTACCGGAAGAAGGCGGAAACTGTCGGGTCATGGAATTACTTCTTGGGGGAAAAGCCTCGGAGGATGGATGAGGCGCAGGATTCCAGACTTGGAGACTCCAATGTCGCGACGTCCAAGAAGGCACCATCGTAGGGAGACCGCGTCTGGCGGTGGTATTCGAGAAAGTCGTCAGGCAGACTGGTGACGTCGGCCTCGACAAGGCGGTTGAGGACCCAGTTGGCTTCGTCTTTGCGCGCGAGAACGGCGGGATCGCGGCTGTCGATGTAGAACATCTCAATATCGAGCCCTGGGCCGGGTCCCTGGACCCAGACGCCGACTGGCTCGTACCAGGATCGGCCATTCTCGTCGTGGCGCAGCACGCAATCAACCATATACCGGAGTTTCATGCCCATTCCTCCGCGATTTGCAGGTGTTCCCGCAGCAATTCCGCGTCAATACGGTCGAACATCCCGGCATTTGCGGCCTTGTACTTCACCCAGTCGCGCCAGTCACGGGCGTAATCCGGCTCGGAAATGGGTTCGATAAGCTCGACATGAAAGCGCCGTCCCCGACCATCGGTGAGATCAACGATCAGCCAGCAGTTTTCGAGGGTATCGCGAACGGTCACCTGGACGATCTTGACGGTGTGTGCGTACTGCCAGCCGTTGTTGTAGCCCACGGATTTCCAGAGCAGCCAGAAGTCCGAACGCGTATGTTGGCCCTGCGCATCGAAATGCGGAGCGATCCTCGTGACGGTGAAGCTGTCCACGAGTTCGCCAAAGAGCCGCTTCTTGTCCTCGTCGAAGACCTCCATGTGGCTGCCCCGCTCATTGAAGAGCCGCAATAGCCCCTGTATTCGGGCCTTCTCTTCCTCGATGAATTCCTTCACAGGACGACCTCCTCAATCTTGCGCCCATCGGGCAGCGCAGTGATGCCGCGTTTGGCGAAGCTCTTCAATACGCTGTCCCGCTCGGCGGTGTTCTCCGTGACGATGTACTCGACGTTGTCCATCAACGTGACCGAGTACTTGAAGATCGTCTCGTTGTTGGAGGAACCCGCGAATTCGCGCCACTCGCTCGGGGTGCTTCCGCGCCGGTTCCGGACATAGTCGTCCGTGACGCGGCCAAAGGCGTCGTGGTCATAGCTGACCGCGTCCATCCGGCGCAGCAGCCGCTTCTTGAAATACAGCCCCCGGTTCGTGGGCTTGCCGCGCGCGGGCAGTTTCTTGATGCGCGTGAAGAAATAGCTGGCGCCGCCGGTGTCCATGTCCGCCTCCGGTGACATGCCGCCCGGCGGAATGCCGATGCGCATCTTCTCGACGGTGCTCACCATGGCCCCGTTGTTCTCCAGCGCCGTTTCGATGAAGGTGTCCATGCGCGCGCCGTCCGTCAGCCTATGAAAGAGCGCGTGCCCCTTCATTTCCCGTTCCAGGTCGGCGTCGCTCAGATCGAACCGGTACTGATGCCGGTACCCGCCCTCGAGTTTCCGGTCGAGGAACCCGAGCTGATACTCGCCGTGGGGGTTGTAGCCTGGCATGGTTGCGAGATCGCGGACACCGAGCCGCTGCTGCCAGTAATCGCGCAGCGTCTGCACCCGCTCGGTCACCGACGCATCCCGGTCTTCGAGGCCCTTCAACACCTTCTTGTACGCATCGCCGCCGTCTTCCTTCGTCACGTAGGCCATTTTCCGGAGGTACATCCACTCGGTATGCTCGGGTAAGGCCTCGGCGGTGTTGACGCCCAGTTCCTCAAGCCGTGCCAATGCGTCGACCACATCGTCCGGTGAGCCGTGCCGCGGAAGGGTGATCTCGATCTCGCCCCGCTGCGCATAGAGGTTCTCGTTGTTCCACGGGCGGTAACGCACCCGCGTGCCATCGGGAAAGGACGCCGTGTACTGATCACCCTTCTTCATGCGGCGTCCCCGGAACATGTCCGTGTTCGACGCCGCATCGTCCTGCACGGTGATAGCGCCCTTGTCGAGGATGCGAAGGGTGTTTTCCACGCCGCCACGCTGGACGGTAAAGGCGGCCTGTGATGTCTTGCGCGGCGGTTCCTTCTTACGCAGGTATTGCGTCAGGTTGCCCTGAATACCCCGCCGTTCCTGCCGGGCCTTCTCCGCCTCGCCCAACCATGCGAGATAGCTCTTGGCCATGTCACGTACTTCGGCATCGTCATGCTTGATCAAGGCTTCCAGAGCCGACCGGTGTTTCAGTGCCTTTTCCAGGCTGGCCATGTTGTACTGGCCGTCTTGCTGATGATGGTTGACGGTTTTCACCGCCGCGAGAATGTCATCGTAGAAGGCATCTTCATCCAGCGCTTTGCCGATGCGCTGCGGCGCGCCGCGTAGGTCGCCCTTGCGCAATCCGGCCAGCATCCGCGCGTCCGCTTCCGGGCGAAGCTTGAACTTCAAGACTGTCCGTTTCTTGCCCTGATAGATCTCGGTGAACACGAGCGCGTTCTGGTCCTCGATATCATCGAAATCGATGGGCAGCGTCTTGCCCTGCCAGCCCAGCGCCTCGGCCTCCTGGAGAATGCGTTCCTGCCCGGCGCTGATGCGCCCGATTTTCCCCGCGGGCGCGGCCAAACGCTGGAAGGAGAACTCCTTGTCGCCGAGAATGTCGCCGTAGAATCCCTCGAAATCCCGCCGCAGGTTGTGTTTCCGGGCAAGGGCCTGGTCATAGAAGTGTTTCAGGCCGGCCTGGTCGCCTCCGAAGCGCCCCTCGGCATAGGGGCGCAACATCGCCAGATAGGCGTCGTCGGAGATCTTCTCGACTTCCTGAATGTGCCGTAGCGTGACGGCGGGGTCGAACCGGACCTTGCCCTCCTTCGCCGCACGAAATACCGTGTTGTAGTAGGGCTCCTGCTCGCCGCAGGCACGGTTCGGGTGATAGTCGATGGACAGACTGTCCTTGCCCAGGAACTTAAAAGCCTGCCCCTTGTCGATACCGTAGACGTGGCCGTCCTTACCGCGAATGAACTGTTTGGCGTGCCCATCGTGGTTGGAAACCAGCCAATCGACGACATGTTCCCGCTGAATCTGCTCCAGTTCGAGCGTGGTGAGGTTCTCTGGCAGCGTGTTCCGGAAATCGAAATCCGCCTGCAGGTTCGTCCGCCACCGCTGTATCGAGCCCATGCGCCCGTTGAGCCGGATGGTGCGCACCTCGACGGCGTCCGGATCGATGAGCCGCCCGATGAGATACGCGGATTCCTCGCCATGGGCGACGAATTCATCCCGTGCGGCCACCGGTTTGAATAGCCAGCGGCCGCCGTTTTCGTCCACCCAGAATTCCTTCTCGTGGGCGCCCTCGACCTGCGCTTTCCCTTCTAGCTTGAAACCACCTGCCTGCTTCTTCTTTGCCCACGCATCGTCCGCCACCTCGAATTCAACGCCTTTCTTGGCGAATGGCGCGGTGGACGGCGCAACGGTTGGTGCGGCGGGAGGGGCAACCAGCGGTTTTGGCGGTGGTAACGTCGCGCTCGGCACCGTGGACTTGGCGCTTTTCTTCCCGTATTTCTCTTGGTGTGCCGTGTAGCCCGCTTCGAGTTTGGCGTGGACCGCCGCGACCTTGGCTTCGTCGGTCTCGGAGAACAGGGTGATGAAGTCATCTTTGCTGCCCCATTGCCAGTTCTTGACCTTGCTGTCCTTGGCCAGCTTCTTCAGATCGCCTGCTTTCATCCCGGCGATCTGGTCATGGAACAGCTTCTTTTTGAGGGCGAGGGATTCCGCCAGCGGTTTCATCTCGTCCGCAGACACCAATCCACTGCCCGCGAGCGCCTGCTCCGCTTCCTTCACCTGCGCCAGGAACCCCTTGAACTGCGCCGGCTCCGCGGGCAGCACGACTTTCTCGACCGATGCCTGGGCAAAATCCTTGGCCTTTGTCGCCGCCGCCTGTTGGGCCTGTTGCTGGACCTGCTGGGCCATCTGCTGGCCCGCCTTCTTCTGCAGCGCCTCGACGAGTTGCTGCTTGTTCTTCAGCACGCCGATGCCGTGTTTCGCCTTGGCCGCCGCGAGTTCCTGCCCCATGAGGCTCGCGTGGTCCTTGCCCGGTTCGAGCTTGTCCAGGAGAGCGATGGTGTCCTCCTTGGTCATGTTGAGCGAGATGCCCTGTTGCTTGGCCATCTCCTTGAGTTGCGCGGCGGTCAGATTCTCCAAGTCCGGCAGCGGCGCAAGGGCGGCCTGTTCCTTGGCGATGACCTTGGCCTGCAGCAACGCGGCCTGTTTTTGCGCGAGCAGTTCGGAGAGTTCCGATTTCGTCCGGAGCAGGCCGATTTGGTGTTGTTTGAGCTTGGCCTTGAGCGCTTCGCCCGCAAGCTCGCTGTGGTCAATGCCCGGTTCGGCCTGGTCGAGCAATTTGATGAAGTCGGCCTTGGTGCGCGCGACGGAAACCCCGTTCTCCTTGGCGAGCGTCTGCAATTGCTTTGAGGTGAGCTGCTCCAGTTCCCCGATCTCGCCGCTCTCGAAGGCCTTCTTGAGCGCCGCGTTCTCCTGAGCCTGCGCGTCCGCCATGCCTTCGAGCACATGCGGCGGCAGGATGCACGCATCGCCCTGGGCGTCGTTCGCTGCGGCCTTTGCGGACAGGTCCGAGCCGCAGATGGCCAGTGGTTTCGCGATGATGTTCGTACACCGGCAATGGGGATGCGCGGGTTGCTGGGGAAATTTGTCGATGGGAAAGGCCTTGCCGTCGAGCGCATTGCACACGGGACAGGACCGCTCGTCCTCCATGCACAGCCATTCGAGCCGCTGCACGCCCGCGCGTTCGTGGAACTTGAGCCGCCCCATATTGTGCGCGCGCAGGACCTCCGTCCGGGCGATCATCTCCATCCGGTACTGGGCCTTGCTGAAAACCCGTGTCCCGGCCTGGCGGAAGGAGTCTTTGTCCTCAATGACCGCGCCGAGGTCGCGCACGATGTCGCCCGCGCCCTTGCCCGTGGCGATGCCGGTCAGGAGCGTACGCTTGATGCCGTCGGCCAGTTCGCGGTGAATGTCGCCCGCGAGGGTGAGGTTGTATTGCGCGAGGAAATCGAGGGCGTTCGTGTCCACGATGGTGAAGCACTTCGTGGCGAGCTTGTCGAGACCGCCGGGCGTGAGGTCTTTATAGAAAGGAAGGGCCGCGTCGGTAAGTTCACCGATACCCCGGCCTATGCCCAACCGGAAGGCTTCCTTCGTGCCGCGCCGCCAGACGAGGGTCTGCTCGCGCTTCAGCCGTCCGAGGCTCTCCCCGATTTCCGCCTGGAGCTTTTCCAGTCCCTTCAGGGCCGCGAGCTTGTTATCCGGCAGCGAAGCGGGCGCGCCATAGTGGCCGAGACTCGCCTTTACCTCGCTTTCCGCCTGCTTCAGCGCCTGCGTGAGTTGCGACGTGACCTGCGCGGTGTACCGGTCGCGCGCCGTGAGACTTCGCTCCGTGGCCGCGCGGATGCGTTCGGCCAGGGTCGGCATCAGTGCGCCTCACGCCGGTCCAGAAAGCGGCACGCGGGCGCATCAAAGGCCCGGTCGGTATCGTGGACACGACATCGATTCCCCTCTCCGTCGAAGTGCGAGCATTCGTCGCATATCGCGCCGGAAGCGGTTGCAGAGGGTTCCGCCCCGAGCAGTGAAGCTTCCGCCGTTGGCGCGCCGATGTGCGCGTCCTTGGGCAGCCCCAGCATCTCCTGCGCCCGCTCGACGCTGAGGATGCCCGCCATCACCATGTCCACGATGGGCTTGACCAGCTTTTCGTCGAACAGGTCGATGGTCTTCCCCTCGGTGGCCCGGTTCGAGGTTTCGATTTCCGGGTCGAGGTCCATCTTCAGTTGCAGGCTGGACCGGCTGATGAGCTTCCGGTCGTAGAGGTCCAGCAGCAGCCGCTTCATGTCCACGGCGTCGCTGGGATCGAGGTCGTTGAACAGGTACTGCAGGGTCTTGTCCCCGTGGCCGTGCAGTTCCATCCAGTCGTCGAAGACCCAGTCGAGCAATGCGCGCGCCGCCTGCTTGATCTCCCGGATCATGACCATCATCTTCTGCATGCTCACGGAGGCGGTCGCAAAGTTGGGGCCGTCGCCGGTCACGAGCGAGCGGGACAAACCGAGCGCCACGACGATGTCTTCCTTCACCTCCTTCACCTTGTCCTCGACCTTGAGCACCTGGCCCTCGGTGCCATGGGTTTCGACGGTGACATAGAAGGGGACGACGAGGCCGCTCTTGAGGTCCATCTTGTTAACCATGTCGCGGACCTGTTCGAGCATGCGCTGATCGGGCATGACCATTTTCTGACCGAAGGCGCCGCCCACCTTGAGCAGACGGAAGGGTGTGGTCCAGCGTTTGGCGATGGCCTGTTCTGCGCGGCGGTAGTCCCGGAGCAGTTCGATGGATTGGAATGCGGGCAACACAAGTGAGTTGCCGCGTGGTGAAAAAGCGGGCGCGTCCCACTTGAGATGGATCACCTGCTCAACCGGCAGGTCAACGCCCTCGTCCCCGGCGGACTTGTCCTCGGCGAACTGGCGGATCTCGACGAGGTCGCCCTGGGCGTACTTCACCTTCACCGAAACGGGATTGACGCAGACGAGTTCCTCGATGTCCCGGCCCGACTCGGCGTAGCGTTTGAAGCCGACGGCGTCGCCCTTCACGAGCAACTGGAGGACCATGTCCTTCACGAATCGCGATATGCGTAGACGCCAAGCCGCTTCGACGGCCTCGTCCTTCAAGGTCTTGTCGTCCGAGGTGAGCTTGATTTCGTCGCCCACGGCAAAGGTGCGCCACGAGTTCACGCAATTCTTCACCAGAGGTTCTTCGAGGTAGTATTCCCAAGCCTTCCGCGCCCGCTCTTCCCAGGTCGCCGGGATCGCCTCGTTGGGGTTGAGACCGGCAAAGGTGGTCGAATCCAGCGCCGCCGCCGTCGCCAGCGGAGCATCCACCACGCCCGCGGCGAAAAGGCCCGGTTCGGGCGTTTCTGGGTTTTGTCGGGTTTCCATGCGGTCTCCTCCGGTAAAGGCCGACACAAGCCCACACGCGCCGCAAAACGGCGGAACGTGCGGAGGGCCTATGGGTTACTTACCGGAGGGAGTCGGAGACTGTCGGAAACGAGGAGGTTGACTCCAATAACGAAGGCATGCATAATTGTTTTGGCGTCATGAGTGCCAATTGGAATCATTTTGAGTGATTCGTAACTCTTTTGACAAGAGAGCGAAGGTTGTGAATAATCATTTTGGTTGATTCTGTGGCCTGCGTAATTATTTTATGTCTCTTGTAACAGTTTTTTGGAGGCGTTCATGTCAGAAAGTAATCTCGACAGCTCGGACAGGGCCGCTGGATACGAAGCGCTGATCCGGCGATACAATCTCGGCGTCATACCTCATTGGCATAAATCCTTTGTGAGCGCTTCTTCCACGCGAAGAAAACACACCACGGGAGAAGAGATTGAGGAAATCTTTCCATCCCAGTACTGGCCGGGCGATTCGCTGGGCGATCATCTCGAATTCGCGCTCAAGCATGACGGCACAAACCTCGCCATTCTCGCCTGCATTTTTCAAGCGGCGGAAGAAGAGGAGTTTTTGAAGTATGTCCGTTACAAGCCTACCGGCAAGTATGTCCGGCGTCTCTGGTTCCTGTATGAGTTTCTGTTGAACAGGTCCCTCCCTCTGGAGGATTTGAAGCAGGGCAACTACGTGGATTTGCTTGAACCGGAAGAGTACTACACCGTCGAGACCATCCGGCAGATCCGCCGTCAACGTATCAATGACAATCTCCTAGGCGACCGCCGCTTCTGCCCAGTGGTTCGCCGCAGCTATACCCTTCAACGGCAGGAAAGGAGCGGTCTGCCCGAGAAGTGCCTGCGTATTGTCTCAGCTTATCCGCCTGAGCTTCTGAAGCGGGCGCTCGGCTATCTCTACACAAAAGAGACGAAATCCTCTTTTGAGATCGAACACATAACTCCCAGCTCCACCCGAACCGAGCGCTTTGTGGTGTTACTGCAATTGGCTGAGCGGGAGGATTTCTGCGAAAAAAATCAACTCATTGAATTGCAGAACCGGACGGTCGATCCTCGTTTCCGGGATTCCTGCTATCGTTCAACGCAGAACTATGTTGGCGAGACTGTTGCCTGGCAGCACGAGAGAATTCACTTTGTGTGCCCCAGACCGGAAGACCTGCCTGAGCTAATGGATGGTTTTATCGCTTCGCACAATCGCATGGGAGCGGGGAAGGTTCCCCCGATCATCCATGCCGCCGCCGTTGCCTATGGGTTTGTCTTCCTCCACCCGTTCGAAGACGGGAATGGACGCATTCACCGTTTCCTGATCCACAACGTTCTGGCCCAGCGGGGATTCACTCCTAAAGACATCATGTTCCCCATATCGGCGGCTATGTTAAGAAACGCTGCGGATTACGATGCTTCCCTGGAGGCCTTCTCACGCCCCCTCATGCCCCTGGTGGAATACACGCTCGATGAGGAGGGGCGGATGACCGTCCATAATGACACAGCCTCATGGTATCGCTATATCGACATGACGCCGCAGGCGGAAGCTCTGTTTGAATTCATCGAAAAGACTATTGACGAGGAACTCGCCTCTGAGTTGTCATTCCTTGCGAATTACGACAAGACGAAGAAATCCATCCAAGAAATCGTAGACATGCCGGACCGCAGTATTGACCTTTTCATTCGCTGCTGCCTGCAGAATAACGGTCGGCTCTCCGCTGGAAAGCGTGCGGCCCACTTCGAGCCTTTGTCGGACGCCGAGGTTGTCCGCTTGGAGGAGGTTGTTCGCAGTGCTTATGGAAGCAATAACCCGATAGAAGAATAGAGGCCGGATGCGTTTTCTTCTGCTTAGCGACACCCACGGGAACCTTGAATGCATCAACGGTCTGGCTTCGATGGCACGCGCCGATGCAGTAGTTCATGCGGGTGACTTCGGGTTCTATGATTGCGGAAGCCTTGATCGGCTGTCCGACCGCGAGATTCGGCTTCTGGTGAAGTACTCAAGCCTTCCACAGGAGGAGAAGAACAGAATCTTGAAGGCTGCGCCGGCAGTGATGGCCGATGCGGTACGTGAACATCGACTGCTTGGAAGCTTTCAGGACTTTCTCGATGGCCGCGAGTTCTTTGATGTTCCTGTGTATGCCGTGTGGGGAAATCACGAGGACATCGCCGTGGTCAATCGGCTTTTCCGCCATGAGATCACGGTCGCAAACCTCCATATCCTTCATCACCAGAAAGCTCATCGCATTGGACAGGTGTTTCTGTATGGCCTTGGGGGCAACTTACTACCCGGACCAAAGATGTTGCAGCGGCCGATTGCCGGAGGACGCGGCAAAATCTGGAGCGCCCTTTCGCAATACGACGACTTGGTAGCGACTGCTGAACGCGACGCGGGCGATGCGAAATACAGAGTGTTTGTTTCACACGTCAGTCCGGGCAAGGAGGCGTTCGTGGAGCATATCGCCGCAAGAACCGGGGCTGACTATACCATTACCGGTCATATGGGCGCGCCGGAATGTATGGTCTGGAACTCGTTCACCATTCGAACGGTGGAAGAAGCCCGGCAACACCTGCAAGGTGGTCTTGACGCTGTCTTTGACGCATGCACAAGGGCCGGCGGAAAGCATCAAGACGAGGTCGCAGAGATGGTCCGGCGTATCAGCGCGATGCCAGACCACATGGAAGAGGCTCGGATGCGGAGCGGAGAACCCCGCTGGTACCGAGGCATGACCCATGTCAACCTACCCGACGCCGAGATTGGATACGCCATTCTGGATATCGACGCGGCAGGTGTTCGCCTGCAAACGTTCATTACACAAACACCGGGTCCGTGAGCACGGGCTTGAGCGAGACCACCTCATCGTCGCTTTGGTCGAGACTTTCCTCTTCCCGAATCAGCAGGGCGCAGCGGACAGCGTCGATGATGTGGTCGTTGCCCTTCGAGTAGACGACCTTGCCGTCGCGCAGGGTGTACGTGTGCGTCGTGAACTGGTCCTCGATGTCCGTGTCCTCGGCGGGCAGGACAAGCTGTTTCCGCTGCAAAGCGCCGTTGATAAGGCTGGTCATGAGTTCCTTTGTGCGCTTCTTTACCTCGCGGCCATCGCGGACGGCCAGCCGGGTCATGCCGCCGAAGTCGTAGCCCTTGAGCCGTCCCTCCAACCCCAGTTCCTTGTACTTGTCGAGCGTCAGTAGTTCCTGCACCACGGCTAGGCCATTGCCGCCGTTGTCCACGCCCATGCCCGTCGGCGTGTAGTACCGCTCCAGCAGCGCGAGCGTCTGCGCGATGTGCGGGTACGCCACGTGCTCCAGATGCAGGCGCAGCACTAGCCGCAGCACTTTGCGCTCACCGGCCTCGACCTCATGGAAGACCACGAGTTCCGTCGGGTCGTTGGTATAGCCGAGGTCGCCGCCGATCCAGAACACGCCGGTCTGCGGCGTGAGATTTAGCAGCATCTCCAGCCGGTCATGGGCCGTCTCCTCATCCGCGCAGTCGCGCAGTTCGGAATCGGTGATGACTATCTTCCGGTATTCGAGAATGTCCTGCCGGCAAAGGTTGAACTGCTCCACATTGAACGCGCCATACGATGGCTTGCCGTGTTCGCCCGCGACCTCGTGCTGCCATCCCGAGGTGTCGCGCCCGCCGTAGAATTCGAGGAGCTCCGCTTCTCGCTCCTCATTCCAGAGAGGGTTCAGCCAGGACGGCCACCGGAACACCGTGAACTGCTCGGAGAGCGTCAGCCGGTAATAGGTCGTGTTGCGCAGACCGTTCGGCGTCGAATAGATGCGCAGCGTCCCTTCTGGATTGAGACATTGCCGCAACGCCTTCCACGCCTTCTCGGAAAGCCAGGCTGCCTCATCCACCCAGATACGGTCCACATGCAGCGACCGGAACGCATCGCCATATGCGCCCGCCGGCCTGAAGTACAGGATACTTCCATTGGTGAACTCCAGCCGGAAGTAAGGCTTCCGGTGAATCTTCGGCTTGCCGTACTTCGTGATCGCGATGCTGTTCATCAGGTCATCGTTGTGATCAAGCTGGAACTCGATCTCCTCGATAACCGTATCGAGATGCCCCTGATGCGGCGCTGCGATGAGTCCCTGCCCGCCGCGCGTGATGAAGGCGAAGTGCAGGACCTGTGTCGTGAGGTTTATGGTCTTCCCGACGGCCCGGCCGTCGAGGTGGATAATGTTCCGGCCCGGACAAAGGAGATCCTCCCGCTGGTGGGGCCAGTACTCCCTCGGCGAGCCATCCCGGTTCGCAAGGTATGCCTGGCCCCACCGCAGGGGACTCGCCAGCGTTTCCGCAAGGCGTTTTTCCTGTGCCGAGAGAGACGCCATTAGATCTGAGCGGCCCTCAGCGCACCGTTGATGATTGTTCCCGCAAGGTCGCCCAGGATCTGTTGGACGGCCAGCATGCCCTCGCGGTCGCGTATCACGGCCGCGATATCCGCCGTGGCCTGGTCGAGTTCATCCCACTCCGGGTACTTCTGCGGCGTGGCCGCAAGCTGCGCCAGTGCGGCTTCGATATGGCCCGAGGCGAGTTCCTTTCCGATCTCGGCCAATGCTTCACCGGCCTGACGCACGGCAGCTTCGTGTTCGCGAAGGATTTCTTTCATTCCGTTTCTCCTTCCGACTCGCCTTCCGCTTCGCCCTGCGCCCACCGGTCGAGCGTGGCCAGGCCGTCGCGCAGACGCATGCCCATGCCGGTGAGCCGCTCCGCATCAGGATGGCCGCCGGCTTCCAGCGCCGCGTTGGCCTCCTCGACGTACTCCGGTATGTGCCGGTTCATCGTGGCGATGGCGCTCTGGATACGCTCCGGCGGTTGCGTCGTCGCACAGCCCGCCAGGGCCGCCGCCGCAACAACGATCATTCCTTCCAATAGTCTTCGCACGTTCATGCCTCCTGTTTCGCGGCCTGAAGGCCGCATTGATGTTTCTCCCGGAAGCCCTTGACTTTGCCCCGGGAACCAAGCGTGTATGTGTATGCCGCGGGCGACGCCGCCCGTGGCAAGCAACCGGAAACCAAATGAGAGAAAGGAATCCCACCATGCCAGAGCACACCATCCACGAAGCCGCCGAGGCCTTCCTCGGGCATCTCCGCGAACAGGGCAAGAAGGAGCGGACGCTTTACACATACCGCAAGGATCTGGAAATCGTCGAGGCCTTCTTCGGCGGGGACAAGAAGATGAGCAGCATCCGCACGCCGCAGGTCGGCAAGTTCTTCAAGTCCGATACGCTTCTCAAGCTGCCCACGGGCCGGGAGCGCGCCAAGCCCACGCTGGACAAGACGATCCGCGTCTTCCGCATGTTCCTCGTATGGGCGAAGGACACCGGCCAGCTCGCCGACCTGCCGCTTCCCAAGGACACGCCCATGGGCCACAGCCGGGTGAAGGGGCAGGACGATGACGGCCAGCAGTAACGCGGCCATCATTCCGCTCGCGCCCCGGCGCACAAGGCTGGCGGACCACCTCGAAGCATTCCTGACGAAGCTCACGGTGGACAGCCGCTCGAAGCACACCGTTAGCGCGTACCAGCGGGACCTTGCCCGGGTCTTTGAGACGCTCGAATCGCTGCGGCCCGTGCTCACCATCGCGGACGTGACGCCCGGCCTGCTCGACCAGGCGCTCGCGGCCCCGGCCATTGTGAACACCGCCCGGGGCCAACGGTCCGCTGCCTCACTGCACCGGTTGAAGGCGGCGGTGAAGGCATTCTTCGCCTGGGCCAGAGACAATGGCCTCGTGGCCGAGAACCCGGCGCGCAGTCTCCGCCTCAAGCGGTTGCCGCGCAAGCCGCCGAGCTTCCTGACCCAGACAGAGAAGCGAAAGCTGCTCAAGGAACTCAGGGGACACAACGCCCCGGCGGACCGGCGCGACCGTGTCATCTTCGAAGTGCTGCTCGGCACGGGCATCCGGCTGGGCGAACTGGTCGGCCTCGACCTGGACGATGTGGACCTCGACGCGAAACACCTGCGCGTCCGCGCCAAGGGAAACATCTGCCAAGTAAAGTTTCTCAAGACCGACCTCCGTTCATTGCTGCGCGCCTGGCTCAACGAGCGGCGGCGTCTGGCGTCCGCCGAGGAGCGCGCCTTGTTCCTGTCCAACCGCGGCACGCGCATCACGCCGCGCCAGGTGGCCCGCCGCCTCGATGACTGGCTGGTGCGCGCGGGCATTGGCAAGCGGCTCTCGCCGCACGGCCTGCGCCACACCTTCGCAACCCACCTTTACGACGCGACCTCGGACCTGCTCGTGGTCCAGCGCGCCCTCGGCCACCGCGACATCGCGACGACCGAGATTTACACCCACCTCGTTGACGGCCGGCTCGAAGAGGCGCTCGAACGCCTCTGAGTCCCGGCCCGCATTCCTGCGCTCCCTCGTGGAGCGCTTCTCTCTTCGCGCGCAAGCATTCGTGACAGTCACGCTGACAGTCCTCACAGTCCCCGCCGAAGAACACAAACGGCCAAGCAATGGCGGGAAGAAATACTCAGGAAAAAATGCTCATGGAACGCGTCTTATGTGACCTCTCACGCATCGTCCGTCTCCGGATCGCCGCTGTTTACGGGGTCTTCCGAATCGGGCGACTCGGTGTTATCCGACCTCTTTTTCGCGTTTTTCCGCGGGCGATCCGTCTTCGCCGCCTTGGCGCCAGGCTTGGCGCCGGTCTTCTCCAGGAGTTCCGTCGCCCAGTCCGCCGGCGTCGTTTGCGGTCCCCGGGGCTGGTCACCCTCGCGGGCGATCTTCGTAGCCTTGAGATCCTTCATGTGCGCGCGGATCATCATGTCCAGCTTCTGGGCGGCGTCCACGTTCACTTCGACCTGGGCGCGCATCAGCTTTACCGAGTAGATGGCCACGAGTTCGAGTTGCAGGAAGTCGCTGGACTTGTTGAACTCGAAGTCCTGGTAGAGCCGCTCGATAAGCTCATCGAAGGACTCGCGCTCCTCGGCGTTGAGGCACTTGTTCGCGAAGATTCCGTGCTTCATCGGATTGAGGTTGCCGTCGGGCGGCCCCATTCGTTTCTTGGGGGGCGCCGTCTTGCCCTCGTTCCTCTGCCAGCGGTCCAGCTCTTCCATGTCGCGTCGATTCATTGCCATTGTTGGTGTAAGTAGCTCCCCAGACTTGTTTTCCGGGGCGGGAGACGAAAACAGCGATAAACATTCGCTATGGGTTACATACCGGAGCCGCCGCCGAACTGACGGAGATCAGCGCGGCTCGTCCGCAAGAATCTGGTTCACGCGCCGCGTGGTGATACCCGCCAGGCGGGCAATCTCCTTCGTGGGCACGCCCTCGCCGCGCAGGGTGAGAATGAGTTGGCGCCGTTCTCGCAGGAAGGTCTTGGGCGAGGGAATCCATACGAGGCCGGTACAGTGCTTCTGTACTTCGGCCAGCAATTCCGGCGGCAGAATATCGCGCGCGTTTACGTAGGAGGTTGTCATACCGCGACGGTCTCCTTCGGGATACGCGGCGGCCACACGTCCGCATTAGCGAAGCGAAGCGTGTTCCGGGCGCCGTTCCAGTCGTGGACGATCTCGATGTGCGTTTCCGTGATTACGCCCAGCGCATCCTTTAGCCCGACGAAACACACGAGGCCCCAGTCCTGACCGCAGGGGAATACGAACCGCCCCCGGTTCTGATAAAGCCGCGCCTCGGACCATCCGAGCGCCTGGGCCTGTTCGCGGATGGCGTCCACCTTCGCCAAGGCGTCGGGAGCGATGGTGCGCTCGAACCGGAACTCGCCTTCCTTGGGGAACCGGAACGGCTCCGGCTCTGGTTCCTGCTCCTGCTCCGGTCTGCGATTGGCTGGCGGTATGTAGCTGGCCGGGTTGAATGCGCGGATGACCGCCTTGAGCGCGGCGTGGCCATATTGTCCGATGGCCCACTCCTGCAATTTGTTGAAGCGGGCGCGCAGCTCGTCCCACGCGGACTGCGAGAGACCACCCGCCTCGAATCGCCGCCGTGCGGATTCCATTCTGCCGCGAAGCCATGCGAAGTATTCCGGGTCCACGCGCCGGTAGCAGACGTCGCCGATGAATATGTCGCAGGGGGGATTGTCTTCTGGTCCGGCCTGATGCAGGTCGAGGGCGGTCGAGGCGAAGCAGGGACCGCCGGTATGTGTCGCCATCATGGCATTCTCCTCGGAAGAGGGGCTTTATGTTTCTTCCGAGGGTTACTTACCGGCGGAATGGCGAGACTGACGAAGATGCTTTCTCAAGTCGACCCACGCAGCCCACGCAATACCTATAACTTCCTTGAAATCGTAATATGAACTCGTCTCATATTAAGATTTGTAGAGAGTTCTACCTATTGCGTGGGCTGCGTGGGTGCGTGGGTGGCCGGATAAAATTGGGAAAAATGAGAATTAGAGTCAGGCGCAATTCGCGAGGAACCAGCGGGGAGGCATAAAGAGAATCCCCTGTGCGCGGTGGAAGCGACGGACACCGGAAACAAAGCATGCAGCTTCGGAGAGGGATTGAGTGACGAGCCTCTTGGCTAAGGCAGGAACGGATTTCCCGTTAGGCAATCGTCAGAATAACAGAAGAAATGTCATCGAAGCTTGTCGTTACGATCAGAAGGGCAATAGATCGTCGTCTTCAGGCCCATCCGACAAGACAACGGCATCGACGCCGCAGCGATGAAAGGTATAGCACTTGAGCGCCATGTGGTCCGAATACTGCGGACGCCACACTTGCTTGGTTCCGAGAACGATGCGGTAGTCCTCGATCTCCAATTCGCTTGCACCGTTGAGTGACCGGGAAAACACCGCCCCGATGCGTCGTTTGCCCGTGTCCTCGCTCCAATGCTTCATGCCCGGTATGACGACATCATTTTCCTCGGCAAGCTCATAGATCTCCGAGGCCGAGTATTCCTGGCCGAGCCTGCCCTGCGCCTCGATGAGTGCGGCCATCGTGCGGATGAACCCCTTGCCCGGGTCGCTGACGCGTTCGCGCGCATCGCCGTGGCCGTCCATGAGCGGCGCGGCCTTCAGCAGGTTCTGGACAATCCAGTCGAGCGTGCAGGCCCAGTCCCGGAAATCGTGCCGGGACTCCTGCGTTTGGGGCTTGCCCTCGGCCAGCCATGCCCGGACAACGGCGAACACGCACCCGAGATAATACGGCTGCCGGGCGCGCACATGGGCAAGCAGGTCGCCTTCGGGGTACGCGCGAAACGACGATGACTGCGGCCGCTTGCGGATACGGATGATGGACGAGCGGTTGGCGAAGTCGCGCGTGGTCTCGAATCCGTTGGACGACACGAAGATGAAGAACCGGGACGGGTCAATCATCATCTCGCCCCGGTGCGGCACGCGGACCGGGAAGGCCCGCTCTGACGTCATGAAGGCTTCGAGGTTCGGCGAATCGAGCTTGCCGCGCAGGTTGTCCATCTGGATGAAGGGGCGTCCTTCGGACAACCGCGCCGAGAGCGATTCGTCGAAGGAACCGACCCCGCCCATCTGCCGTTGCGTGACGAGGCGCGGCGTCTCGTTGTAGATGGCCGCGACCACCTTCTGCCGGTAGGTCTTGCCGGACTGGCTGGCATTGGCCTCGGCCACGTCGCACGGCACGAGATTGAGCATGCCGCCCAACCGTAGCGCGGGTGTGATGAACGAAGCCAGCGCCCGGCTCCGGTCGCCCGGACTCAGGAAATCGAAGTCGTCGAGCAGCGCGGAAAGCGCGCTTGCCGCTTCCTCGAGCGGCACCTCGGGTGAGGTTTCGCCGCTGGCGATGAACCACCCACTCTGCGGATCGTAGCCCTTGCCCAGGATGCGTCCGTCCGAATCAATCAGCGGACAGCCGGATATCCCCGCGATGGCGGGCAGGTCATCGCGCGCTTCGAGCGTTTCCATGAGCGCCTTGGCCGTGTCGCGCGGGCAGACCGTCGGCTTCAGGACAAGGCTGTCGTTGGGTCCGGAGCGGTACACGAGCACCTCGAAATGCCGCTCGACCCGCGAGCGGAAGGCGTCGGAACCGAGGATGTACAGTTCCGGCTCGCCGTCCAACTCGGCAATCTCGACCATCTTCCCGCCGCGATGAAAGAAAATGTGCTTAGGCGCGACCACGGGAAACAGCATCCTGGCCGTGTCGCTCAGGCGTTCCCCGTGGGCTTCGTTGGGCAGAATCAGGGGCGGCAACCCGCTCTGGGGCCGCTGGGCCGGGTTCTTGTCCCCCGTCACGAACAGGGAGGCGTTCTTGATGAGCGCCGCCAATGCCTCGCGCGGATTCTTCTCCTGCCGCAGGCGCGCGTCCAAGTCGGCATCGTCCGCCGGAACGAACCGCACCGCGCAACGGGCGTTCGCGAGCGCGCGGCCCACGCGTTCCAGCCAATGCCGCCCCGCCTCGTCCGGATCGGGAAAGAGAACCACCTCGCGCTTGGCGAGCAGTTTCTGCAGCGCGGACACCACCTCCCTGGGCACGCTCGCGCCGGGCGTGGCCACCACCGCGGCGTAACCCGCCGACAAGGCCGCGCACGCGTCCGCTTCGCCCTCGACCACCAGAACCTGGCGGCCATCGTCCTCCGGAAAAGGCCAGGGACAAAGCAGGCTGTTCTTCGAACCCTTGCTCGAAAGCGCTTTGGAGCCGTTCGAGAACGCCTTGCCGTCGCTGCGCCGCCGCCGAAACCCGGCGGCATTTCCCGACGCATCCCGCATCGGGAAGTGTACTTCGCGCGGGGCCTGGGCATTGCGGGACACCGCTCCCAGGGCGCGCAGGGCCTCGGGCCGCCAACCGCGCACCCTGGCCAACTCCTCGATGGCGTCCTGCGGAAAACCTCCGCCGTTCGCCACCGTTTCCTTGGGCGGAAAACCTCCACCCTTCGCCGATGCCGCTTCACCGGGCGGAAAACCTCCGCCCGCGGCATTCTTCCTCGCGGGACGCTGCGCCTGCTCGTAAAGCTCTTCGAGAGGCCGTCCCAGCACGAACGCGACCGCTTCCTTGAAGTCGCATCCGCGCACCTTTCGGACCAGCCCGATGGGGTCCAGGCGCTCGCCCGTTCCGTGGTCGAAGAAGATGTTCTTTCCGCCGGCCAGTTGGCATGATGGCTTCTTGTCCTCCCGGAAGGGCGAACGAAACGCCGTGCCTGGCCGCACCCCGGGCAGGCCGAGACGCGTCCAGACCTCGCGAATGTCGGACGCGTTTGCCTGCTCGATATATTCCTTCTTCAACCGGGGCATCGCCGCACCTACCCTTGCGCGGCGACTTGAAGATCCTCCGCTTCCCACGGCGCCGCCGCCGGGGCCGGACGGTTCACCCGCAGGAACTGGGACAGGAACGTCTTGCGCGCATCCACCTGCACCTTGGCCGCGCAGTTGCGCACGCCCCAGCGGTCGCCGAGGATGATGGCCGAGGTCCGCGCCCGGGTCACGCCGGTATAGAACAGGTTCCGGTGATGCATGAACGAATGCGCCTTGTGGACCACCGTGATGACGCAGGGGAACTCGCTGCCTTGCGCTTTGTGGATGGACAGCACATATCCCAATTGGATATCCCGCAACGTTTGGTCGCTCTTTTTGATGGTGACGGGAACCCCGTCGAACTCGAAGAGATGCGTGCCGTCCGCCAGAACCTCCCGCAGGAAACCCACGGCCCCGTTCATCACGCCGAGGTCGTAGTTGTTCCGAATCTGGATGACCTTGTCGCCGGGATACAGAGGCGCACGCCGGTTCGCCGCATGCGGCGGGACATCCACGCCGAACCGTTTCCGCTGCACCAGCCGCTGTATCTGTTCGTTGAGCGCCGTTGTGCCGAGCGGTCCCTTATGCGTCGGCGTGAGCACCTGCACGTCACGCAGGATATCGAAGCCGAGCTTCTCCTCGAGCACCTTCTCGAAGAGCTCACGCAGGCACTTGTCCACGCCCATCGGGTCCGTGAACTGGTCGACGAGATACCACGCGCAACGCCCGTCGGGACGCTTGTCGCTGGTCTTGCGCACCTCGCCGGTCAGGATGGCCGCCGAATTCTCCTTGAGCACGCCGGCCTGACGCACGCAGACGTCCAAGATGGTCGTGGGCACGGCCCGCGTCTGGATGAGATCGCGCAGGATGTTGCCGGGACCGACCGGCGGCAACTGGTTGTGGTCGCCCACGAGCACCACGGCAGTCCGTTTAAGGTCGATGGCCCGAAACAGATGCCACGCCAGCGACACGTCGGTCATGGACACTTCGTCAACAATAAGCAGGTCCGCCTCGATGGGATCATCCGGTCCCTTGGCGAAGGCGCTTCCGTCGTAACCGAGCAGGCGGTGAATCGTCTTGGCCTCGCGGCTGGAGAGTTCCTCGATACGCTTGGCGGCCTTACCCGTGGGCGCCGTCAGCGCCACATCGAGTCCCAGTTCCTCACCAGCCGCCGCGATGGCGGACACGCAGAAGCTCTTGCCGGTGCCCGCGCCCCCGGAGATGAGGCTGATGCGGCGCGTCAACGCCGTCCGCACGGCCTGCGCCTGTTTGGCGTTGAGGCTGGGGCAGACGCGCTCGAGTACGGTATCCAGGTCAGGGACGTCAACGCGAACGACCTCCTCCGCGCCTTGGACGAACCATTGGGCCAGCATCGTTTCCTGTTCATGGATGAACGGTAACGCGGCCACGAGACGTCCGCCCAGATCTGCGCACGCGAGCTGTCCTTCGCGGATAAGCGCGTCGAGTTCCTTCTCGATGCGCTCGCGGCTGTCCAGGCAATCCATGATGAGCAGAGTGTTGGCGCGGTCGATGAGGTCCTCGCACTCGACCCAGCAGTCGCCCTGGCTTACGGCGTCATGCACGCAATGCAGGATACCGGCCCGGATGCGCGGCTGGTGTTCCTTGGGCGTACCCATTTTGCGCGCAATCTGGTCCACTTTCTTGAAGCCCAACCCCTTGATCTCGCGCAAGATGTGGTAGGGATTGTCCTCCAGCACGGCCTGCGCGTTGTTGCCGAGTTTCTCGATGAGCGTCCCGGCCTGATGATGCGTCAGCCCAAAGGCCGACAGCCATGTCATCACCGCGTTGAACCGCCGCGAAGTCATCCACACGGTGCGCAAATTCTCGATGACGGAAACGGGGACCTTCGCGACTTTCGCGATACGCTCCGGTGAATTCAGGAGCGCATCCTCGAAGTCTTCACCGAAGGCATGCGCGATCTTCGCCGCGCGCGTCGGACCGATGCCCTTCACCTCGGGATGGTTTGCGATGTAGCGTGCCAGACCCTCGGGGTCGCCGGGCATCTCCACCTCGACATGGTCGACCTTGAACTGCTGGCCGTAGTCGGGATGGGTCTCCCAATGCCCGGCCAGCGCCACGTGCTGCCCTTCCACGGCGAAGAGGTTGCCCGCGAAGGAGCGGGATCTTCCGTCCTCATCACGTAGCCTGCCCGCGGAAAACTTCGGCCCGGCGTAGAAAACCTTCTCAATGTTTCCACAAAGGATGGTTTTTCGTGTTTGATTCACAATACTCACTCCCAGTAATATTTTGGACATGGCGCGACACCGCGCGGCCCACCTCTGGTTACATACCGGAAGGATCGCTAAACTGTCGGAGGGGCAGGAACTGTCGGTTCCAAAACAGTGAAGCCACGGTGCTCCAAACCCATTTTGTTTGCAGAGACGATAAGGATGTTGAGAGTTAGTTGGTTGATTTGCTGTGGGTGAACCTAGATGCTTTATGAAAAGCACTGGTCTATGCGTGAGTTTTAGTCAGAGTGTTCCATCTGCCTGCTGGCAGTGTTATATAGAGGAGCAAATCGCATGATTCGAAAAATTGCAGTTCGAAACTATCGCTTGTTCCGCGAGCTAAACCTCGACCTTTCACCGGGTATGAACATCTTGGTGGGGAGGAATGACACAGGCAAATCGACGCTCATCGAAGCCATAACTCTCGCATTGACGGGTCGCCTACACGGCCGCGCATTTGAGCAAGAGCTTTCCCCGCACCTGATCAACAGAAATGCAACGCAGGAATACGTCACGGCCCTCAAATCCGGTGGCGATCCCCCTACTCCACCGCCAATAATTATCGAGGTTTACCTGAATGACGCAAACGCAGCAGAGATCTTGCGTGGCACCAATAATCTGAGTGGAGAAAACACATGCGGCATTCGACTTCAAGCCAGACTCTCTCCAGAATTTAACGAAGAATACAAAAACTTCATCTCACAGCCCGACTCCGTGCGACTCGTGCCTACCGAGTACTACACTGTGGAAATGCTGGGATTCTCTGGCAATCGCATCTCAAGTCGAAGTATTCCCGTTGATGCTCGCGTCATAGACGCATCCACGATCCGCCTTCAGTCGGGTGTCGACTACCATCTGCAACAAATCATTCGAGGCAATCTTGATCCCAAGGAGCGCGTTGAACTGTCTCGCCAGTATCGAAGTTTGCGAGAGGAATTCAACGAGAAGGAACCCGTGAAGGCGATTAACAAGCGACTTGAGACCACGGACGACGAACTCACTGACCGGAAACTCAGTCTGTCAATCGACATTTCGCAACGCTACACTTGGGAGGCCAACCTGGTGGCTCACCTTGATGACCTCCCGTTCGATCTGATCGGTAAGGGCGACCAGAACGCGCTGAAAACCCTCCTCGCCATCGGACAGAAAGCGGACGCCGCACATGTCGTCCTCATCGAGGAGCCCGAGAATCATCTCTCCTTTGCCTCTCTGCGAAAATTGATCGCCCGTATCGACGCAAAGTGCGCTGGCAAACAAGTCGTCATCGCAACACATAGCACTTACGTTCTCAACAGACTCGGCATCGAGAATCTTGTTCTTCTGGGAACGACAAATCCAACACGCATTACCGATCTATCGCCCGATACCGTTGAGTTCTTCAAGAAGCTTCCAGGATTCGACACTCTGCGGCTCGCTTTGGCTGACTCGGCCATCCTCGTAGAGGGTCCCTCCGACGAATTGATTCTTCAGAGGGCATACCGCGACACCCATCGACGTTTGCCGATTGAGAACGGTATCGATGTGATCAGTGTGGGGCTTTCGCATAAGCGTTTCGCCGAGCTTGCCATTAGGCTTGGCCGCCGCGTGTGGTTGGTCACCGACAATGACGGAAAGACCCTGGAGGAAGTGAAGAGACGCTTCTTAGGATACCTCGATGACAGCAATGTATCTCTACACACCGGAGACGATCCTACACTGAACACCCTCGAACCAAACATGGTCGCGGCGAATGACCTTTCCGCTCTCAATTCCGTCTTAGGGACGAACTATGCCACTAAGGATGATGTGCTCAAGGGAATGCTGGCCGATAAGACTGCCTCGGCACTGGCCATCTTCGAATCAGGCGCCACTCTCAACATGCCAAGGTACATCCAAGATGTCGTCCAATAGCCAGAATATAGCAATTCTTGCCGCGGCAGGTTCACGCAAAACCGAATGCGTGGTAGAGGCAGCATTATCTTCAGACAACGGGAAAGTGCTCATTACGACATACACTGATGAAAATCAAAGACATATCATTCGTCGTATTGAGCAAAAAGTGGGCGTTGTCCCCAAGAACATCGGTATCATGGGATGGTTTAGTTTCCTGATTACACAGTGTATCAAGCCCTATCAACGAGCAATCACCGGTCAGCCGTTCATGATAGGTGGGTTGAATTTCAAAGGTTGTAGAAACCGTTACACAGCGAAGACAGAGCTTGGTTACTTCATTGATGCAAATATGGATCTATACCGTGATGGAGTGTCGGACTTTTTGGTGGAACTCAACACGAAGACAAATGGTGCTGTCGTGGAGCGTCTTGAGCGAATCTATTCTCATATATTTGTTGATGAGGTACAAGATCTGGTTGGCTATGATTTGGATGTCTTGGACTTACTTATTCGGTCCAGAATCAATTTGACGGTTGTAGGAGATCCAAGACAACACACGTTTGCGACAAACCTTGGCTCAAGGAACAAAAGATATCGTGGTGCTGGACTGGCGCAGTGGTTTTCTGAACGCAATGCCCAATGCACACTTGAAACGCGCAACTATACCTACCGATGCAACCAGGCGATTTGTGATTTTGCAGATAGGATTTTCCCCAATTTGCCAGCGACAACGTCTCGTGAGGTGCCGACAAGTGGACACGATGGTGTTTTCACGCTCCCAGCGAAACTGCTTCGGGATTATCTTCGCGATCATGGACCGGTGACTGCGCTCAGATATGACAAGAATGCTAACACCATGGGTCTGCTAGCAACAAACATAGGAGTAACCAAGGGCAGTACACATGACCGAATCATCATCTTCCCAACCAAACCCATGCTCACATATCTGGAGGATGGCGATGCCTCCAAACTGAAGTCGCCCGAGAAGTTGTATGTTGCTGTAACGCGTGCACGCTTTAGCGTTGCATTTGTTGTTCCTGATGAATGGTCAAACAATCCAGTGCACGCGACGGCTTATGGGCGTATATGAATGCGGACGTTCGCGTCAAAGGACGCGTTCGTAATGGCCCGCCAGCACCGTTCGAGATAATCCTCGGTGAAGCGCCGGGCCGTCTGGCGGTCGCCGCAGAAGTAGACGGGAATGCCCCAATCCACGCAGATGGAAATGGCCGTGCCGAAGACGGCGTTGGGATGTGCGCCCGTGCCGTAGCGGCCTTCGAGCACGTCGCGCAGCGACGCCTCCACCACGACGCAGGCGAATTCGCAGCCCGCCAGTTTCCGCAACTCGGCGTGGAACCGTTGCCTGGCGCGGATGACGGTGGAGACGAAGTCCGGCATGGACTTGCGTTCCACCGCCACCCGCGTTTCGCTGCCATCCAGCGAATAATCCCCGGCGGGAAGGGCGCGGCGGGTTGTTGAGAAACGCTGGGAATCGAAGGCATACGCCTCCTGTTCCCGCGTGTCGATGATGATGGGGATGCGGCTGTCCATCAGAACGGCAGGAACTCCCCGGTAGCGTCTTCGCCGCCGCTCGCCGCGTGGCTGGCTGGCAAATCAATGTGAATGCGCTTGTTCAGGTAGACGTTTGCATACTCGCCGTTGGTCTTCTTCTGCACTTCGAGCGTCACGTCGAGGAGTTCACCCAGGCGATTGGGCAGGTCGGAAAGTTTCAGGTTCTGTACGTCCATTCCGCACGTGGCGAGATCGTTCTTGAGCCACTTCACGTTCTCCGGACTGGCGATCATGTTGTTGCGGAAGAGATAGCGCCCCGCGCAGCGCGGCCCGACGATCTTGAGTTGCCACTTGAGCATGGGCGCGTTGGTCTGCTTGGACCGGGCCATCTCGACCTTGTCCACCAGCACCTGGTACTTGCCGTCGGGCGGCTCCTCGAATTCCTTCTCCTCAACCGGCGCGCCGGCGAAATCGTCGTCGTATTGGGCCAGGTCGAATTCGTCATGCTGTTCGTCGTTGGGAAAACCGTTCGTTTCCATGGGCGTATCTCCTTACTTGGTGGGTTTGGCCGGTCCGGCGACCGCCGGAGCAGCAGGTTGCTTGGGGGATTCAAAGGCCTTGGCGAAGGCCGGGAAGCTGAGGTCCATGACTTCGGGCAGACAACCGAAGCGGTCGCCCGCGTCGTAATTGGGGTTGGGCTTGGTGCGCACGACACGCCGGTATCGGCGGGTGCCGTCCTCGGCCTGCTCGACCTGTACATCGCAGTACAGGATGAGGTCCACGAGGCCGATGACGATCTGCCGGAAGGATTCCGACAAGGTCGGCACCGTGCGCGTGACGGTCCCGGTGCGCGTTTCCAGATCGCGGTCCTGCGAGTGGCTGATGAGGATGAGGCCATAGGGCAGGTGGGCGAGCTTCGTCAGGACACGGTAGATCTCGTTCTTGATCAGTCCGTAGATCTTGCCGTGCGAACCGTCGGATTCGTGTTCGACGCCGCGCTTCTGGCAGACATTCTCCGCACAGAGCCGGTAGAGAATGTCGATGGTGTCGATGACGATGGTCTTGAACGGGTGATCTCCCTTGGCCAGTTCCCCGCAGACCTCCAGGAACTCGGCCCAGTTCGTGACGGGATATTGATACACTTCGAGCGCATTCAGGCCCGGCTCGGTCGCGATAAATATGGCGTCGGGCGCCTGGGACGCGAACGTGCTCTTCCCGATCTTCGAGGGGCCGTAGAGCAGGATGGAAACGTCGCTGAGCGAACGTTTCGCGGGCGTTTTGGCGGTCGGCAATGGCATGGCATGAGTCTCCTTTGGGTCAGAAAGCGGGTTTGTCCAGGGCGTTCTCGCCGTCGCGCAGTTCGGTGTGCGGCGCCTCGCGGCGATAGAAGTTCTCGATGACGTTGGGGCTGCCGCCCGAGCGGCAGAGCGCGAAATACGGGCAGGGGCGGCCGTACGTGAAGCATTGGGAAGTGTTCTGGTAGAAGACGCCCCGGCGGCGCGCGTCGAGGAATGACCGCGTCAGTTCCCAGAGTTCCGCACGAAGCGTGTCGAACTGGTCGCGGCTGACGAACAACATTTCGCGATGGAAAGCGTCGGGCTGCGAGTACCACTCGGCCAGCCGCGCCTGGAACTCCTCGTCCGTTTCCGGCTCGCGGCGTTTCGCGGAGGTCTTGCCGGTCTTGGACTTGGCGATGAGTTCCGCGCAGCGCGCCTCGTATTCGGCCTCGGTCTCACCCTGCTTCTGGCGCAGTTTCGCCTTGGCAAGGATGTTGTAGATGACGCCGCTGATGCGCCAGCCGAAGGTCTGCTCGATGTACCAGCAATAAAGCTGAATCTGGAAGTCGCCCCAGAGACGTTCCAGGTAGCCGGAATCGATCTGCGAGGCCGTCTTGTGTTCGAGCAGGAAGTACTGGCTGTCCTTACGGACGATGCCGTCCACCTTGCCCGCCAGCGAAAAACTGCGCGAGGGCGCGCCCGTGGCGGGGTTGACGATCTTTTCCTCGAAGCCCTTCTCCAGTGCGACGATCTCGAAGTCCTCCTCGGGATAGCGCGCGGCGTAGGCTTTGACCATCGCCGTGGCGAGGTGCCACTCCGCGAGAAGTTTTTCGTCGCCGCACCGGCTTGCGTACGTGCGATCAAGGTGTTCGAGCACGCGGTCGAGGTCGCGATGGCGGTGCCAGAGTTCGAGACAAGCGTGTATCACCGCGCCGAACGCCAGATTGTGGTCGCTCTCCAGCGGTACGAGTTCCTTCAGGTACCGCCATTCGCAGGCCTTACGGCAGTTGCGGAAGGCGGACCACATCGAATAGGTAGTGCGCATCTTCTCGCTCATACCGCCGCTCCCGCCGCCGCGGTGCGGCAACCGCCTTGTCCCGAGCAGGCATGCGCGGATTCACGGGTGATGTCCACGGCCTTCTCGCCATACTCGCGGGTGACATAGCCGGTGAAGATCTTTGCGAGGTCCGCGCCGATGCGCGTTCCCGCGTCGATAAAGCAGATGCGCCGGTCCTTGTCCAGCCGGAAACGACCGTCCATTCGGACGCGCGCCCGGCCGTGGAGGCTCTCGACGGCCATCAGGGCCAACGTGAGCGTTTCTTCGATGTCGCGCGCGGGCACCGCCCGGGCGAATCGGTAACGGTAGCTTTGATTTTTCATGGGTACTCCCTTCTGAGATTCCTGTGTTTCGCCCGAGGCCTCGGCGCTGAGCGGCGCCGCGTTGACACCGCTCACTGGTTACTTACCGGAGAAATCCGGAAACTGTCGGGGCATACGGCGCTTCGCTCATAGTCCCGCGGCACTCAAGGCATCGCGGAGCCGCTTCAATCGGTAGTAGAGGGTGGTTCGAGGTATGCCCGTGTCTTGCGCGATACGGTGCATGTTCGCGTTCAGGAGCAGATCCCAGAGTTCGCGCAGGTCGCTGGGAAGAGCATTGAGCGCCGCCTGCAGATCAAGCGTGAGCGCAATGCCATTTCCGTCCGCCGCCGATGGGTCGGGATACCGGTCACCGCGCGGCGCGCCGTCATCGTCTTCCCGCCATGCAGGGTCGTCCAACGACTCCTGGCATAGCCGCCAGTCCCGGCAGCCAGCGCGACGTTCCTCGATGAGAGTCGCGATCCGGTGATCGACAACGCGCGCCATGAACGTGCTGCGTTTGCTCTTGCTTGGGTCGTAATTTTCCAGGCGCGCGAGGAGATCCATCGCGAGCTCCTGCTCGATATCTCCGCAATCCGACTTGGTGAATCCGGCCTTGCCGATGATCTGACGGGCTTTGTTCTTGATGAGGTCATGGGCGTAGTCGCCCAATTCGTGGTACTTGTTCTGGTGATGCATTTCGCGCTCCTTCCCGGACGGGAGGGAGTCGCGTGGATGCCGGCGCGAACCGTGAAAGGGACGGACAGATAGAAAGCGGAGGCCGAAATGGAATCGCCGCAATCAACCGATCTCTCGGTTCGGCGACATCCACAACGGCCTCCGCTTGGCGTCCGGTCCTTTGTCTGATGCCTTGGTTTGTTTTTCCGGCCTAGACGGCCCGCTCTTCGACGGTCATGTCGAAGGGCAATCCGCCCTTGATTTCCAACTTCAGGATGAGTCCATCGCCCAGCCGCTCAATGGCGTCGAAGAGTTCGACGACCTTGTCCTTGAGGGCGAAATCCTCCAGTGCGGCTTCGGGCCGGGGCTGATTGTCCCCGCCGAAACGGATCTGCCGCTCGATCTTCGTCATGGGCGTGAAACGGGGCTCTCCGCCGATGACCTGGATGTTCCGGATGCGGCCGAAGTTGAGAGCCTGCATCTGATCGAGCAGGCTTCGGCGCGCGCGGGTTAGTTCCCGCTTGGTGGGATTCTTCATTGTCGATTGAACCGTCATGTCTTACCTCCAGATGTCTGGTTTTGCTGGCGCCATTTCGCCGTGTTACGGGTGAAATGATGCGGGCAAAACGGTACCCACCTGCAGGGCAGGTCTGGATTCGACCGGACGGGTCTCAAAAATAAAACCGGAGAAAAGTCCGCATTATCGGGACTCTTCTCCGGCACATGGCTTCCGACCGGACAGGTCTAAATCCGACCGGTCATGTCTCGGTTTCGGGTTGTATCGGGGGGCGGATGGCGACCGAAACCGGGTTCAAACGATAGCCATATTCACCATCGCCCTTACCTTTCCATCGAACGGTCTCGATGACGTCGCATTCATCGATGGGCATACCTGTGTTTCTCTTGATCGCTGTCTCGATGTTCTTCCGAATACGGCCAATCGCCTTGCTCAGCGATTCATCCGAGGTGGCATCTTCGCCTGTGTCATCATAGAGATGGGAATACAACTCCTTCATGGGAACGGCGCTCGAATCCTCGCCGTCGGTCTGGTCCGAGAACTTGGCCAGGAACCGCTTGTACAACACATTGAAGATATCGAATGCCGTGCTCGATTGCCTGGCGACCACCCGGAAGCCATTCACGAACACCTCCCGATCACCCATTTGCACCACAAATAACCGGTCGGGATTCGGGGGCATCACCACTTCGAATGAAGCCGGATGCCGTCTGCACTTTGTGTAGATCGGCAATGATGAATTACCGAGATTGCTTGGTGGTGGAGATGTGGCCCTGGCATGAAGGAGCGACTTGATCTCGGCTTCTCCGCTCAGGAGTTCGGCGAGCGCGACAACCGGTATCCAGTCTTCCTTGAGAAAGCGTTCCGCCTTGCCTCGCGGATTGACGACAAGCCACAGTGCCTTGTTCTTGTTCGCAACCGCCCATTCGCGCGTCATGTATTGACACGACTCGCAGAAATCGACGACGCATAGCCAGATGTCTTCACCGCCAGTTTCGATGCGGTAGACCCACGGCGCCTTCTCCTTCCAGGGAAATCCTGTCCGCTCAAGCGCGGATTCGACATAGGCCTTGATTCCATCCGGCACGATGCTAAACCGCAGTTCGTCATACCGCTTCTTTTTGCCGGGCAGAATGCGCCGGTCGCAATCCGGACACTTGTAGTCCTCGCCATAGGGGTCGAACCCTTCTTCGATATAGATGCGCCCGCTGCAATTGCGGTTCTTGACGAAGCGGAAGTCCTCAATATCCTCGGCGTTGGCGCAGCGGACATATTGCCGTTCCTCCAGCGCCAGGATTCCCAGTTTCTCCAGCGGTGCCGCCGCATGGCAAAGCTGAGTGGATGGAATGGCTCGCGCACCGTCGGCCAGAAGTCTGTCGAGAAGTTCAGGACTGCTTCTTGAAACGTTTTTCCGTCGAGAGGATGGGGATGCCATAGGTTTTCCTCATGTGGTTTTCGAATTCCTGCCGTTCGAATACGTTCAACCGGTTATCGGAATAGCGAACGACAAACTCGTCATCCTCATGTTCCTCATCCCGCTCGAAGATGACGCTCACGCGTTTCTTGGCGAAGCACACCTTGATGCTCTCAATATTGCTCAAGTGTTCCAGGAGGCCGCCTATCACCGACTCGAAGTGCGTGATGGCCGGGCCGATGGCCTTCTGGTCGGAGATCTTCAGTTTCGGCGAACCATCGAGGGGTGAATTTGTGAAGATCAGCTCCACGAATGCCATCTTTTCGTCCTGGTCCTCCTTCAGGCAAGTCAACAGGCGTTCCAGTTGCTTGGCGTATGTCACTTCGGATTCATTGGCGTAGGAGACCTCCTTGCCAAAATATCCGGACGCCAATTGATTGGCGAGTTCCAGGGACTCGGCGATGCTGCGTGAAGCGATGTTGACACGTTTGGCGCCCTCCTCGAAATCCAGAATGATCCATTCGGGACGGTGCCCGTGGATGATCTTGTTTTCGTGGACGATGTGCTCGGGCCGCTCGGCGCGGCGAACGAAGACAAGGAGTCTGCCGTTCAGTTCGATTACATCCCGAAACTCGCTCGTATGTCCGTCGGCAAGAGAACTGTCCGCTTGGCGCAACGCTCCACGGACATCGTCCGAACGCAGGTAGTCTTCAAAGGTTCGGTCGGCGGGTTTTCGCGCCTGGGTACTCATTTCCATCCGGGCGAAGCCCTTGCGGTGTATCTTGCTCAGGTGAAATACGTCACGCAGCAGCATCGGGTTTTCCCGGTAGAGCGCGAACAGAAGAGCGGGCACGTCAAATTTCTCATCGTTCACCCGGCACTGCTCGACGACCTCTTTGGGAAGACGCCGCTGAGCCAGTTCGACAACGGCGATGCTGGACTGACGGTTGGCAAAGCAGGCAACCAAATGATAGGGGGTCAAGGTTCCGTTGCACGCCTGTATCGCCGCGCGCCGCGTGTGTATGGTGTCTTCTGCCGCGAGACCAAGGTTCCGGCAGAGAATCGCCGCGCATCGCCCATTCAGACTTCCGGCCCACTCGGACAGGTGTCCATCATTGCTCAGTCGCCGAAGAATATCCTCCAGACCAAGTTCCAAGTCGTTTTCCCAGAACTCCGCGAGTGGGGCGCCGACTTTGCGCATGCTCTCATTGAACGCGTTCCGCATCAGCAGAATCTCCTTTCATGTTGTGGCAGCCGCACTCACGGCTGATAGAGTGAAATAAACACTAAACACTCAAGCCAAAAAAAGAGAGAACCGGGATCATTCCCAGCCTCCCGAAAACAAATCCGGCTCCGGTTTCTCGGGCAGAACGAGCTTCAGATCCTCCAGGCGAATCTGCATCGCTTGGCCGGACACGTTGAACCGTCTTGCCATCTCCCGTGCAACCTTGACCGTCGGACGCTTTTCACCCCACCGTGCCTTCAGTTGCTCGATCTCCTCGAAAGCAACGTATTGTCCGGATGATCCGTAGACCTGTGCCCAAGCCTTGAAGACGCGATCCTCGGGCATGAGCAGGTACCCCGCGAAACAATCGGCCTGCCATTCCATCGGTTCCCTGGACTGGCTGGACCGGCAGACGATGGACGGCTCGGTCTGAAAATCGAACAACGATGGCTGGTCGGGAGGATCGCAGATCTGAAAACGATGGAGTTCCCAGTGGCCAACCTCATGTGAGAGCGTGAAATTGAAACGACCTTCCTTGGAAGGGTTGTCAGTCGGTTCCAAGGTCTGGTCGATCATGACGGTCCGTGACTCGATCCACGTAGCGCCGAGCACATCATTCAAACCAAGCCGATTGGCCAGATCGCCGATCTCGAGCGTCAGCCCCAGTGAACACTCAAGAATGGCATCCACCGGTACCGGCGCATCGTCCGGGAGACCGTACTGGCGCGCATATGAGTGAATCAGCGCGTCGGCCGCTCTCTCGATATGCTGCTTGGGCATGTACTTGACGGAATGAAGACGGCTCACTG
>JADHEF010000376.1_pt1 | contig 49552 bp, 41 predicted proteins | sample 8952391 | NCBI WGS metagenome assembly JADHEF01 (sample SAMN16124439, study PRJNA663245) | bioreactor sludge metagenome | isolation source: sludge (nitrite) | place: India:Bengaluru | collected 2019-02-28 | reverse complement strand
AAAAAACACTGGCTTGCGAGTTTTTGCGCCGCCCTCCGGGGTTCCGGGGGGCGGCGGTGTTTTTGCGGCGGCGGTACGGAAGAACCGGTCTGATCGGTCCGGGCAGCCGGGGCGTTGGAGGGGGGCTGGCTGTCAGCGGTGGGCACCCAAAATTCCATACTAGATCGAATTATAATTTAATCCATAAACACAAACACGCATATTCCGCAACAGGCATTTTTTTTCCTACCGTATGGTAGGTGAAAAAATGGGCAAAAAGTGGGTAATTGTGGTTTTATATAATCCTAACTTATTGTGGCGCAATTTTTTACAGACCGTATTAAACAAATTTTCAACTAAACTTTGACTTGCCAATTTCTTTTTAGTATCATACCATTTGGAATGCATCATCCGGTTTGATTTTACCCCCAGGCAAGATTGAACCGGTAAAACCACCGACGGCAACTTGAAGGAATGTGGTTGTGTACAAGCGAATCTCCCCCGAAGAAATGGCGGCGCAGCCGGGGCTGTACCGTCCGGAGTATGAGCACGACTCGTGCGGCGTCGGCTTCCTGTGCAACATGGACGGCCGTCAGAGCCACGACATCATCCGCGACGGGTTCCGGGTGCTGGTCAACCTGACCCACCGGGGCGCGTGCGGCTGCGATCCGGAGACGGGGGACGGCTGCGGCATGCTGCTCCAGTTGCCGCACAAATTCTTCCAGCACGCCGCCGTGGAATGCGGCTTTGATTTGCCCGAGCCGGGCCGCTACGGCGTGGGCATGGTGTTCCTGCCGCGCGACAGCGCGAGCCGGGAGGCCTGCGTGGCCCGCCTGAACAAGGCGGTGGCCGACGAGGGGCAGACGCTGCTGGGCTGGCGCGAGGTGCCGCGGAACAGCGACGCCATCGGCTGGCTGGCGCGGCGCAACGAGCCGGTGATGATGCAGGTGTTCGTGAAGGCCGCGCCCGGCCTTGACCGTGCGGCCTTCGAGCGGAAGCTGTACGTGATCCGCAAGTCGGCTTCGGTGGACCTGCGCAAGTCCAAGCTGGCGGACATAGACCAGTTCTACGTGACCAGCATGTCGTCGCGGACCATCGTGTACAAGGGGCTGATGCTTCCCGAGGCGATGGACCGCTATTACCCGGACCTGAGCAGCCCGCTGGCGGAGAGCGCCATCGCGCTGATCCACCAGCGCTACAGCACGAACACAATGCCGTCGTGGCCGCTGGCGCAGCCCTTCCGCTTCCTGGCGCACAACGGCGAGATCAACACGCTGCGCGGGAACGTCAACATGTTCAGCTCGCGGGAGACCCATTTCGCGAGCCCGCTCTTCGGCGCGGACATCAGGAAGCTGCTGCCGGTGCTGACGGTGGGCTACAGCGACTCGGCCATCTTCGACAACGCCTTCGAGCTGCTGGTGCGCGGCGGCTACCCGCTTGAGATGGCGATGGCCATGATGATACCCGAGCCCTGGGCGGGCCACGAGACCATGTCCGACGAAAAGAAGGCCTTCTACCAGTTCCAGTCCTGCAAGATGGAGCCCTGGGACGGCCCGGCGTCCATGGCCTTCACGGACGGCGCGCGCATCGGCGCGGTGCTCGACCGCAACGGGCTGCGCCCGTCGCGCTACTGGGTCACCTCGGACCGGCGCGTGATCATGGCGTCGGAGGTGGGCGTGCTGGACATCCCCGAGGAGATGATCATCCGCAAGGGGCGGCTTGAGCCGGGGCGCATGTTCCTGGTGGACACGGAGCAGGGCCGCATCATCGACGACAGCGAGATCAAGGACGGCTTCTCCGCGCGCCAGCCCTACCGGCAGTGGCTGGACGCGTCGCTTTCGGAGCTTCCGGCGGAGCTGAAGGAGAACGGGGACCACGACGAGGAGGCGCCGCTGGCGCAGCGGGAGGCCTGCTTCGGCTACACCCGCGAGGATCTGGAAATCCTGCTCGCGCCGATGGCGCGGGACGGCAAGGAGCCGGTGGGCTCCATGGGCAACGACACGGCGCTGGCGGTGCTTTCGCCGCGCCCGCAGCTTCTCTTCAACTACTTCAAGCAGCTCTTCGCGCAGGTGACCAACCCGCCCATCGACCCGATCCGCGAGGAGATTGTGATGTCCATGGAGACGACGATAGGCCGGGAGGTGAACCTGCTGGCCGAGTCGCCCCAGGACGCGCGCCTGCTCCGGCTGAAGTCGCCCATCCTGACCAACGCGCAGACGGCTTACATCAAGAAACTGGACAAGCCGGGGCTGAACACGGTGGTCATCTCCACGCTGTTCCGGGCGGACCAGGGCGCGGGCGCGCTGGAGCACGCGCTGGAGCGCATCTGCGCCGAGGCTGAGAAGGCGGTGGACAACGGCGCGACGATCATCGTGCTCTCCGACCGGGGCGTGTCGCGGCGGAAGACGGCGGTGCCCAGCCTGCTGGCCACGGGCGCGGTGCACCAGTTCCTGGTGCGCGCCCACAAGCGCACCCTGTGCGGGCTGGTGGTGGAGACGGGCGAGGCCCACGAGGTGATGCACTTCTGCCTGCTCACGGGCTACGGCGCGGGCGCGGTGAACCCCTACATGGCCTTTGAGATTATCGACGACCTGGTGCGCCGCGAAATCGTGGCGGAGAAGGCTCCGGGCTACGGGAAGAAAAACTTCATCAAGGCGGTGGAGAAGGGCATGCTCAAGACCATGTCCAAGATCGGCATCTCCACCCAGCACAGCTACCGCTGCGCGCAGATTTTCGAGGCGGTGGGCGTGTGCGAGCGGGTGGTGGAGCGCTGCTTCACCGGGACGCCGTCGCGCATCGGCGGCATCGGCCTGCCGGAGATCGCCCGCGAGGCGCTGATGCGCCATGCGTCGGCCTGGCAGGACGGCCCCGCGCAAAAGACCGAAATGGACCCGGGCGGCGCCTACCGCTGGCGGCGGCGCGGCGAGTTCCACCAGTGGAACCCGGACACCATCGCGAAGCTCCAGCACGCGACGCGGCTGGACAGCGCGCAGACCTACCAGGAATTCGCCGACGAGGTGAACGACCGCAACCGCACGCTGGCCACGCTGCGCGGCCTGCTCAAGTTCAAGGCGGGCACGCCGGTGCCGCTGGACGAGGTGGAGCCCGCGGCGGAAATCGTGAGGCGCTTCTGCACGGGGGCCATGTCCTTCGGCTCCATCAGCCGCGAGGCGCACGAAACGCTCGCCGTGGCCATGAACCGCATCGGCGGCCGCAGCAACACGGGCGAGGGCGGCGAGGATCCGCACCGCTTCGAGCCGGACGCCAACGGCGACCTGCGCCGCAGCGCCATCAAGCAGGTGGCCTCGGGCCGCTTCGGCGTGACCAACGAGTACCTGGTGAACGCCGACGAGCTCCAGATCAAGATGGCCCAGGGCGCGAAGCCCGGCGAGGGCGGCCAGCTTCCCGGCCACAAGGTGTACGACGAGATCGCCAAGGTGCGCTACTCCACGCCGGGCGTGGAGCTCATCTCGCCGCCGCCGCACCATGACATCTATTCGATTGAGGATCTGGCCCAGCTCATCCACGACCTGAAGAACGCCAACGTGAACGCGGCGGTCTCGGTGAAGCTCGTGTCCGAGGTGGGCGTGGGCACCATCGCGGCGGGCGTGGCCAAGGGCAAGGCCGACCTGGTGCTCATCAGCGGCCATGACGGCGGCACAGGCGCGTCGCCCCTCAGCTCCGTCAAGTGCGCCGGGCTCCCCTGGGAGCTGGGCCTGCCGGAAACCCACCAGGTGCTGGTGGAGAACGACCTGCGCGACCGCATCCGGGTGCAGGTGGACGGCCAGTTGAAGACCGGCCGTGACGTCGCCGTGGCCGCGCTGCTCGGCGCGGACGAATTCGGCTTCGCCACCGCGCCGCTCATTGTCAGCGGCTGCATCATGATGCGCAAGTGCCACCTGAACACCTGCCCCGTGGGCGTGGCCACGCAGGACCCGGAACTGCGCAAAAAGTTCACCGGCAAGCCTGAGTTCGTGGTGCGCTACTTCTTCTTCGTGGCCGAGGAGTGCCGGAAGATCATGGCGGAGCTTGGCTTCCGCACGATGAACGAAATGATTGGCCGGGCCGACATGCTTGAGTTCGACCCCCTTCCGGAGCACTGGAAGGCGCGGCACCTCAACTTCGAAAAGATCCTCCACTGCGCCACGCCGTGGGAGGGATCCACGCTCCACTGCAGCAAGCGGCAGGATCACGGCATTGACAAGGCGCTGGACCACCAGATCATGGAGCTGGCAAAGCCCGCCCTTGAGCGGCGGGAGCCGGTCCGCTTCGGCATCGCCATCCGCAACGTGCACCGCACGGTGGGCACGATGCTCTCCAGCGAGCTGACCCGCAGGCACCACCTGGGCATGTACACGGGCGCGCTGGACGAGGACACCGTGTGGATTGACTGCAACGGCATCGCCGGGCAGAGTTTCGGCGCCTTCGCCATCCGGGGTGTGACCCTGAACGTGAAGGGCGAGGCCAACGACTACTGCGGCAAGGGCCTGTCGGGCGGCAAGATCATCGTCAGCCCGCCGGACAACGCCGTGATCACGCCGGGTGACAATATGATCGTCGGTAACGTGGCCCTTTACGGCGCCACCAGCGGCGAGGCCTATTTCCGGGGCATGGCGGGCGAGCGCTTCTGCGTGCGCAACAGCGGCGCCTGGGCCGTGGTGGAGGGTGTGGGCGACCACGGCTGCGAGTACATGACCGGCGGCCGCGCCGTGGTGCTGGGCCGCACGGGCCGCAACTTCGCGGCGGGCATGAGCGGCGGCATCGCCTTTGTCCACGACCCGGACGGCGACTTCGCCATCCGGTGCAATCAGGACATGGTGGACCTGAAGCCACTCCACGAAAAGAGCCTGCCGGAGCTGCGCCGCATGCTGGAGCGCCACGCGCTTTACACCGGCAGCGCGGCGGCCGCGGCGATACTTGAAAACTGGGAACAAGAAACCGGGCGCTTCGTCCGCGTCATGCCGCGCGAATACGCGCGCGTCCTGGCGGAGCGGGCACAGCGGGAGATGGAACATGCTGCCAGATAAATCCAAGGGATTCATGACCTTCACGCGGGAGACGGGCGAGTACCGCCCGGCGTCGGAGCGCCTGGGCAACTACGACGAGTTTTTCGAGCCGCTGCCCGAAGACCGCCTGCGCCAGCAGGCCTACCGCTGCATGAACTGCGGCGTGCCCTTCTGCCACAGCGGCTGTCCGCTGGGCAACCAGATCCCGGACTTTAACGATCTGGTGAAGGACGGGGACTGGGCGGGCGCGCTGGAGATCCTGCATTCCACGAACAACTTCCCGGAGTTCACGGGGCGCATCTGTCCCGCGCCCTGCGAGAGCTCGTGCGTGCTGGGGATCAACGAGCCGCCGGTGACCATCGAGATGATCGAGCGCGAGATCGCCGAGCAGGGCTGGAAGAACGGCTGGATTACCCCGCAGCCTCCGGAAAAGCGGACGGGCAAGAGCGTGGCGGTTGTCGGATCCGGCCCGGCGGGCCTGGCGGCGGCGCAGCAGCTCAACCGGGCGGGCCACCGCGTGGTGGTGTATGAGCGCGCGGACGAGCCAGGCGGCCTGCTGCTTTACGGCATCCCCAATTTCAAGCTGGACAAGTCGCTGGTGCGCCGCCGCGTGGAGCAGATCCGCGCGGAGGGCGTGGAATTCCGGTGCAACTGCGAGGTGGGCAAAAACACGCCCGTCTCCGAGCTTTCGGGCTACGATGCGGTGCTGTTCACCATCGGCTCCACCAAGCCCCGCACCTTCGAGGGCATGAACATTCCGGGCGGCACGCTGAAGGGCATCCACCCGGCGATGGACTTCCTCAGCCAGCAGACCCGGCGCGTGCTGGGCAAGCCGGTGGAGGGGGAGGAGATCACCGCCGCGGGCAAGAAGGTGGTGGTCATCGGCGGCGGCGACACGGGATCGGACTGCGTGGGTACGTCGCTGCGGCAGGGTTGCGTGTCGCTGGTCAACATCGAGCTGTTCCCCAAGCCCCCCGCGCAGCGCGCGGAGGGGAACCCGTGGCCGCAGTGGGACTTTGTGCTGCGCACCTCCACCAGCCACAAGGAGGCCCCCGGCGGCGACTGCCGCGAGTGGAGCATCAACACCAAATCCTTCGAGGATGACGGCAACGGCAACGTGCGCGCGCTGAACGCGGTGCGCGTGGAATGGGGCGAGCCGGACGCGGCGGGCCGCCGGCAGATGACCGAGGTGCCGGGCAGCGAAATGCGTATCGAATGCGACCTGGTGCTGCTGGCCATGGGCTTCACCCAGCCGGAAACGGACGGATTCGCGGCGGAACTGGGGCTGGAACTGGAGCGGAACCGCTTCGGCCAGGCCATCAAGGCCGGACGCGGTTTCGCCACGTCAAAGCCCGGCGTGTTCGCCGCGGGTGACGCGCGCCGGGGCCAGTCGCTGGTGGTTTGGGCCATTCACGAGGGCCGCGAGGCGGCCCGCGCCGTGGACCTGCACCTGATGGGCTTCTCCAACCTGCCCGCCAGCAACACCTTCGGCTACGACACGTTACATTTTTCCGGCCCGGCGGTATAATTACCGACGCCAAAAGCCCCCTGCGGGAACTGGCGTTTTCACCCGGCCCTGCGCTATGATGCTTGGGGCAGGGTTGCCATGCTGTCCTGCAACTTAAAAAGGATGCGCCGGATGAAACATGTCAAGGTTCTTTCCAGGCCGCGCCGGGCCGCCCAGGTGGGCACCGGCACGATTCTCACGATCATCAGCCAGGTGTTCGCGGTGATTGCCGAATTTTTCACCGAGAAGGATGCCTCGGAAGAGGAATTTTAAGGGCTGCCGGGAACTTTCCGCCGCCGCCGTGTATCCCACAAAGGGGCGGGTTTCGTTATGCCGGTGTGTGGAACTGAAACGTGGAGACATGAGCAATGAAGCACGTTAAACTGATTAGCGCGGCCCCCCGCAAGGCCGTGGATCTGTCCGTTGGCCAGATTTTGACGGTTATCAGCCAGTTGGTGACCGTGATCGCGGCGTTTTTGGTGGAAAAAGAGGCCAACCAGGTCGAAGATTATTGACACCAGCCGCCGGCCGGTTGTTTTGGAGCGTGTGATGAACAGGCATCTGCGGAGAGTTTCCGTTTTTGGGCGTCCCCGTCCGGCGGATGTTTCACTGGGCCAGGGGCTGGCGCTGCTCATGCGGCTGCTTGAGGTGTTTACCCCCTTCGCGCTCGCCAAGGAAGGTACGGGACAGGAAAGCGGCTGAAACGCCGCCAGCAAGGAGGCCGAAACCATGCGGCACATGAAGAACATTTCCCGGATTCCGGTCCGGGCGCAGGAGTCCCAGGGACTTTGCACCGACATCAACGACAACCTTCAGGCGCGGTTCTGCTTTGTGCTCGCCTTTTTCACCGACGTGTTTCTCCCGCTGCTGCTTCCCTTTGTGAACATCAAGGCGGGCGACAACGCGGAAGAGGCCGCTGAGTAGCCCCTTTTTCCCCGACAGCCGCCGCCCCGGCGGAACGGCCCAAGGAATCCATGCATGAAACGGGTTAAAATCATCAGCAAGTCCCCGGAACTGGGCGCGACCATCGCGCCCGAGGTGAAGCTGGCCTTTGTCATTGACGTGCTGGAGGCGAGCGTGCCCCTGTTCGTCAACAAGGATCCGCAAAATCCCGCCACGCCGCCCGCGGACACCGAAGGGGAGGCGGAATAACCCCGCCTCAAAAAGGGCGAAATCAGGGTTGCGTTCCGCGGCGGATTGTGGTTTAATATGGGCCGTGGTAAACTATTGACAGACAGGGAGCATCAGGATGAAGCACATCAAGCCGATTAGCACGAGCCGGGCCGACGCTTTCACCAATTTTATGAACGCCTTCTGGCGCGCGTGGCAGGATTTCCGCTTTGAGAAGAAAAACGAGTACGCCCTGTAGGACGCGTGCCTGAACGAACAACCTGGAAGCCGTGCCGGGGCAGAATGTTTTTGCCCCGGCTTTTTTTGTGGAAAGCGACGCCGTTTTCCCAAGGGGCCTTTTGGTGACAGTATCCGCGCACACCCGCATCCGCGCCGCGGAGTCCGACGACGCCGCCGGACTGCTGGCGGTCTATGATCCGCGAACGCCCCGCGCGGCGCTTCTCGACATCCGCCGCGAGCCGGTGATGCCCACCTGTGACGAACTCGCCGAGATGCTCTCCGGAAAGGAGGCCGCACGCGGCCAGTTCTACGCCGTCGAGGACGGGACCGGCGCGCTGCTGGGGTTTTGCGGGCTCCGGGGGGTGAACCAGGAGTCCCTGTTCTGCGAGGTGATGGCGCTGTTTTTGGACGAGGAAAGCCACCATAGTCCGGCGGCGGACGAGGTGGCGGACTTCCTGCTTGAGCGTGCCTTTGTCCGGTTCAACCTGCAAAAAGTCATCGCCACCTGCCTGGAAACGGAAAAGGGCCTCAGGGAACTGCTGGTCCGGGCGGGTTTTGAAAGCGCCGGGGTCCAGCGGGAGGTGCTGTATTCCGGGGGCCGCCGGCTCGATCTTGAGTCGCTGACCCGCCGCAGGCCGGAAACCCCGCCCACCGGGACCTGGTCCCGGGGAGGATAAGCGAGTGCCCTACACGTCAGACATGCATCTCCGCCGCGCCGAGCGCGATGATTTGGACACCATTGTCGGCTGGATGGAGGAGCCTGATTTTCAGTATTTCCTCTACGGCGATCCGGCGCAGTCGCCCCGGCAGGTGCGCGAGCGCATCGTCATGATGCTGGGCCGGACGGCGGGCCACACGATGCCCGGCGCGGTGCACCTGCTGGTGGACTCGCCGACAACCGGCCCCTCGGGGCTGATCTCACTGCAGAACATCAGCTGGCGCAACCGCTCGTGCAACATTGACATGTACCTGGGCAAGGCGCGGCTCCGCAACCGCATGGTCACCGCCATGGCGGTGTACCGGGCGCTGGAGTACTGCTTCGACGAGCTCAACCTGCACCGGGTGGGCGCGTACATCTACAGTTTCAACACCAACTCCTGGCGCATTTTCGAGCTGGCCGGCGCGCGGCGCGAGATGACGCTGCGGGAGCATGTGCTGCGCGACGGCAGGCTCCACGATGTGTACGCCTACGGGCTGCTGCGCCGGGACTTTGACGTTGTGCGCGGGGAGCGCGTCCGCCTTGCGGACGGGTTCTCGCTGGAGTCGATGATTCGGGGGCTTGCGGAGCGGCTTCCGGAGGACGGGGGGTGAGCACCGCCGCCCTTGTGCTGCTCGCGGCCTACGCCCTGTGGTCCATGCGCGCCGCATGGCGGCACCCCGGCCCGCGGGGGAACCGTTTTGATCCCTGGGCCTTCGCGCTTCAGGCGCCGCTTTTTGCGCTTTGCTGCGTGCTGGCCTTCCGCGCGGGGGTGTTTTCCCGGTCGCTGCTGTCCCCCGCGGCGGTGGTGCTGGGGCTGGCGGGGGGCCATCTGGTGTTCGGCCTGTCCCTGCTCATCACCCACCGCGTGTGGCGGGACATCCGGGAGCATGTGCTGGACGTGCGCGGCTTCGCCGCCTTCCTCGCGGACAACCCCATGATTGACGTGCGCTTTTTCGGGGTGGCACTGACCGAGGAAATCATCTACCGCGCCGCGGGCCAGGAGCTGCTGCTGCTGCCGCTGACGGGAAGCCCCTGGGCGGCGGTGATCATCACGGCGGTGCTCTTTTCCGTGGTCCACGACCACTTCTTCCGCAACAGCCCGGCGGGCTCCCTGGAGTTTCTGGGGTTTGCCCTGCTGCTCGGGGTGCTGTACCATGTGACGGCAAGCCTGACCCTGGTGGTCCTCATCCATGTAATACGCAACCTGGAAAGTGTGTATCTTGAGTATCTCGCGCTGGCGGAGGAGAAGGGCGGCACGGAGGCGCGGGAGACGCTTGACAAGATGTACGCACGGCGATCCGGGGAGACCTTATGAGTGAAAAACTGGTAGAACTGCGGCGCATTTGCAAAACCTTCAAGACCAGCCACGTGCTCCAGCAGGACGAGGAGACGCGCCGCCGCCGCTGGTACAAGGTGAACCGCATCAGCGCGGCGGACGACATCAGCTTTGACATCGCGCCGGGCGAGATTTTCGGGCTGCTGGGCCCGAACGGCGCGGGAAAGACCACCACGGTCAAGATGATTTCCGGGCTGGTGCTGCCGGACGCGGGCCGTGTGCTGGTGGACGGGCTGGACGTGGCAAAACGGCGCAAGCAGGTGCTCCAGCGGGTGGGCGTGGTGCTTGAGGGCACTCGCACGAGCATCTGGCCGCTCACGCCCTACGAGAACCTGATTTACTACGGCAACCTGAAGAACGTGCGGGGCGCCGTGCTGCGCGACCGGGCCCACGACCTGCTCGACTTCATCGGGCTACAGGACAAGAAGAACACGCAGGTGCGCCGGCTTTCGCGCGGGCAGAAGCAGAAGCTGGCCATCTGCATCGCCCTCATCGCCGATCCGAGCGTGCTGCTGCTGGACGAGCCGACGACGGGCCTGGACGTGCAGAGCAGCCGGGCCATCAAGGACAAGATCATCGAGATGACCCGCGGCCAGGGCCGCGCCGTGCTGGTGACCACGCACGACATGCACGTGGCGCAGGAGCTGTGCGACCGCATCGGCATCATCAACAAGGGCCGGCTGGTGGCCTGCAAGCCCACCGCGGAGCTGCTGGACCTCTTTTCCGACCAGATTTTCACCTTCAAGGTGGACCGCGCCCCGGACACCGCGCACATCGCGGAGGTGCCGGGCGTGGCGGACGTGCGGCTGGAGCACAGCGCGGAGGGGCCGCTGGTGGTGGTGAAGCTTTTTTGCGACAACGGGACGCGTTCGGAGGCGCTGTACGGGATCATCGAGCGGTTGCGCGGGGCCGGATGCCGTCTGCTTTCAATCAACCAGCGGCAGCAGAGCCTGGAAAGCGTGTTCCTGCAGATTACGGGCCAGCCTATGGAGGCCGCCCCGGAGCGTGGCGGCGGCGGGGAAGACGAACGGGACTGATCAACACGCCCCGGCGCGCCGGGGCGGGGAAGGACGATGCGGAGTATGGGATTTTTCCTGGTGATGAAGGCCGAAGTGGTCCGGTCGTTCATAGTGATGCGCCGGTACTGGTTCCGCACCCTCACCGGCATGGTCATCGGCTACGGCATGCTGATGGTGCTGATCGCCGGGTTCATCTACAGCCGTCCGGTGGTGGAGAACAGCCTGAACCGCTTTGAGGATCCCGCGGCGGCGACGAACTTCGTGCTGGGGTTCATCATCGGCATGTACGCCTTCGGCGTGGTGGGCATGTTCACCCAGGGCATCCAGGGCATGGCCACCACGGGCGTGCTGGAGCAGCTTTGCATGAGCCCCCACGGGCTGATCACCAACTTCTTCGCCCAGACCGTGGTGGCGTCGGTCATGAGCATCCTCTCCTCCAGCCTGATGGTGTTTCTCGTCACCTGGAGCGTGGGCGGCATGCTGCACTGGGACACCCTTCCGGTGATGATCCTGCTGGGGCTGACCTTCTTCAACCTGATAGGCTTCGGATTCATGGTGGGCGGGCTGGTGCTGGTGTTCAAGCAGGTGGGCCAGGTGGCGATTCTCCTGCGCATGGCACTCTTCGGGCTGGCGGTCTTCGCCAAGGAGGAGATACTGATGCAGCCCCTCGCCTTCCGGCTGATCATCCACGCGCTGCCCGTCACCGACGCGGCCATCTGCCTGAAGTACGTGCTCATCAAGGGGCAGATGACCGACGGGGCCTTCATGTCCGTGTTCCGTCACGAGTGCTTCTACTGGCTCATCGCCAGCTGCGTGTTCTGGACCGTCGCGGGCATGTCCGTGTTCAAGTACATGGAAAACTGGAGCCGCCGCAAGGGCACGCTGGGTTCGTATTAGGAGGAGGGCGCATTGGGCGCACAGCCGAAACTGCACAGGTTCACCGACGGGAACCGGCGCTTTGCGCTGGACCCCGACACCTGTTTCTGCTTCGAATGCGACGAGATCTGCTGGGAGGTCATCGGGCTTTACCCGCACACCCCCGTCAACCGCATCTACCACCTGCTGGAGGGGCGTCATCCCCGGAAGGAGCTGGAGGAGGTCATCGGCGAGCTGGAGTGGCTGCGCACCACCAAGTCCATCGCCCAGACCCCGAGGCAGGAGGAGCTGATCAGGCGGTATGAACTGGAGACCGGACTCGCGGGGATGACGGTGATGATCGCGGACACGCCCGCGTCCGGCGGGCAGACCGCCGCGCCGCCGCCGGCCACTTCCGGATGGCGGCTGTGGGGGAGGGGGGACGCCCGGTCTTTCCAGCCCTCCGCCGGGGATGGCGGCGCGGTGTTGGAGGCCGCCGGGGGCCTGCTTTTGGCCCGGTCTGAAAAGCGGACGGAACTGTCGCTGGAGGTGCTTTTCGAGAATGCGGAAACAGCCCATGCGCGCGCGGCGGAGACGGTGCGGGTTCTTTCCGGACTGATGCGCGGGGCGGCCCTTGCGGGGAAGCAACTCGTCGTCACGGCGGGCGTCAACAGCCTTTCCACGGCGGGCATGGCCGCGCCGCTCGACGGCCACCATGTCCGCGCGGCGCTTGAATGCCGCACGGCGGAGGGGCTTGGCCTGGTCCAGTCCTTTCTTGAACGCCGTCCGGCGCGGCTGGCGCAGGCAATCGCCGCCTTTCCCGAAGGGGACGCGGCTGTGCGCGGCAAAGTGACGGTCCGCCCCGGCGGGGCTGATTTCGGCGGCGTGGTGAAGTGCCTGGAGGAGGCGGGGACCGCATGGATTGACTTTGACCTGGACGGCGCCTTTGCGGCGGATCCGGCGCTGGACGCCGCGCGCGTGATGGAATCCCTGCGGAAAAACGCGGCGTATTACGCGGAACGCCTGCTCAAGGGAAAGTTTTTCCGTGTGGAGCCCTTTGCGGGGCTTTTCCTGCGAATCTACCACGGCACGGCAAAATTCAGGAACGACCCGGCGGGGTTGAACGCGTTGGCGGTGGATCCGGCGGGGGGCATTCACGCCGCCCCGGCCTTTGCGGCGCTGGGGGGGCCAGCCCTGGGCAGCGTGCTTACGGGAACGCTGGACACCGCGCGGCTGCGCCGTTTTGAGGATGTGGGCGCGCTCACCACGGGGGGGTGCCTTTCCTGCTGGGCGCGGGGGCTCTGTGGGGGTGGTTCCGCCGCGGTGCACCAGGCCCTGTCGGGCGATTTCCGGACGCCCGCGCCGCGTTGGTGCGACGCCCAGCGCGCATGGCTGGAGGGGGCCGTGGCGGCCTTCAACACCCTGTCGGCGGCGGGGGTGAATTTCACCCGCATGCACGAGTCCCTGGCGCGCCGCCCGAAGTTATCCCTGTTCACGGCGGCGAAAATGGCGCTGCAACTGCGCGCCACCCTCCGGCCCATCGAGGAGGCGGACGCGGAACTGCTCACGCGCTGGGAAAACTGGAACGACGCGGCCTATTTCACCTTTGATCCCAGCGGATTGCTGCTGGCGACCCAGTATGACCGGGAAATGGACGCGCTCCATCCCAGGGGCACCGTGCAGGAGTTCATCATCACCGACCGCGCTGGAAAACCGCTGGGGCTGGTGAATGTGCGGCCCGACCGGCTGCCGGGGGTGGCCTGGTTGGGGCTTTACCTGCGGCGGGAGGAGCTTTACACCGCAGACTGGTTGCGTAACTCCCTGCGAACCCTGCTGCGCGAGACGGCAAAGGGCGGACAGGAATTGAAAATCCTGCTCGCCCCCGTGGGGCCGAAGGAGGATGCCCTCGCCGGATGCCTGGAGGCCATGGGATTCGGCGGGGTGGGGTTGTTGCGGGAGGCCCTGTACCTCCATGGCCGGTATCATGATGTGCGGCTCATGCAATGTGACCTGCGTTCAGGCTCCTGACCTGCCATTCCGCTCCTTTTCTTGCTAATTATACCCGGGTGATATTGACTTCCTAATATTACCCGGGTATAATTGCTGCCGTGTCAATCATCAATGAAAAGGAGCAAGGCATGCAGGAATCACGGACATTCACCGCTTTTGCGGGAAAATGGCTCATCAGTTCGGGTGCGGTGCAGAAGGTGCTGGCACGCACCAAGGAGCACCTTGACGCGGACACGGGGGAGGTGGTGCTGATTTTTGAGGACCAGACGGGCCAGCAGGTTGACTTCGATTTCCGGGGGACGGTGGCTGAGGTGCTGGCACGGCTGGAGCAGCATCCCCTGTTTGCACGGACGGAGGAGCGGACACCGTCCCAGAAAAGCGGGCCGGGCCGGCCCAGCCTGGGGGTGGTGAGCAGGGAGGTTTCACTGCTGCCGCGTCATTGGGAGTGGCTCGGCAGTCAGCCGGGGGGCGCTTCCGCGACGTTGCGGCGGCTGGTGGACGGGGAGCGGAAGCGCGGCGCGGGCGGTATGGAGGCGCGCCGGGCATGGGATGCGGCGGGCAAGTTCATGTGGGCCATGTGCGGCGATTTGCCGGACTTTGAAGAGGCCTCCCGCGCCCTTTACGCAAAAGAAATGGTCCGTTTGGAGGAGTTGGTCCAAGCATGGCCTGGGGATGTGCGCACCCATGTGCTGCGCCTGGCAGGGGAGGCCGCCCGTCTTCAGGCGGCGGCGGACAATATCGTTGGATGATTGGCGGATCACGATGGCCTAATTGAAGCCATTCCGCACTGTTGCTAGTCTTTACCATGAGACTGAAACGACAAGGAACCGCAAATGAACCGACGGGACTTTTTCAAAAGCGGCGGCCTGGCCGCGCTGGCGGGTGCCGCCTCACTGACCCAGTTGTCCGTTCATGGGGCGGAGGGGACGGCCCCCGCCATCACCTCCGGTCCGCATCTGCAGGAACTGCGCCCGGACCGGGTGACGGTGGTGTGGACCACCGACAGGGATTGCACGGGCTGGGTGGAGTACGGCACGGACGGAAGGACCGACCAGCGGGCGGTGCATTCCAGCCACGGGCTGATTGACGCGATGACCCGGACGCACCGGGTGACCCTGGAAAACCTCCGCCCGGGCACGGCTTATACCTACCGCATCCACGCGAAAGAAATCATGCGTTTTCTTCCCTATGAAGTGGCCTACGGCGGCACGGCATCGTCAGAGCCGGTGAGGTTCAGCACGCCCGCTGCGGCGGAAAGCACATTGTCTTTTGTGGTTTTTAACGATGTGCACGCCAAGAAAAATGTCTGGGAGCGGCTGATTCCCCTGGCCGGGAAAGAGCCCTTTGACATGGCCTTCCTGAACGGGGACAACATCAGCGACCCGATGAGCCATGATGCGGTGGTGAGGGGCGCGCTCGCGCCCCTGGACGGACTGCTTGCGGGGGCCAGGCCTTTTGTGCTGGTGCGGGGCAACCATGAGACGCGGGGTGCCTGGGCCCGGCACCTGCCCGAATACGCGGTGCTGCCGGAGGGCCGCTATTACCATTCCTTCACGCGGGGACCGGTGCGCTTTCTGGTGCTGGACTGCGGAGAGGACAAGACGGACCAGAACAAGGAGTACTTCGGTCTGGTGGACTTTGACCGGTACATTGCGGAGCAGATGAAGTGGCTGGAGGGGGAAATTGCCAAGCCCGAATTCCAAGCCGCACCGTTCCGGGTGGGCTTTGTGCACATTCCCTGGCCGCTGGAGGAGCCCCGCGGCAACAGCGATCCCCGAGACCGCTTCAAGCCGCTGCTGGAGTCGACCAACCTTGATTTGCTGATCTGCGGCCACACCCACCAGCATGCCGTTGTGGAACCGGCTCCGGGACGGAGCTACCCGATATTCGTCGGGGGCGGGAATGAGCCGGGTACGGCCACCCTCATCCGGGTGAAGGCCACCGAACAGGACCTGTCCGTGGTGATGCTGCGCGACAACGGGGAGCCCATTGCGGAGAAGCGCATCGGCCGGTCCGCCTAGTCCGCGCCGCCCCCCTGATGGTGCACCTCCAGGGTGAGGTGGGCTATGCCGGCTCCGCCGGGGCACAGGGCCTTGTAATGGGAGGCGGGTTTTGGTGATTCGGCGGTGATGGCCACGGCCGCGGCGTAAACGCCGGGCCCAACGGCCCAGACGTGCAAATCCACCACGGACACGCCCGCCTCACTTTCAAGGCATTCCCGAAGCAACCTGCGGATATTTTCCGGGGCCTGCATGTCAAGCAGGATCCGGCATGTCTGCACAAGGAGCCCCCGGGACCAGAGCGCCACCAGCAGTGCGCCCGCAACCCCCATCACCGGATCCATCCAAACCCATCCGAGATACCTGCCCGCCAGCAACGCCGCGACGGCGCACACGGAGGTCAGTGAATCGGCGAGGACATGCAAATAGGCGGAACGCAGATTGTGGTCATGATGGTGGCGATCATCGTGGCGGTCGTGGGGATGATCGTGGCCGTGTGAATGCCCCTCCCCGGCGCGCCCCAGCAGCACGGCGGAGAATCCATTCACCAGCAACCCAAGCAGGGCGACCGTGACGGCCTGCGCGAAGGCTATCGGCAGCGGGTTCATCAGCCGCCCGACGCTTTCCCACGCCATCATCACGGCAAACACCACCAGCAGCATGGCGCCCGCGAAGCCGCCCAGCGCGTTGACCTTGCCGGTGCCGAAGGCAAAGCGCGGGTCATGGGCGCGGCGGCGGGCGTAGACATAGGCGAACACGGCGATGCCGAGCGCGACGGCATGGGAGCCCATGTGGAGGCCGTCCGCCAGGAGGGCCATGGAGCCGAAGGCAATCCCCGCCCCGATCTCCACCACCATCATGGCCCCGGTGATCACGGCAACCAGAAAAACACGCGCCTCCCCGGAACGCTTTTGCCCCTGGCCGAAGTCATGCGGGTGCCGCCATGTGTCGTGTGTCCGGGTTGTCATTCAGGCGTTTCCGGCGGCGCATGGTCCGTGCATGCTTTTTTTGCCCAAGGCATGTCACTCCCCGCCGGTGAAAACACGCGTTACGCCCGCGGTCACCCTCTTCCCTGTTTTCGCGTCCTGGCCGATGAAGACCTGGGTGAAATAGACGGCGTTGTCCGGGCTGATGGCCACGCCCATGCCGGTGTGCGTCCATGCCAGATCCCCGTTCTGGTCGAGAATGTTCGCCCTGTGGCCGGGACTGTCCATCCACCCCTCCACGGCGGTGGCGGGGGGATCGTCAAATCCCTGGTTCCAGGCGATGTTTTCCCCCGAATACTCCCATGGAATCCCCGCGTTGTCGAGGCGGTCGCCGGGACCGAAGCCGTCGGGGTTGGTGTGGCTGAAAAAGTCCCGTTCGATCATGTCACGCGAATGGGCCCGCGCCACCAGCCGCGCGTCCGGGTCCATGATCAGCGTGGCCAGGCTGTTGTCCGCGCGGATGTCGTTCACGGCGTTGAACGCGGCCATTTCATACCGTTCAATCCGTGACAGGGGGACCGGGTCGGACACGGGCGGGCAGCCCGCAAGGAGTGTCATTACAACCGCAATCGCCAAGGTGCCTGAAAAACGCCTCATGTCTCTCTCCTTTTTTTCGCGGCTCAGACGGCTTTCGCAGATGAATTATACAGGAGTTTTCCGGGACACGGCGCGCCCCCGAAGAAAAGCCGCCCCCGGAGGGGGCTCCGGGGGCGGCGAAAGGCGCGGATGAAAGAATCAGCGGATGTAGTCGTTCAGGATGTTCTCAAGCATTTCCTGGCGGCCGCTGGTGATGGCGGGCTCGCCCTTCTTGATGGTGTAGGCGGCGAGCTCCTCGAAGCCGACCTTCTTCTGCTCGATGTCCTTGCCGATGCCCTTGTCCCAGCCGCTGTAGCGCTGCTTGATGAACTTCTCCAGGGGCTTCTCCTTCAGCAGGCGCGCGGCGATTTTCAGACCGCGGGCGAAGCAGTCCATGGAGCCGATGTGGGCGTGGAAAAGGTCGGTGGGGCACACGGACTGGCGGCGGATGTGGGCGTCAAAGTTGAGTCCGCCGGTCTTGAATCCTCCGTAGCGGGTGATGATGTACATTGCCAGGGTGGTCTCGTACAGGTTGGTGGGGAACTGGTCCGTGTCCCAGCCGAGCAGCTCGTCGCCGCGGTTGGCGTCCACGGAGCCGAGGATGCCGTTCGCCCCGGCGTATTCCAGCTCGTGCAGCAGGGTGTGGCCCGCCAGGGTGGCGTGGTTGGCCTCGATGTTGAGCTTGAACGAGTCCACCAGGCCGTACTTCTGCAGGAAGGCGTGGCAGCTCGCGGAGTCGAAGTCATACTGGTGCTTGGTGGGCTCCTTCGGCTTCGGCTCGATGTAGAACTGGCCCTTGAAGCCGATCTTCTTCTTGTAGTCCACGGCCATGTTCAGGAACAGGCCGAGGTGGTCAAGCTCGCGGCCCATGTCGGTGTTGAGCAGGGTCTCGTAGCCCTCGCGGCCGCCCCAGAAGGTGTAGCCCTCGCCGTCAAGGTACTTGGTGACCTCAAGGGCCTTCTTCACCTTTGTCGCGGCGAAGGCGAACACGTCCGGCGACGGGTTCGTGGACGCGCCCGACATGAAGCGGGGGTGCGAAAAGAGGTTGCAGGTGCCCCAGAGCAGTTTCACGCCCGTGTCGCCCTGCATTTTCTTCGCCAGCTTCACGATATGGTCGAGGCGCTTGTTTGTCTCGGCCAGGGTGTCCGCCTCGGGGGAGATGTCGGTGTCATGGAAGCACCAGTAGCGCACGCCCAGCTTGGTGAAGAATTCAAAGGCGGCCTCCATCGTCTGCTCCGCCACCTTCACCGCGTCGCCGCCCTCGTTGTAGAGGCGCTTGTAGACCGGCGCGCCGAACATGTCCGCGCCGCCCGACTTGAAGGTGTGCCAGTAGCACACGGCGAAGCGCAGGTGGTCGGCCATCGTCTTGCCCATCACCTTCTCTTTGGGGTTGTAGTGCTTGAAGGAAAGGGGGTTCTTCGAGTCGGGACCCTCGTACTTGATGGGGTCCTTCACTTCCGGAAAATAGACAGCCATGGTTCGCGTCTCCTCTTTGGGCGTTCACGCACTTGCCGCGCGGCGCCGGCCCCGTGCCGGCCGCCGTGGTGATTCCAGTTTGCCCCGCCCGCGCGGGCGGAAAAGCATCCGCAACAATACCGCCCGAACGGTTCGGGATGCAACTCAGGCGCGGGCGCAAGAATAATCGGCCCGCCGCGGGGGTTTACTATCCGGTTTGACGACCACAAGGGAAAACAAAGATGAAAATCAGGGAACTGGCCGAGAAACGGGCGATACTGGTCTGCAACGGCAAAAAATGCAAGGCCGCCGGGGCCGGCAAGCTGCGCAAGGCGCTGGAGGCCGCCGCCAAGTCGGCGGAGGAAAAGACCGCCGTGGTCAAGTGCTCCTGCCTGGGCCGCTGCGGCCGGGCTCCCGTGGCGGTTGTCTGGCCGGAGGGCCTGTGCGTGATGGAGGCGTCGCAGGAGGACGCGGTGGCGCTGGTGAGTCCGGGCCGCGCCCAGAAAAAGAACAAGCGGGACAAGTCCGGGGAAAAGAAAAAGAAGGACAGGAAGGAAAAGGAGGAGGCTGCCGGGGCGGCGCACAATTAGGGGAACCGGGCGCATAAACCGGCGGTGCGTCCGCCGGTTCCGTGTGAGGGTGTTTCCGGGGGCTGGATTCGGAAAGGTGGTATCTGCAATCCTATTCGGCAGGGCGCGGCAGGGGCCGCGCCGCCTGAAACGAGGGACCGCATGCTTCACCGGAAAAACACCTGATGCCCGAATCCGGCGAGAAAAAAACGGCCGTGGAACGACCCGTTGCGGGGATTCCGCTGGTGCGGCGCGGGGTCGTGCTGACGGCATTGGATTTGCTCGCCTGCCCGGCGGCCATGGCCGCCGCCATTCTACTGCGCTATGGAACGGATGCGCCGGAACCGCACTGGTTCACGGCGATGGCCTGGGTGCCCTTTTTCGCGGCATGGCGCGTTGCGGTGGCGGTGCCCTCGGGGCTCTATGACTTCCGGCACAGGCTTTCCGTGTCCGACCATGCCTTTGCCGGGGCGGGCGCGGCGCTGCTGGGCGTTCCGCCCTGCTACCTTTTCATCGCCCTGCTCCAGTTGTACTACATGCCGCTGGCGCAGTTTTCCCGCGCGGCGATGGCCGCGGATGTCGCGCTGACGGCGCTTTGGTTTGCGTGCTCGCGCGCCGCCGTGCTCTTTCTCATGCGGCGCGCCGGACGGCATGTCCGGGTGCTGCTGGCGGGACCGGCGGGGGACTGCGCGGCGCTGGAGTCCGAAATGCGCCTGCACGCCCCCGCGCTGGCCTTGATTGCCGGAAAGGCGGAACTGGACGGTTCCTCCTCAAAAATGGACGCGGAAAGGCTGGTGGATGAATGGACGGGGGAGGGGCGCGCTGAAATGGTGATTCTGGCCACGGCGGCGCTGCCCCATGAGACGCTCAGCGCGGTGGTGGTGGGTTTCGAGCGGCGCGGTGTGGAGGTGTGGGTAAACCCGGACATGCGCCTTGCGCTGCTGGCCGGGGCGGAGGTGTTCAGCCTGGCGGGGCTGCCCCTGGTGCGGCTGGGGCCGGGCGGCCCGCGCCCTTGGTACGGTCCGGTGAAGCGCGCCGCCGACGCGGTTTTTTCGGCCATGCTGCTTGCGGCGCTGTCCCCGCTGCTGCTGGCCGTGGCGGCGGCGGTGCGCCTGACCTCGCCCGGGCCCGCGCTGTACCGGCAGGAGCGTGTCGGGCTGCAGGGCCGCGTTTTCAGGGTCTTTAAATTCCGCACGATGCGCCGCGATGCGGAGGCGGAGACGGGGCCGGTGCTGGCCACGGCGGAGGATCCGCGGATCACCCCGCTGGGCCGCCTCCTGCGCCGCGCCCGCATTGACGAGCTTCCCCAGTTGTTCAATGTGCTGCGGGGCGACATGAGCCTGGTGGGGCCGCGCCCCGAACGTCCCGGATTCTCGGCGGCGTTCCGTGATGAGGAACCCCTCTACCTGCACCGCCTGCTGGTGCGTCCCGGCCTCACCGGTTTGGCGCAGATTCACGGCCGATACGACAGCGACTACCGGCAGAAGCTCCGCTACGACCTCATCTACCTGAACCGCATGTCCCCCGTGGCCGATCTGCGCATCCTCGCGTCCACCGTCCGCAGCGTGCTCACGGGACGGGGTGCGGTATGACCGTGGGCGCGGCGGCGCGGCACGGCCGCAACCTGGCGGCGCTGCTGGCGGGGGAGGCCGTCCAGAAAATCATCGCGCTGCTCCTGTTCATGGCGCTTTCCCGGTGGCTCACCATTGAGGAAAACGGGCGGTACGGCCTCTTCACCGCAGTGTTCCCCCTGATGGTCGTGTTTTTGAACATGGGCTTTTATGACGTGGCCGTGCGCGACATCGCGCAGCATCCGGCGCTGGCGGGCGCGCTGGTGGGCGGCGCGTGGCGGGCGCAGGGGCTGCTTTTCGTCGGTGTTTTCGCCCTTTGCCTGGGGGCGGTTTTCACGGGTGCGGGCGGCGGTGAAAAATGGCTCATGCCCGCCGCGCTGGCGGTTGCGGCGCTCTTTGCCGCCGGGCGGATGAACCTCGCGGTGATGGCGGCGCGCGAGCGTTTCGACGCCGTGTCCCTGTGGACCGTGGCGCTGCGCGCCGGAGCCGCGGCGGCGGCCGCCGCGCTGGCCTTTTCCAACGCGCCGGTGTGGCTGATTGTGGCGGGGCTTGCGCCGGTGCATCTTTGCTGGTGGCTGGCGGGCGCGGCATGGAACACGCGCCGTTCGGGCGTGGTCCCCGCGCGCCCGGAGCCGGGCGGCATTGCCCGCCTGTTCCGCGAGGGCGTGCCCATGGCGGCGGGCGGTTTCGCCGCCACGCTGTACTTCGCCATGGACCTGCCGCTGTACCGTTTTTTTGCCGACGAGACGGCCGCAGGCCAGTACGCCATCGGCGTGCGTTTCATGATGCTGCTTTTCCCGCTGGCCGACGCGGCGGGCGCCGTGATGTACCCCCTGCTCAGCCGCCGGTCCCTTGACCCCGGAGGCGGGGAGTCGGCTCCGCTGGCGAGGTGCCACCTGGCCATGCTCTGCCTCGCCGCGCCCATGGCGGCGGGGGCCGCGCTGACCGCCCGCCCGCTGACCCTGTTCATCGCTGGGGAAAAATATTTGCCGGGTGCCTTCGCGCTGGCGGGGCTAACGGCATCCTTCGCACTTTTCCTGCCCGCGCTGGCGGCGATCACCCACCTGCGCGCGCGGGGCCGCCAGCGGACGGTTATGGTGGTTGTGGCGGGGGCCTGCCTGGCGAAGACCGCGCTTGTTTCGGCGCTGGCCGGTCCCTGGCAGGACAGGGGCATGGTTCTCGCCAATCTGCTCGCGGGCCTGCTGATGGCGGGGATGCTGCTGTTCTTTTCCCTGCGGCTGGCCGCGCCCGGCACGGCGGGGTGGGTTGGGCGCAACGCGCTGCGTGGTCTTGCGGCGGCGGCGGCCATGGCGGTTGTGCTGTGGCCGCTGCGGGACTGGCCCGCGCCTGCCACGGTGCCGCTGGGCGCGGTGGTGTTTCTTGCGGCGGGGTGGCTGGCCGGGCTGCGAAGCCTGCTGCGTGGGGATGCGGAAGAGGCCTCCTGAAAAAAGTTGGGGCTGCCGCGGCGGCCCCCACCACCGCGACAGCCCCGCGGGCGAAGGATGAACTTCCCCGCAGCCATAGGAAAAACCCCACCGGAGATTTCGGGAGGGCGGCGGCCCCTCCCTTCCAATCCCTCCACGCCGCCGCCTCCTTCGCCCCCGGAACAGTCATATTCTATCCGATGACCTTTCCGAATAGCGGAATCCAAAAAAGAATTTTTAAGGCTCGTTACTGGGAACTGTTGCTGAATTCCGGCATGCCGGGGGCCGTAAAAAAAGAACCGCCGGGGCGGCGCGCGGCCGCCCCGGCGGGTTCCGGAAAAGATGACCGGCGGGGGCTATTCGAGCACGCCGCCCGTGTTGGCGCTGGTGACGAGGCGCTGGTAGCGCCTGAGCCAGCCGGTGAGCCTGCGGTCGGGCGGCGCGGGCAGGGCCTTCCGCCTTTCCTCCAGCTCGGCGGCGTCCACCAGCAGCTCGATGCTGCGCCCGGGGATGTCAATGGCGATGGTGTCACCGGGCTTTACCAGTGCGATGGGCCCGCCCTCGGCGGCCTCGGGGCTCACATGGCCGATGCACGCGCCGCGCGTGCCGCCGGAGAAGCGCCCGTCGGTGATGAGGCTGACGCTCTTGCCCAGCCCCGCGCCCATGACGGCGGCGGTGGGGGCCAGCATCTCGCGCATGCCGGGGCCGCCCTTGGGGCCCTCGTAGCGGAGCACGATGATGTCGCCGGGCTTCACCTGCCCGTCGAGGATGCCGCGCATGGCCTCCTCCTCGCTCTCATACACGACGGCGGGGCCGGTGTGGCGGAGCACCTCCTTGTCCACGCCCGCCTCCTTGACCACCGCGCCGCAGGGGGCGAGGTTGCCGAAGAGCACGGCCAGGCCGCCGGTGGGGCTGTAGGGCGCGTCCACCTTCTTGATGACATCCAGCGCCCTGGAGCGGCAGTTTTTGATGTTGCCGCCGATGGTGTCGAGGGTGACCGTCGGGCAGTCCAGGTTCAGGATGCCGGGCCGCTCCGAAAGCTCGCCCAGGATGGCGCTGATGCCGCCCGCGCGGTCCACGTCGGCCATGTGCCAGTGGTAGGAGGGGGAAACCTTGCAGATGTTCGGCACGCGGGCGCTCACCTCGTTGAGGCGCTCCAGCGGATAGTCCACCCCGGCCTCGCGGGCGATGGCGAGGGTGTGCAGCACCGTGTTGGTGGAGCCGCCCATGGCCATGTCGAGCGCGAAGGCGTTGTCGATGGAGGCGGCGGTGACGATGTCGCGGGGGCAGAGTCCGGCCCCGCAGACCTTGAGCACCTGCCGCGCTGCGGCGCGGACCAGCTCTTTGCGGCGCGGGTCGGTGGCGACGATGCTGCCGTTGCCCGGCAGGGCGATGCCCAGCGCCTCGCAGAGGCAGTTCATCGAGTTGGCCGTGAACATGCCGGAGCAGGAGCCGCAGGAGGGGCAGGCCTTGCACTCAAGCTCCTCAAGCTGCGCGTCCGTCAGGTTGCCCTGCTTGTAGGCGCCCACGCCCTCGAAGACGGTGATGAGATCGGTGTCCTTGCCGTTCATCTCCGCGCCGGTCTCCATCGGGCCGCCCGAAACGAACACGGTGGGGATGTTGCAGCGCATCGCGCCCATGAGCATGCCCGGCACGATTTTGTCGCAGTTGGGGATGCACAGCAGCGCGTCAAACTGGTGCGCCTTCACCATCGTCTCCACGCAGTCGGCGATGAGCTCGCGCGAGGGCAGGCTGAACTTCATGCCCTCGTGGCCCATGGCGATGCCGTCGCAGACGCCGATGGTGTTGAACTCGAAGGCGACGCCGCCCGCCTCGGTGATCGCCTCGCGGGCGATGCGGCCCAGCTCGTCCAGGTGGGCGTGGCCGGGGATGATTTCCACGAAACTGTTGCACACGCCGATGAAGGGCTTGTCGAAGTCCTTGCTGTCCTTGATTTTGCCCGTGGCCCGGAAAAGGGACCGGTGCGGCGCGCGCTCAAATCCCCGCTTGACCTTGTCACTGCCCATGATGCGTTCTCCTTTGCGGCGGCGGCGCGAAAAAAAAGCCGCCCCCGCATGTGTGTTGGAATTGCCGGAAAGAACAACGGCAAAGAGTATACCCCCTTGCGGGATGCGTGGCAAACACCCCGACGGGAGGAGGGGAAGAAGGTGGACAGAATGGACGAAATGGACGAAATGAACAGGATGGACAGGATTTGCGGAATCGAAAATGATTTTACAATTGACGCTTTAAGCGTTTTCCCCGTATTCCGTTCATCCTGTAGCCCTGTCAAAATTCCTGACCCTTTCCCCCGGTGCGGGGAACCATTTAAGTAGGGTCGTGTTAAAGTAGGTGCGGTGAAGGGTGCGGATTGTCCGCGCCCGCGGGAGAACATGATGAGGCGAATCCTGCCGGCGGTGCTGCTGGCCGCCATGATGCTGTGCGGTCAAACCGCCCATTCCCAGCGGTCAAACCCCTTTGAGGGAACGGTGGAAATTCCGGCCAACGCCGTGGACGGGGCGGTGTTGGCGGCGTTGCGCGAAAAGGGGATTGAACCCGCGCCGCCCTGCTCCGACGCGGTTTTTGTGCGGCGGGTCTATTTGGACGTCACCGGCACCCTGCCCGCCCCGCGTGATGTCCGCGCCTTTCTGGAGGACACCAACCCCGCCAAGCGCGCCGCGCTGGTTGACACCCTGCTGGAAAGCCCGGAATTCGCCGACTACTGGGCGATGAAATGGTGCGATGCGCTTCGGGTCAAGGCGGAATTCCCCGTCAACCTCTGGCCCAACGCGGTGCAGGCCTACCACCGCTGGATTCGCGACGCGATGAAGAGCAACCTGCCCTGCGACCAGTTCGCCCGGGAACTGCTCACCTCCAGCGGCAGCAATTTCCGCACGCCGCCGGTGAACTTTTACCGGGCCGTCCAGGGCCGCACCCCCGAAGCCCTGGCCGGGGTGGTGGCACTGACCCTGATGGGGGAGCGGGTGGAAAACTGGCCGGAAGCGCGGCTTGCGGGGATGGCGGCGTTTTTCTCCAGAATCGCCTATAAAAAAACCGGCGAGTGGAAGGAGGAGATTGTGTGCCTGGACCCGGCGGCGGACAAACCGCTGGAGGCGGTGTTTCCCGACGGCACCCCCGTGACCGTTCCCGCCGGAGCGGATCCCCGCGCCGTTTTTGCGGAATGGCTGCTTGCGCCGGGGAACCCGTGGTTTGCGCGCAACATGGCCAACCGTGCCTGGGCCTGGCTCATGGGCCGGGGTGTTGTGCATGAGCCGGACGACATCCGTCCCGGCAACCCCCCGTCCAACCCGGCACTGCTGGTTTGCCTGGAAAAGGAATTGAAGTCCGCAAATTACGATCTGCGATCCCTCCACCGGCTTATTTTGAACTCCCGCACCTACCAGCAGTCCCCCGTTCCCCGGTGCGCGCCGGACGAGGCGGCGGCCCTTTTTGCCTCCTATCCCGTGCGTCCGCTGGAGGCGGAGGTGCTGGCGGACGCGCTGTGCTCCATCACCGGCATGTGGGAGAAGTATGAGAGCCCTATACCGGAGCCCTTCACCTTCCTGCCCGAGGGCCAGCGGGCCGTGGCCATCGCCGACGGCAGCATCACCAGCCCCTTCCTGGAGATGTTTGGCCGCCCCGCGCGCGACACCGGTTTGGTGTCGGAGCGCAACAGCCAGCCCAATGACGCGCAGCGGCTGCACATGCTTAATTCCAGCCATGTCCGCAACAAACTGGAGAAGGGTCCCAAACTGCGCAACATTGCGGCGTCGTCAAAAGGCAAGCCCATGGCGGCGGTGCGGATGCTGTACCTGGCCGTTCTTTCCCGGTATCCCACCGGCGGGGAACTGGAGGCTCTCAGGGCCGCGTTTCCACCGGACAAAAAGAAGAAGATCCCCGCTCAAGCATTCAACGATCTGGCCTGGGCACTTGTGAACTCAAAGGAATTCCTCTGCCGCCACTAGGCGGGGAGAACACGGGACAGCCACATGGACAAACAACGGAAAAGTGGCGTACTCACCCGGCGCGAGGCGCTCCGGCTGGGGCTTTTGGGCGCGGCGGGGCTGGCATGGCCCGGATCGCGGTGCGGATGGGCCCAAACACCGGCGGCACCGGCGCGGGCAAAGGCGGTGATTCAAATCTGGATGTGGGGCGGCCCCTGCCACCTGGACACCTTTGATCCCAAACCCGGTGCTGGCCGCGAGTACTGCGGTCCCCTCGACAAGCCCATCGCCACCAACGTGGACGGCATACAAATCAGCGAACTGCTCCCCCTGCTGGCCAAACAGGCAGACAAATATTCCATCATCCGGAGCATGACCCATGGCGTGAACGCCCATGAGACGGCATCCTACATCACCCAGACGGGCCGGGAGCCGGGGAGGCTGGTCTTTCCCTCCGCCGGGGCGGTGATGTCCCTGTTCAAGGGTTATGAACAGGGCTATGCGGGGTTGGTACCGCCTTATGTGGTGCTCACCAAGCCGCAGGGCCGCTTTTCCGAGGCGGGCTTTCTGGGCCAGCGCCACAAGCCTTTTGCCACGGGCGGCGACCCCAACAAGACACCCTTTGTCGTGGAGGGCATTGTCGCCGAGGGCATTTCCGACGAGCGCCAGCGTGCGCGTCGGGATCTGCTCCATTCCCTGGACACCCTGGGTCGCGCCCTGCCGGATGATCCCGTGCTGAAAAGGCTGGACGGCTGCGAGGAAAAGGCCTACGACATGATGTTCGGCGAGGCGCGGCGTATTTTCGACCTTTCGGAGGAGCCTGCGGAGCTTCGGGACCGTTACGGCCGCAGCACCTTCGGCCAGTCCTGCCTGATGGCGCGCCGGCTGGTGGAGCGGGGCGTGCCCCATGTGACCGTCAACTACGAGGGCTGGGACACGCACAAGCAGCACTTCGAAATCATGCGCCGCAAGCTGCCCGAACTCGACGCGGGCATGTCGGCGCTGCTCCAGGACCTCTCCGAAAAGGGCCTGCTGGACAGCACCATTGTCTGGTGGGGCGGCGAGTTTGGCCGCACCCCGAAGGTGCTGTGGGAGGCCCCGTGGAACGGCGGGCGCGGCCACTATGGCAACTGCTTCTGCGCCGTGGTGGCGGGCGGCGGTTTCAAGGGCGGGCGCGTGGTGGGCGCATCCGATGCGCGGGGCGAGGAGGTGGCGGAACGGCCTGTCCACCCAAGCGCGCTCATCGGCAGCATTTATGAGCTGGCGGGCATCCCCCTCGACGCGCCACTGCCAAACCCGGCGGGGGAGGCGCTGCATGTCATGGACCTGGCAAAAGAGGGCGGCGCCCTTCTGAGGGAAATCATGTGAACACCGGGGGCACCATCATGGCCGGTCGCGGACGGTTTGTGTTTTGGGCGGTTCTGCTTGCGGCGCTGGCGTTGTGCGCGCCGGAGGGGCGGGCGCAGACAAACAGCACCGACCCCCGCATTGGCTATCTTTATCCTGCGGGCGGGCGGCAGGGGTCGGTGTTCCAGGTGGTGGCGGGCGGCCAGCGGCTCACCGGGGTTACGGGCGCGCTTGTCACCGGCGAGGGTGTCACCGCCTCGGTTGTCCAGTACTACAGGCCGCTGCGGAACCTGAAGAAGGAGCAGCGCGACGAGCTTATGGGCCGGTTCAAGGAGGCCTGGGCGCGTCAGAAGCAGGCGAACGTCCTGTCGGCGCAGCCCCCCCTCGTCCGGGACGACACGGGCGTGCTTGCCGTCCATCCGCTGCTGCGCGGTTTGGATGCGATGGGTCTTAGGGAACTGGCCCACGCGAAGTCATTCTTCATGAACTTTCAAAAGCGCCAGATCAACCCGCAGATTGGCGAATCGGTTGTGTTGGAGGTGCAGGTGGATCCCTGGGCCGGGCCCGGGGACAGGGAGCTGCGCCTGGTCACGAAGACGGGCGTGTCCAATCCGCTGCGTTTCCAGGTGGGCCTCCCGCCGGAGGTGTGCGAGCTTGAGCCGAACGAGTCCGGTGCGGTTTCCGAACTTCCTGAGCCGGAGGCGCTGGAGACGCCGGTGCTGCTGAACGGCCAGATCATGCCCGGCGATGTGGACCGTTTCCGCATCCGCGCGCAAAAAGGCCAGCGGCTGGTGGTTGATGCCGGCGCGCGCAGGCTGATCCCCTACCTTGCCGATGCCGTGCCGGGCTGGTTCCAGGCTGTGGTGACCCTGCGCGACGCGGCGGGCGCTGAGGTGGCCCGTGTTGATGATTTCCGGTTTGATCCCGACCCGGTGCTGTTTTGTGAGATTCCGGCGGACGGGGTGTACATTCTGGAAATCCATGATTCCGTGTACCGGGGCCGGGAGGACTTCGTCTACCGCATGGCCGTGGGCGAACTTCCTTTCATCACCCGGATGAACCCCCTGGGCGGACGGGAGGGCAAGCCTGTGGAGGCGGTGCTGGACGGTTGGAACCTCCCCGCGAGGAAAGTGGAGCTGGACATGCGCCCCGGTGGCGGCGCGCGACGCCACGCATCGGTGGAACTCGAGGGCATTCCCTCCAATGCGGTCCCCTACGCCGTGGACACGCTGCCCGAGGGCGGCGAGGCCGGGCCGAACGATTCCATAAATGAGTCGCGCCGCATCGCCATGCCCCGCGTCATAAACGGCCGGATCGAAAAGCCGGGGGATGCGGATGTGTTTCGCATTGACGGCAGGGCGGGGGAGACGGTGGTGGCCGAGGTGTGGGCGCGCCGGCTGAACTCGCCCCTCGACCCGCTGCTGCGCCTCATGGATGACGGCGGCAATGTGGTGGCCTGGAACGATGATCATGATGATCCGGGCGCGGGGCTGATCACCCACCAGGCGGACGCGCGCGTGGCCGCGCGGCTGGAAAAGGACGGCGTTTACTATTTGCAGATTTCGGACGCGCAAAATGCGGGGGGAAAGGAGTACGGCTACCGGTTGCGGGTTACGCCCCCCCAGCCGGGCTTTTCCCTGCGGGTCACCCCCTCCAGTGTGAACCTTGCCTCCGGGCGGTCCGCGCCCGTCACCGTGCATGCCGTGCGGAGCGACGGGTTTGAGGGGCCCATAGAGGTGGTGCTGGCGGAGGGGGCGGGCCTGTCATTGCAGGGCGGGGTCGTTCCACCCGGTGTTGACGCCATCCGCATGACCATTACCGCGCCCGCCGGGACCCGGGCGGGGGTTAAGGCCCTTCGTCTTGAGGGACGCGCGCAGATTGGCGGAGAGACTGTTGCACGGCCTGTCATCCCCTGTGAGGACATGATGCAGGCCTTCCTGTACCGGCATCTGGTGCCCGTGGAAGAACTGTTGGCGGCGGTCCGGCAGGGAACGGGCGCTCCGGCGGTTGAAATTGACGGCGGGGACATTCTGCGGATTCCGAAGGAGGGCACCGCGCAGGTCAGGGTCAAGCTCCCCAAGAACCCGAAAGCCAGCCAGATTCGCTGGGCGTTGAGCGGGGCTCCGGAGGGCTTTTCCCTGGAGAAGGAGGAAACGGTTCCCGGCGGATTCATCTTGACCCTGAAGGCTGCGGGTGAAAAAACGCCGCCGGGCTTCCGGACCAACCTGATTATGGAGGGGTACGCCGAACAGGAGCAGGCGAAGGGGGAAAAAGGCCCCAAGAAGCAACCGCAACGGGTTTTTCTGGGATGCCTTCCCGCCATCCCCGTCGAAGTAATGCCATAGGGGGACCGTGGACGGCCCGCCTGATCAGAATTTCATGAGGATGCCGTCGGGATCGGGCTTCTTCCCGGCGCGCACCATGGTCACAAACACGATGGTGGCAAGCACGGGGATGACGGAGGCGACGATGATGACGGGGGTGAAGGAGAACTTGTCGGAGACGACGCCGATCAGGTAGGTGGTGATAAGGGTGCCGATGCCCGCGCTGGTGCCCGCGAGCCCCATGACGGAGCCGACGGCGCGGGTGTGGAACACGTCCGTGGGCAGGGTCAGGAACATGGTGCCGCAGCAGGTGTAGGCAAAGGTGGCGTAGGAGAAGACGACCAGCAGCAACGCGTAGCTGTCGGTGAAGAGGGAGAGGGCTATGAGCACCATGCTCGGGCCGAAGAAGAGCAGCACGGCGCGGCGCGCGCGGCCCGGCTGCCATCCCCGCGCCACGAGCCAGCTTGACAGTCCGCCCGCGAAGAAGTTGCCGAAGCCCGCCGCAAGCAGGGGCGCCCAGAAGCCCATGGCGCTGTCCTTGAGGGAGAAACCCTTGGATGTGAGGAAGAGCGCGAACCAGTTGGTGACGAAGAACCAGAACGGGTCGAGCAGGAACCTGCCGAGCACCAGCCCCCAGGTTTGGCGGTAGCGCAGCAGTTTCAGCCAGCCGATTTTCACCGGCGCCTCCGCCGCGCCCGCCGCCGCCGTGGCGCGTCCCGCCTGGATGTGCGCCAGTTCTTTGGGCGAGATGCGGGGATGCTCCTCGGGCCTGCGGTAGAGCAGCAACCAGAACAGAAGCCAGATGAACCCCATGGACGCCGTGATGACGAAGGCGGGCCGCCAGCTGTCAAAATAAAGGTAGATGGGCACGGCGATGAAGGGCGCCGCCGCGCCGCCGATGGCGCATCCGCTGTTGTAGAGACCCACCGCCCAGGCCCGTTCCTTCACGGGGAACCACTCCGACACCGCCTTGGCGCCGCCGGGGTTGTTGGCCGCCTCGCCCGCGCCGAGGAGGAAACGGAAGGCCGCGAAGGAGTACTTGCCCCCCGCGATGGCGGTCAGCGCGCCCATGAGCGAGTAGAAGGCCACGCTCACCCCGATGCCCAGGCGCGTGCCGAACACGTCAAGGAGCCGGCCCACCACCGACTGCATGACGGTGTATGAAATGGTGAAGGCGTTGACCACGAAGGCGTAGTCGCCCTGGCTCCAGCCGTACTGCTCCTTGAGGTAGGGGGACAGCGCCGAAAGGGTCTGCCGGTCCACATAGTTGATGAAGGTGACGATGAAAAGCAGCACGCCGATCCACCACCGCAGGTACGGTATGGGCCTTTTCGGCGCGGCTGGTCCTTTCGGGTCACTCATGGGTCTGCAAGTTCTCCGTCTTATTCAGGCAGCGGCTTGTCCTTGGTCTCGGGGGCGAAGGCCAGCACGACCAGGCCCATGGCGTACACCGCCATGACGGCGAACACCATGCCCGCGATGCCGAGGTTCTGCGTGAGCGGCGCGGTGGCGAAGAGCGTCCCCGCGGTGATGAACCGGGCCACGTTGTAGCAGAACCCGGTGCCGGTGGAGCGCAGCCGCGTGGGGAAGAGTTCCGGGAAATAGACCGCGAACCCGCCCATGACAAAGAGCAGGACGAAGCCAAGCAGGAAGAACAGCAGAATCGCCAGGGTGAATGAGGTGGTGCAGAAGAAGGTCACCGGCACCATGATGATGCATCCCACAAAGGCCACCACAAAGCCGATCTTGCGCCCGAAGCGCTGCGCCACATAGGCGAAGCCGAGGGCGCCGAAGAAGCTGCCAAAGTTCTGCGCCATGCCCGCGAAACTCACCCTCTGCTCGGTCGCCGCCTTCAGTTCGGGAAGGTTGTCGGGGTTGAGCACGGAACGGAGCAGTTCCGGCGTGAGCACGCCGATGCCCCAGAAACCGATGACACCCACGGCGGCCAGAAGCATGCCGATGATGGTGTTGCGCCGGAGCAGCGGCTCGCGGAACAGGGCAAAGATGCTGCCGTAGTTGCTTCCGCCGCCCTTCTTGTGCTGGGCGCGGGCCTGCACCCAAGCCTCCGGCTCGTGGATGAAGGCAAATATGACCACCACCAGCAGCGCGGGCAGCACGCCCACGCCGAAAAGCCACCGCCAGTTCCACTCCATGCGGGCGAAGCCGAGGTTGATCAGCGCGGCGGTCACGTTGCCCAGCGCCGAGGTGGCCTGCACGATGCCCAGCGCCGTGGCCCGCGCGTGGGCGGGGAAGGCCTCGGCCACCAGCGCCGCGCCGGCCGCGAATTCACCGCCCACGCCCAGTCCCGTGAGGAAGCGGAGCGCGGCGAAGGACTGCCAGTTCCAGGCCAGGCCGCTTAACCCGGTGAACAGCGCGTACAGGAGGATGGTCAGGCCCATCGTCTTGGTCCGTCCCAGCCGGTCGCCAATCATGCCGAAGAGGAGGCCGCCCGCGGCCCAGCCAATCATCAGCGCAGCTGTGGCGATGTTGCTGTATTTGATCACATCACCCGTTGTGGCCCCCGCGCCGAGCAATTCGCGGATGGCGTGCTGCTTGGCGAAAACGAAGAGCCACTGGTCCATTGTGTCAAAGGACCAGCCAAGGCAGGCCACCACCAGCACCAGATAGTGGTAGCCGGTGAGGCCGTCCGAAAAACGTTTTTTCTCCAATTCGGGAACCGTATTTGACATGATAAAAAACCTTTTTCCTGGGATGCCGGCCGGATTTGGCCGTATTTTGAACTCCAAACCGCCCCTAACAGTACACGGCGGCAAAAAAGGAATGCAAACCGGCGGTTATCGGGGTAAAATGGCCTTCCGGCAAAACCGGCAACGAAAAGGAAGAATGTGATGCCGACACGGATGGTATTTCCCATGCTTATGGCGGCCTGCCTGTGCGCCGCATCCGAATCTCCCCTTGAACTATGCGACGGGGAACCCGCCAGTTTTTGGACCGACGCATACCCCCTCGGAAACGGGCGCATCGGCGCAATGGTTTTCGGCGGGACGGAGAGGGAGCGGATACAGTTGAACGAGATCTCGCTCTGGTCCGGCGGACCCCAGCAGGCCGACAACCCGAAGGCGCTGGAAATGCTGCCGGAGGTGCGGCGGCTTTTATTTGAGGGAAAGATCGCGGAGGCGGAAAAACTGACCATCGCCTCCATGGTGTGCAAGGGGCCCGGATCGGGCCAGGGAAACGGCGCCAACGATCCCTATGGGTCCTATCAGACCCTCGGCGATTTGCGGCTGGCCTTTTCCGGGCACGAAAAAGAGTCTGTGGATTACCGGCGCACCCTGAACCTGGACACGGCCACCGCAACGGTCTCTTACGGAATGGACGGCGTGCGGTTTCAACGGGAACTCTTCACCAGCGCCCCGGACGGAGTGCTGGTCATCCGGCTCACGGCGGACAAACCCGGAAGCATCTCCCTGGACATCGGTTTGGAGCGTGATCCGAAGAACAGTTCACGGGTGTGGAAAAACCACTCCCCGATTGAGCCTTACAAGACGGCGGAGGATCCCGAGGAGCCGCGTGTCGAGGCCGCCGCAGACGGCGGGGACAGCCTGGTGCTTTCCGGACGGGTTTGGCGCGGGAAGGGCATGGCCTACCATGCGCGACTTGCGGTGATTCCGGAGGGCGGTTCGGTCAAGCCGGGAAAAAAAGGCGGGCTTTCGGTGAGAAAGGCGGATTCGGTGGTGCTGCTGCTGGCCGCCGCGACGGATTACAGGGGGGGCAACCCCGCCGAAGCATGCGCGACGCGGATTGCCGCCGCGCGGGAACGGGGATATGAGGCGCTCCATGGGCGCCACATTGGGGACTACCAGGCCCTGTTCCACCGGGTGCGCCTGTCCCTGGGGCCTGACCCCTCTCCGGGACTGACCACAAGGGAACGGATCAAGGCCGTGGAAAAAGGCGCAAAGGATTCCCTGCTGGAGACGCTTTATTTCCAGTTCGGGCGCTACCTCCTCATCAGCAGTTCCCGCCCCGGTGGGTTGCCAGCCAACCTGCAGGGGCTGTGGTGCGACCATTACCAGGCCCCGTGGAACGCGGACTACCACCACAACATCAACGACCAGATGAACTACTGGATTGCCGAGCCGGGCAATCTTTCGGAGTGCCATGAGCCGTTTTTGGACTTCATCGCCACCCTGCAAAAACCGGGGAGTGAAACCGCGCGGATTCATTACGGCGCGCGCGGCTGGGTGGTGCACACCATCTCCAACATCTGGGGCTACACCTCCCCGGGCGAGCACCCCGGCTGGGGCCAGTTTACCGCCGCCGCCGCCTGGCTCTGCCAGCACCTCTGGGAGCACTACGCCTACACCGGCGACAGGGAGTATCTTGCCCGTGTGTATCCGGTGATGCGGGACGCCGCGCAGTTTTACCTGGATTTCCTGGTGGAGGAGCCAAAGCACGGCTGGCTGGTGACCGCCCCGTCCAACTCGCCTGAAAACAGTTTCATCACCGCCGACGGGCAGACGGGCCGGGTGTGCATGGGCCCCTCGATGGACATGCAAATCCTCTGGGACCTTTTCACCAACTGCATGGAGGCGTCAACCGTGCTGGGGACGGACGCGGAATTCCGCGGCACCCTGGAGAAAACGCGGGCGCGCCTCGCCCCGCCGCAAATCGGCAAAGACGGCCAGCTCCAGGAATGGCTGGAGGACTATGACGAGCCGGAGCCAGGCCACCGCCACATGTCGCACCTCTTCGGGCTCCACCCCGGCCGGCAGTTCACCCTTACGGGCACGCCGGAACTGGCGCAAGCCGTGCGGGTGTCCCTTGACCGGCGCCTGGCCAACGGCGGCGGCCACACCGGCTGGAGCCGGGCATGGGTCATCAACTTCTTTGCGCGTCTGGGCGACGGAAAGGGCGCCTATGAGAATTATCAGGCGCTTCTGGCCAAGTCCACACTGCCCAATCTTTTTGACAATCATCCGCCCTTCCAGATAGACGGCAATTTCGGCGGGGCCGCGGGCGTTGCGGAAATGCTGCTTCAGAGCCACACCGGGGAAATCGTGCTGCTGCCCGCGCTGCCGGCCGCGTGGCCCGAAGGCAGCGTCACCGGGCTGCGTGCGCGCGGCGGCTTTGAGGTGGACATGGCCTGGTCCGGCGGAAAACTGACCGGGGCGGCCATACGCTCCAAACTTGGCGGACCCTGCCGGGTGCGCCACGGGGAGACCGTGAAGGAGTTCAGCACCGAGCCCGGCGGGGAATACACGCTTTAACCGGTGCGGCAGGAAAAACGGCGGCGAAGGAAAATCATCCTTCGCCGCCGTGACGGTTAATGCGGGTGTTATTGCAGTCCCGCCAGCACCTTTTTTGCGCTTTCGCGGACTGCGGGGTTGGTGCATGCGCCGAGCACATTGTTGAGCGCGTCGGTCACGAGTCTCTTGTATTCAGGACCGGTCTTAATCAGTTCCGTTGCCACGGCGACCACGGCGCTGCCCGCCTCGTTGGACGCCTGCGGATCGTGCAGGAAGGGCATGAGGGCGTCGAGGGTCTGCGGGGTTTTCAGCGTGCCCCATGCGGCGAGCACGAGCCACTTTTCCTCCGCGGCGCGGGCGAGCTTCATGGCGGCGTCGAGCATCTCCGCCTTTTTGGCGGCGTCGGCCTCCTGCCGGGCGAAGCGCACATAGCCGCGCAGCCCCAGCACGTGCCTGTTATCGTTTGCGTCCCCCGCGAAGGCGAGCAGATGGGGGGCGGCGTCGGGGGTGGGCCAGTCGGACAGCTCGCGCAGGGCGGTGCCCGCCACACCGGGATCGGAATCATTCACGGCGGCCAGGGTGAGCCGGAGCGCCTCCGGCCCGCCGATGCGTGTGAGCGCGCGCAGCATGGCCGCGCGCAGTTCGTTGTCCTTTGACGTGGAGAGGGTCTGCACCACAAAGGGGAACACGTCCGCGCCGCAGCGCGCGCAGAGCGCCCCCAGGGTGTTTTCGGCGGCGGCGCGGGCCGCGGAATCCCCGGCGCGCTCCATCGCCGCAACGACCAGCGGCGCCTGCGCGCCGCCGCCCAGCACGGAAATGGTGCGCAGCGCCGCCTCGCGCACCACCGCGTCGGCACTTTCCAACTGGGCCACCGCGGCGGGCACCGCGCCCGCGGCGCGCCGGTCCAGCAGCACCCCGAGAAGTTCGGCGCGCACGGCGGGCGGCGCTCCGGGCAGGGCGGCCGCAATGGCCTCGTCCACGCCCTTCCGGTCAACCGTGGCCAGCGCGGCGCGCGCCCCCGCGGCAATTTCTTCATCCCCGGAAGCCATCAGTCCCGCCAGCAGGGGCACCTCCTCCACGCCGCCGATGACGCTCAGCGCCTTCATCGCCGCAAGGCGGACGGGCTTTTCGGTCCCCTCAATCACGCCCACCACCGCGGGCCGCGCGGCGGTGTCGCCCCGGTCGCCGAGGGCGCGCACCAGCGCCGTCTGCCCGCCGGGGGGCAGACCGGGCAGGGCGGCGGCGTAGAGCGCCGTGTCTTCAGCCCCCTCCGTTTCTGCCACCACCCGTGCCGCCATGTCACGGAACACGGGGTCATCCCCGGCCAGCGCGGCCAGCATCCGTTTCGGCGCCTTGGCGGGCAGTACCCGCGCGAGCCCGTAAAACGCGCCCGAGCGCACATGGGGCGTCGTGTCCGGGCCAAGGAGGGATTCATACAGCCGGGCGGCTTTCCTGGCGCCCCTCTTTTCCCGTGCGGTGGAGTCGGCGGCGGCGAGCAGCCCCTCCTCGGCGGCAAAACGCTCCGCGCCGGAAGCGCCTTTCCTGAACTTGTCCAGCGCCTTCACCGACTTTGCGGTGGCAATGCGGCCCAGCGCCCCGGCGGCCGCGCACACCGTGCCGGTGTCGCCGCTCTTAAGCAGTTTTTCCAGCGGGGCCACCGCCTTCGCGCTGCGGCGCGCGCCCAGGGTGGCGGCCACGCCCGCCTGATGCGGCGCGTCGAGGCCGGGCAGGGCGGCGCACAGGGCCGTGTCCACCTCGGGATAGGGCATGCTTTCCAGCGCGTACCGCGCCAAATGGGACAATTCAGGGCTTGAAAGCAGCGCCGCCAGGGCGGGAACCGACCGGACCGTGCCAACAATTCTGAGCTCGCGGCAGGCCTCCTGCTTTTTAAACCAGTCCGCGTCGCCGGTCAGCACGGCAACGCACCGGTCCTCGTCCGCCTTTTCACCGGCCTGCGCGGGAAACACCGCCAGCGCGGAAAACAGGACGGCGCACGCAAGGAGTGACGCGAAAAACATCCAATGTTTGTTCATTTTAACGGGCCTTTCACCGTGGGGTCGGGGATTTACAGGTACCAGGGTTCCCGGTAGGCGCGGGAGCGGAGGCGGTTTGCCTCGTCGTCGCCGACGCATTCCTCCCGGACGGGGTCCCATTTAACCGGCCGGCCCAGCCGCTTGCAGATGTTGGCCACATGGCACACGGAAATGGCGCGGTGCGCCACCTCCCCGTTGCAGATGGTCTGCTGCCGCGTGAGAACGCTGTCCAAAAAAGCGCGCACATGGTTGTCCGGCGGGTAACCGCCCTCAAAGCCCCGGTTTTGCAGCAGGGATTTGGGGTGGGCGTCAATCTGGCCGGAGTCGCCCGTTTCGACCCAGCCCTCGTCACCCTCAAAGCGGACGGGGCAGGAGCCGAAACGCAGTCCGGTGCGGATGACCACTTTCGCGCCGCTTTCATAGCGGCAGATGTAGCGGTCGTTTTCCTTCCAGAATTCCACCGGGCCGGTGTGATCGCTGTTGTTGGCCCACTGGCACAGGTCCACCGTGTGGGTGCCCCATTCGGTGATGGAGCCGCCGCTGAAGTCCGTGTGGGCGCTCCAAAATCCCCGGGTGGGGTATTTGCTGTTGTAGGGCCGCCACTGGGCGGGTCCGAGCCAGCGGTTCCAGTCGAATACCTCGCGGGCGGGCTCGGGCTCGCCCGGCAGGACGGTGTCGTAGAGGGTCTGGAACCCGCCCGCCTCCTCGGCGTGCAGCTCCCTGAGGCGGCCCAGTTTGCCGCTGCGCGCCAGCTGCGCCGCGAAACGGAAATTGCTGACACTGCGCCGCTGGGTGCCGCACTGGTAAATCCGGCCCAGCCGCCTCATTGTGTCCGCCACGGCGCGTGATTCCGCAATGGTCACGCTCATGGGCTTCTCGCAGTACATGTCCTTGCCCGCGCGCGCGGCGATGATGGAGATGCCCGCGTGCCAGTTGTCGCCGGTGGCGATGAGCACGGCGTCGATGTCCGGCCTGGCCAGCAGCTCCATCATGTCGTGATAGGCGGCGCAGTCCTGGTTGCCGTAGCCCTCGTCCACCTGTTTCTTGCCCGCCTCGCGGCGGTCGGCGAACACGTCGCACACCGCCCTCACCTGGGTGTCCGGCTGCGCCATGAAGGCGCGCATCACATCACGGCCCCGGCCTCCCAGGCCAATCACGCCGATGCCGATGCGCCCGCCCGCCGGGGCCCGGTTTGGCGCGCCCAGCGCCGCCGAGGTGATGATGTTGGGGCCCGCCGCCATCAGGGCGGCCCCGGCGGCGCCTTTCAAAAAGCCCCGCCGTGTGACCGGGGTGCCGGTACGGTTCTTGTCCATGGCATGCTCCTCAGGAATGTTTCCCTGCGGCGGCGGGTGGAAAACCTCCACCGCCGCGCGCGGACTCCCCATCGTGAACGGAAACGCGGGGTGATGTCAAATGGCGGACCGGGCGCGGGAAGCCTTTTTGTGGTTTCGCCGGGCGGATTGGTCTGATTTTCCGCTTTCCCCCTCCAGGCCGTTTCCCCAAAAACACCGCCGCCCGCCCTGGAGGGCGGACGGCGGAAATCCATGAGTCGGGGTGAGATGCGCCTATTTTTCAGGGGGCTTCGGGCCGCCGAAGCAGTATTCGGCGTAGGCGGGATCCATGGGCCTGGCCAGCAGTCCGACGACGACAAGCACGATGGCCGCGCAGGGGATTCCGATGACCAGGGGATCCACCACGGACCAGGTGACGCTCCACCCGGCGGGCACCAAGGTGGGCTTTCCGAAGAGTGCCTGGCACACGCCCACGCCCGCGGCGGTTTTCGCGTTGACGAAGAGAATCCAGAAGCCGTCGGAGAGGAATCCCGCGAGCACGCTTGCGATAACCGCGGCGCGGCTGACCCGCCTCCAGAACAGCCCCGCCAGGAAAGCCGGCAGGAATGCCGCCGCGCACAGGCCGAAGAAGACGGCCGTGGCCAGGGCGATGATGTTGTCGCCCACCCACGCGCCCAGGATGATGGCGAGGATCAGGCCGAGGCCGGTGCCGAGACGGCTCACCAGCACGGAGTTGCCGGTCCGTCCGGTGACCTGCTCGAACACGTCGCGGCCGATGGCCGTGCCCATGGTGTGGAACTGGCTGGACAGCGTGCTCATGGCCGCCGCGAGCAGGGTGAGCATGAAGACCACCCCGAACCATTTGGGGAGGGCCGCGCCCACGTAGAGCGGGATGATCTTGTCCACGTTGCCCTTCATGGTGGTCAGGTTGTCAATGGAGCGCGCAATGGCGATGAGGCCGGGCTGGAGGGTGTCGGGCGCGCCGTTCTCCCCCCTGGTTATCTTCATCGCCGGGGTCTTGAGCACGTAGCGCGGCGCGGCGTCCGCCGCCTCGCCGGGCAGCCGGTAGGCCACGAAGGCCTTCGCGCGCTTCTTCACCTCCTCCGGCGCGTCCGCGGGGACGGGGGCCAGTTTCGCCGCGCCGTCCGCGCCCGGATCCATCAGCACGGCCTCGTCAATGACATGGCAGGAGATGGTTTCCTTTTTGGCGAAAAACACGTTGCTCAGCGGGCCCACAGTGAAGGCGACGCCGGTCATGAAGATGATGAACACGCCGCCCACGACCACGGCGCGGTTGAGCGCCTGCTGGGACTGCACGGTCATGAAGCGCACAATGAGCTGCGGCTGCGCCAGCACGCCGATGCCCACGCCCATCACGATGGTGGTGACCATGATCCACCACAGGTCGTACTGGTGCGCCTCGGCGGCGGGCGCCGCGCCGGAGGCGAAGCCGAACTTGGGCATGGAGGTCCAGCCCTGGTGGCCGATGGCGGTGAGCGACGGGGGCACCTGCCCCTCCATCGCCGTCAGCGCCTGGTGCGCCTCCACCACCCCGCCCAGGGAGGCGTAGGTCCAGACAATCAGGAAGATCATGCCCGCCAGCATGATGCCGCCCTGCAGCGCGTCGGTGAGCATCACGCCCTTGATGCCGCCGGGAATGACGTAGGCGGCCACGATGAGCGCGAAGAGGTACAACGCCACGCGGGGGGACAGCTGGAAGGTGGCGGCGATGAATTCGGCGCCGCCGCGCATCACCGCCATGGCGTAGAGCGGCATGAAGGTGAAAATCACCAGCGCGCTGAAAAGGTGCAGAAAGCGGCTGTTGAAACGCTTGCCCATCAGTTCCGGGAAGGTGTGCGCGTTCAGGTGGTGGCCGATGCGGCGGGTGCGGCCGCCGAAGAAGACAAAGGCCACAAAAATGCCCACAAAGATGTTAAAGAAGGTGAGCCAGAGAAGGCCCATTCCGAAGTTCGCCGCAACGCCGCCGAACCCGACAATCGCCGAGGTGCTGATGAAGGTGGCCCCGTAGGAGAGCGCCATCACCACGGGGTGCGCCTTGCGCCCCGCCACCAGGTAGTCCGTGGCGCTTTTGGTCTGTTTGTAGCCCATCCATCCCAGGTAGGCCGTGGCCGCCAGATACGCCACCACAACGACTATGGTAAACAAGTCCATATAAACCAGTCCTTTCCGCGTTCGAATGCTTCCGGTGCGCCCCGGCCTATGATTCTTCCCTGTTTTCCTCTTCCGCCCACGCCACGTCCTCCTGCTTGACGGGTTCCGCGCCCCTGTTCCAGGTGAGCGCGCCGTAGACAACGCACAGGAGGGCGCTGCCGATGCTCAGCAGGTAGGCCAATAACACCCAGACATCCTCGATTCCCAGCATGATGCTACTCCCTTGTTCATGACATTGATGAGAAACCCTGACCGGACAAAACGGGATCAATTTAGCAGAAAGAGCATATCACGATCTTTTTGTCCCGGACAATTTTCCAGAATACTATTAAATACCGGAAATAGGGGGTGGGGCGGGGGCGGCCGTCAGAACTGAAGAAAGGCGGCAAACCGGGGGGTGCGGGCGATGGAAAAGGTTCCGTCCTGATTGCGGACGATAAGGCAGGCGGGCAGGTCCAGTTTGACGGCAAAATCATAGCCGTCCTCCGGCCCCAGCACCATCAGCGCGGTGGCATAGGCGTCCGCCAGGGCGCAGGAGGGGTGCAGCACGGTTGCCGAGGCCAGCATGTGGGTGACGGGCCGTCCGGTGCGCGGATCAATCTCGTGGGAGATTCGCCTGCCGTCCTGTTCGCGGAAATTACGGTAGTCGCCGGAGGTGGCCATGGCCATGCCGGAGAGTCCGACCACCTCCTGAACGGACCTTTCCCCCTCCGTTGGCTTTTCAATGCCGATGCGCCAGGGCTTGCCGTCGGGGTTGAGTCCGCGCGCGCGCACCTCACCGCCCACCTCCACCATGTAGTTTGCGACGCCGAGCGCGTCCAGAGCGTCGGCGGCCTTGTCCACGCCGTAGCCCTTGGCCACGGCGGAGAGGTCGCAGTAGACGTCCGGACGGGATTTCACCAGGGTGTTGTCGGGGTTCACGGTGACCTTTTCCCAGCCGACCCTTTCGCGGAGTACCGCCAGGGCGCCGTCGTCGGGCGGGGCGGTAAATGTCCCGGGGCCAAAGCCCCAGGCGTTCACCAAGGGTCCGACCGTGATGTCAAAGGTGCCGTTGGATTCCTCGCTGACCCGCCGGGCGATGCGGAACACCTCGGCCGTGTCTGGGGAAACTTGGAAGGGTTCCACCCCGGGGGCGGCGTTAAACCGGCTCAGTTCTGAATCCGCCTGGTAGGTGGACATTTTCGCGTTCACCCCGTCCAGCGCCGCCTGAACCGCGTCCTGGAGGGATTGCGCGCCGCCGTCCCTGGGCAGCCCGTGCGCGGTCACATGGTAAAGGGTGCCCATGGTGGGGCCGCTGAACTGGGCGACCAGCGGTTCGGCCTTTTTGCCGCAGGAAAGGCAGGCAACCGCCATGAGGACGACCGCGGGCAGGGCAAAAAGGCGGTGCCGGCGCATGGGGCTCACCCGAAGTCGTCGTAGGCGATCATGTCATCCTCGACGCCAAGGGAGTGGAGCATGTCGGTGCAGGCCTTGAGCATCATGGGCGGGCCGCAGAGGTAATACTCGATGTCCTCGGGCGCGGGATGCTTCGACAGGTACTCGTCGTGGAGCACCTGGTGGATGAACCCGGTGAGGCCGGTCCAGTTGTCCTCGGGCACCGGCTCGGACAGGGCGGTGTGCCAGGTGAAGTTGGGGTTTTCCGCCGCGATGGAGTCGAAGTCCTCGACGTAGAACATTTCGCGCAGACTGCGCGCGCCGTACCAGAAGGTGGCCTTGCGTCCGGTCTTGATGCGGCGGAACTGGTCGAAAATATGGGAGCGCATGGGCGCCATGCCCGCGCCGCCGCCGATGAAGCACATCTCGCGGTCCGTCTCCTTGGCGAAGAATTCGCCGAAAGGCCCGGAAATGGTCACCTCGTCGCCCGGCTTGAGCGAGAAGATGAAGGAGGACATGAGGCCGGGGGGGATGCCCTGGGTGCGCGGGGGCGGCGTGGCGATGCGCACGTTCAGCATGATGATGCCAACCTCACCGGGATAGTTCGCCATGGAATAGGCGCGCACCACGGGCTCGTCGGCGTTGGATTCCAAATCCCACAGGCTGAAGGCGTCCCAGGCGTCACGGTACTCGGGCTCGATGTCGAAATCCCTGAAGCGGACCGTTCCTTCGGGGCGCTCAATCTGGATGTAGCCGCCGGCGCGGAAGGGGACATGCTCGCCCGCGGGCAGCTCCAGCACCAGCTCCTTGATGAAGGTGGCCACGTTGTGGTTTGACCTGACTTTGCACCGCCACTTGCGCACTTCGAAGATCTCGGCCGGTATTTCGATCTTCATGTCGCTCTTCACCTTGACCTGGCAGGAAAGGCGCTCCCCCTCGCGGGCCTCGCCCCTGGAGATGTGGGACAGTTCTGTGGGCAGGATGGAGCCGCCGCCCTCGTGCACCTTCACCTTGCACACGCCGCAGCTTCCCTTGCCGCCGCAGGCGGAGGGCACGAAGATCTTGCTGGCCGCGAGGGTGCCCAGCAGGGTGCCGCCCGAGGCCGTGACCAGCGCCTTGGACTCGTCGCCGTTGATGAGGATTTTCACGTCGCCCGAGGCGACCAGTTTGGCCTTGGCCACCAACAGCACGGCGACCAGCGCCAAAATCACCACGCAGAACGCGATGACGCCGCTCACCACCGTTATCATTGCCGCGCCCATGTAAGGCTCCTTGCTTTGAATGATTCCGCCAAAATTCCGAAATTACAACTGGATGCCGCCGAAGGACATGAACCCGACCGCCATCAGCCCCGCCAGCACAAAGGCAATCCCCAGCCCGCGCAGGGGTTTGGGCACGTTGCTGTAGCGCATGCGCTCGCGGATGCCCGCCATCAGCGCGATGGCCAGCGCCCAGCCCGCGCCGGAACCGATGCCGTACACCACGCTCTCGGGGAAGGTGTAGCTGCGCTCCACCATGAACAGGGAGCCGCCCAGGATGGCGCAGTTTACCGCGATGAGCGGCAGGAAAATCCCCAGGGTCACGTACAGTTTCGGCGCGTAGCGGTCAAGGGTCATCTCGACAATCTGGGTCATCGTCGCGATGGTGCCGATGAAGGTCAGGAAATAGAGGAAGGAGATGTCCACCTTTGCCAGGGAGGGATGCATCCACGCCATCGCGCCCGGCGCCATGAAGTAGATGTAAATGAGGCAGTTCAGCGGCACGGTGATGATCTGCACAAAAGTGACCGCGATGCCGAGGCCGATGGCGGTGTCCACCTTCTTGGAGCACGCCAGGAAGGAGCACATGCCCAGGAAGAAGGCGAGCGCCATGTTTTCTATGAACACGGACTTTACGAGAAGCCCCAGATAGTGTTCCATCTCACTCGTCCTCCTGCTGCTCGGGCTTGAGGCTGCGCACGACAAAGATGATGCCGGCAATCAGGAAGAAGGCGCTCGGGGCGAGCAGCATCAGCCCGTTCGGCTCGTACCAGCCCCCGTCGTTCACCGAAGGAAGCACCACATGCCCGAAAATCCGCCCCGAACCCGTCAGCTCCCGCACGAAGCCCAACAGCATCAGAATGGCGCTGTAGCCGAGGCCGTTGCCGATGCCGTCCACGAAGCTCAGCCAGGGCGGGTTCTGCATCGCGTAACCCTCGGCGCGGCCCATCACGATGCAGTTGGTGATAATGAGGCCGACATACACCGACAACTGCTTGCTGATGTCAAACAGGAAGGCGCGCAGTATCTGGTCGGTGATGATCACCATCGTGGCGATGATGGACAACTGCACCAGGATGCGTATGCTGGGCGGCGTGCCGTTGCGCACCAGGCTGACGCCGAGGGAGCTGAATGCCGTCACCAGCGTCACGGATATGCTCATGACCAGCGCCGTGGACATCTGGGTGGTCACCGCCAGGGAGGAGCAGATGCCCAGCACCTGGAGGGTGATCGGGTTGTTGTTCACCAGCGGGTCCAGCAGCGCCTCCCGCTCTTTCTTGCCCATGATCATGTCCGGTTCCTTTCAGCGCGGGCGCTCATGCGGGCGCGCCCTGCCGGTGTGCCTCGTGGAATTTCTTCATAAACGGGCCAAAGCCCTGGCCGCCCATCCAGTACTGGAGCATGTTGGTCACACCCCGGCCGGTGAGGGTTGCGCCGCTGAGACCGTCCACCTCGTGGGGGGCCTGCTCGGGCGGGCCCGCGGGCCCCTTGCGCACCTTGATGGCCACCGTGCCCTTTTCGTCGTAAATTTTCCGGCCCTGCCAGAGCTTCTTCCAGCGGGGGTTGTTCACCTCGCCGCCCAGGCCCGGGGTTTCCGCCTGCTCATAGTAGGTGAGGCCCCGCACGGTGTTCCCGTCGGGGTCCAGCGCCAGAAACCCCTTCATGGTGGACCACAGCCCCTTGCCGTACACGGGCAGGATGATCATCTTTGTGGCGTTGTTTTCCAGCACCTCATAGATCTTTGCGCGCTTCGGCACGGCCATGATGCCGGCGTTGTTGGCGGGGGCGGGCACCATGGGCTCGGCCGCGTCGTCAAAGGTTGCCGGATCAACGCCCTCCGCGTCCGCGCCGGTTTCAAGATCAACCACGTGGGCCCGAATGTTCTTGAACATCTCGTCCGCCTCGGCGGGGGTCTTTTTTTCGCCCGGCTGCACCAGCCATCCCGCCTGGAGCACGCTCATTTTCTTGTCGAGCGCCTTGTTCACCTCCTGGCGCGCGGCCAGGCTCACATTGGCGATGGACAGGAGCACCGAACAGGCAAAGCACACCGCGGCGGCGAAGCCGAAAATGTATTTCATGCTATAGTGCACTGCGAAGGGCCCTCCGCTTGATGTTCCGCGCCACCACGAAATGGTCAATCAGCGGCGCCACCATGTTCATGAAGAGAATGGCGAGCATGACCCCCTCCGGGTAGGCCGGGTTGACCACGCGAATCAGGATCACCAGCACGCCGATGAGGAATCCGTAGATGTATTTTCCGGCCTCGGAATGGGCGGCGGTGACGGGCTCCGTGGCCATGTACACCATGCCAAAGGCGAAGCCGCCCAGAACGAAATGCCAGTGGAAGGGCAGGTTCATCATTTCGTTGGTGTTCGAGCCGGCCAGGTTGAAGAGCGCCGAGGCCGCGAAGCCGCCCAGCACCATGGAGAGCATGATGCGCCATGAGCCGACCTGGAATAGGATGAGCATGGCCGCGCCGATGAGGCACGCCAGTGTGGAGGTCTCACCGAAGGAGCCGGGAATCCAACCCATGAAGCAGTCCCACCAGGAGGCGGGACTGCCGTTCACGGTCATCCCGGACACCGCGTCCAGATAGGCGTGGCCGTCGGCCGCCGGGAGGGTTTCCTTGATGCGCGCCAGCGCGGTGGCACCGCTGAACCCGTCTATGGAAGGGTTCGCGGCGATCCAGACCTTGTCGCCGGAGCTTTCCGCCGGATAGGCGAAATAAAGGAAGGCGCGGGCGACGAGCGCGGGGTTGAAGATGTTCATGCCCGTTCCGCCGAAGGCCTCTTTTCCCACCAGCACGCCGAATGCCGTGGCAAGGGCCACCTGCCAGAGGGGAATCGTGGGGGGGAGGATCAGGGGAATCAGGAAGCCGGTGACGAAAAAGCCCTCGTTCACGTCGTGCTTGCGGATCATCGCCACCAGCACCTCGATGGTGCCGCCCACGGTGAATCCCGTGATGAGCACCGGGAGGAACCAGAGCAGGCCGTGGAGCATGCAGGCCAGCGGGTTGGCGGGGTTGTATCCGACCCCAAGGGCGTCCAGCACCATCCCGCGCCAGCCCTCGGCGGACTGGCCGGCGGCGTGCAGCAGCACGTTCGCCTGGTAGCCCGTGTTCCAGAGCCCCGCGAGTATCACGGGGAACATGGCGATCACCACGGAGAACATGAGCCGCTTCAGGTCCAGCGCGTCGCGCACATGGGAGGCGCCCGCGGTCACCCGGCCGGGCGAGAACATGAACGTGTCAATCGCCTCGTACAGCGGGTAGAGTTTTTCCAGTTTGCCGCCCTCTTCGAAAAGCGGCCTGGGTTTGTCCATGAGTGCGCGGAGAAATTTCATTTGGGTTCCTGCCTCAGCCTTCTTTTTCGATCAGGTCGAGATTGCGGCGCAGCACCGGGCCGAAGTCGTCCTTGCCCGGGGAGACAAAGGAGCACAGCGCCAGGTCCTCCTCGTCCAGTTCAAGGCAGCCGAGCTGCTCGGCCCGCTCGGTGTCGTTCATGAGTATTGCCCGGAGAAGGAAGGTCGGGAGGATGTCCATCGGCATGACCCGCTCAAAGAGTCCCACGGGAACCATCGCCCGCCGGTCGCCGTTGGTGCTGGTGGTCATTTCAAACTTCCGGCCCGGGCTCAGTTTCGACAAAAACAGCCTGACCGCGGAATACTTGCGGGCTCCCGGCGCCAGCCAGCCCATGAACTCGCGGGTGCGGTCCTCGCGCAGCACGCTCACCTGGTTGGTGAAGCGGCCCAGCCACCCCTCCTCCGGGCCCATGGCGCGGCGGCCGGAAAGCACCGAACCGGAGATGACCCGGTGTTCCCCCGCGGCCAGTTCGCCCCGCACCAGATCATCCAGGGACGCGCCCAGCCGGGTTTTGAGCAGGCGGGGGCGCATCACGGAGGGGCCCGCAAGGGAGATTATCCTAGTGACGTCAAGCCGCCCGGTCCGGAAAAGGAAACCCACGGACAGCACATCCTGCAGACCGATGGTCCAGACCACCCTGTTGCGGCTCACCGGCGCGAGCCGGTTGATGTGAACCCCCGCGGTGCCGCTGGGATGGGGACCCTTGAAATCCTCAACACTTGCCCGGTCAACAGCCTTTGAGGGGGCCAGTTTTGACCCCGCCTTTCTGCAGAAATAAACCGGTCCGTCGGTAAGCCGGGCCACGGCGGCCAGTCCGGCGTCAAGGTCCTCCTGGCGGCCCGCGGCGACCACATCCATGTCGGGGGCAAGGGGGTTGCTGTCCGAGGCGGTGACAAAGAGGGCTGCCGGGATGGTGCCGGGGGCGGGGGTTTTCCCGAAGGGACGCTCCCGGAGCGCCGTCCAAAGCCCGGATTCAAGCAGCAGTTCTTTGCCCTGTTCCCTGTCCGCGGGGGCAGAACCCTTCCAGGCGGCAAAGGGGTGATAATCCGAATCCGCCGGTGTTCCGCCGGCCTCAGTGTCGCTCAGTTCGATAATGACGGAAATGAGGGCGCGGCGCTCGCCCCGAACGATTGCGGCCACCCGCCCCGCGCCCGGTGCCGTGTGCAGCACGCCCGGATTGCGCTTGTCCTCAAACAACGGCTGGCCCCGCCTCACCAAATCACCCTCGCGCACGAGGAATGTGGCCTTCAGGCCGACATAGTCCGCCGCCGCCAGGGCAACCCGGCGCGATGACGCCGCGGCATCCACACGCTGGGCGGGCTCGCCCGTGATGGGGATGTCCAAACCTTTCGTGATAACGTGCGTGCTCATGGCGCCTTTCCGAAAAAAATGGTTGTTTGAACCTGCCTGAGGAAGTCCCGGTTGCGGACCGTCTCTTTTATTCGAGAAATAACTCTCGATTGAAGGGGGATATTCCTATCCGCCAAGAATTGGCAAATTATCGCACAAAAAATATTGGTAGTTCCAATTATTCTCCGTCCAAAACGATCACTGCTGGCGATATTTTTTAACTTGTTCACATAATTATTAATTAGGCGAAACAACAAAAAACATCGCCAAATTTCAAGAAGAAACAGTATTATAACTCTCTTCGCATTTAAAAAATCAAGGAATCAGCGCATAGAAGGCGGGCTTGGGGCGGCAGTCGCGGTCAAACAGGAGGGGATAATCGGGGCGCTCAAATTCACTAAGGAAGTTTAGCCACGAGAGTCCGTCGTGCACCCCCCAAAAGGTGACCCGGTCAATGTGTTGGTGGTGCTTTCCAAACACCTTGAAGAGTTCCGCATACCGTTCGGCCTGGGTGGCCAGAATTTCCCGGGAGGCCCCGTTGGGATAGCGGTTTTCCTTGTCCCCGAAGGAATAGAGGCTTAGATCAATTTCACTGATATTGATTTTTAACCCCCTGCCGGAGAGGGTGGCAATGGCGTTGTCGAGTGCCTTGGCGGGGGGATAGTCAATGTGGGAATGTCCCTGGTTGCCCACGGCATCCAAATGAATTCCCTGTGCCGCCAGTTCATCCATAAGACGCAACATTGAGGCAAGCTTGTCCGGTTTTTCGAGGTTGAAGTCGTTGTAATACAACTTGGCTTCTGGATCGGCCTCCCGTGCAAACTGATAGGCTAAAACCAGATAATCGTCGCCGATGGCGCGCCGCCAGGGGCTGTCCCGGAGATACCCGCCGGGGAGGTTGGAGAGGGCCTCGTTGACCACATCCCATCCCGTCACACGCCCCTTGTACCGGCCCATGACGGTGTGGATGTGGTCCCTGAGCCGCCGCACCACCACTTCCCTTGATGCCGGGCCGCCCTGGTCGTCCAGGAAAACCCAGTCAGGCGTCTGAAGATGCCACACCAGGGTGTGCCCGGTGATTTCCATACCGTGTTTTTCCGCAAAAGCCACCACCGCATCGGCGGGTTCAAAATTATAGCGGTCCGGTTCCGGGTGAATGACGCTCCACTTCATCTCGTTTTCCGGCGTGCACGCGTTGAACTGGCGCGCGACCAGTTGCCGGGCCGGTTCTTGATCCGCCTCAAGCATCGGGGTTCCAAACGCCACCCCCACCTGGAATTCATCGCGGAACACCTTCTTCAGGGCGGGAACATTGCCCCCCTGCCGGAGTGAACCGCATCCCGTGACGGATGAAAGAACGGTTCCCATCACCAAGGCGGAGCAAAAAATGAATGCCGCTTTTTTCATCGCGTAAACTCCTTATTGATACGACAACAATAACGTATAAGGGGCAAAATTGCTAGTACCACTGGCAAAATTAATTTTAGGGGTCCGCGAGTTCATATAGTAAGTGCAACGGTTGGCCCCTGGGTTAGGGGTGTGGCCT
>JADHEF010000375.1_pt1 | contig 49599 bp, 38 predicted proteins | sample 8952391 | NCBI WGS metagenome assembly JADHEF01 (sample SAMN16124439, study PRJNA663245) | bioreactor sludge metagenome | isolation source: sludge (nitrite) | place: India:Bengaluru | collected 2019-02-28 | reverse complement strand
GCTCCAGATGACAAACATGATCTCATATCAGGGACTTGTTCGCACCTTCCTTAGTGATCAGTTTCTGGTTAACTCGCATGAACCACCTCGTTGAATGGCACAGGCCTATACAACTCTAAACGTTGCGTAAGATCAACGATTATAACACCATGGTAAACTGCATATTGAAATACACATTTCACCTGCACGTCAGAAATATTCAACTCCTTGGCCACCTGCTGGATCAACACTAACAACGTATTTGAGGGATGGGCAATCAGGTGATGTTTGATACGTCCCAATACAATGAGGTATATGGTCTCAGATACCTGAATATACTCAGGCATATCAAAGCACTCACGTAGAAATTCCAGATTATATATATGTGTTTTATTGAAGCTTTTTTCCGTTAACAACACATGATCAATATTTTGAGTGCGCCAATACTCAAGGGCAATTTTCTCTTTTGCTCGTGTTCGATTAACGACTCGGGGACTTGTGATCGCAGGATCCAGTGCATCAGAATATTTAAAGCTGTATGCTGTCAATCGTGCTTTACCACTATCGGATTGCCTCAGCACGACAAAATCCTGAGTCATAGTTTTGGCAGGGATACGGCCCCCATAATTAACTCGATCGATGTAATTACCAGGATGGACAATGTGCAGAGATGCCGCAATTTTGAGCGTTTCATGCAGTGGTAACGGATACTGTTCGAGAATGTCGATAACAGTTGGATCGCGTTCGAAATAGAAAAATGGTGCCCTCTCGCCACGACTCAGCAGATGATGCTCACGCCGAGTTTTGTGACTATACACAATCTGCCCCTGACCATAGGTATGGGACTGCCGCACCGTGACCCAGGGCCGATACCCCCGAGCCTGGATACTGCGGTTGTACCGTTCTGTTTTTGCGATCTCCGCATCGGTGACGATGGGCTGCTGAACCGTTTTTTGCTGCATGACTACTCCTACCTGACCTGCATACAACCTAGTAACTGGGTAGGGGATCGTCAACCGCAAGAGCGAGCGTAAGCCATTGTTTTAACTTATTTATTTTTATAAATAATAACTATCGACGCTATCATGGCAAAAATGCCACACTCAACACAATTTCATTTTTCACCTTAAAAAACATATAGTTATAAAAAATCACATAAGCATACATAATCACGAATATTTATTTTTATAAATAATAAGTAAATGTTTTTTATTCCTTTTTTGACATAAGAGGATGGCGGATATAGAACATTATTCTGAAGCGATTGATGATTCCGCTCAGAAAAAATGTCCGTTTTTGGCTACAAAAGGCTCCATGCGAAGAGTAATCAATGCATCCATAACAAAAAATTCAGCCCGGCAAGGGTGGCCTGCCGGGCTGTGGGTGACTGACGAGCGGATAACTCACGTCAACAAGCGGTTAGCCATGCCATCCAGCTTCGCTTTGGTCTTTTCCCAACCGGGCATCACCTGACCCATCAGCCGGTAAAAGTGCTCGCTGTGATTGTGCTCAGCAATATGGCAGAGCTCGTGCAGGATCACGTAATCGATACACTCGCGGGGCGCTTTGACCAGATGCGGGTTAAGCGTGATCCGGCCATTGGGGGAACAACTGCCCCACTGGGTCTGCATGGTCAGGATGCGCAGGGGCGGACGCTCGGTAACCCAGATGGCCTGATCGAGCATGGCATTGAGTCGTCTGGCAAACACCTCCCTGGCACGAGCCTTGTACCAGTCAGCGAGCAGTGCCTGGACTTTCTCGGCTCTCTTTGCGCTATCAGTGACTAGGCTCCTGACCGACACCTCCAACTTGCCACGCAACATCTTGACCCCCTGCACCGAATCAGGGGCTTTGATCACCTTGAGCAGGTACTGTTTGCCGAGGTAATAGTGGCTCTCACCGCTGATGTACTGGCGTGGGGTGACGTGCTCCAACTGCTGGCGAAAATCGCGTAACTGTTCGTAGATCCAGCGTCCGCGCTGCTTGACCGCTGCGAGAACCGCATCATCAGCCGCCTCACGCGGGGCCGAGACCACGACGCGGCAATCGGGATGCACCTTGATAAGCACCTTGCCGCTAGCCTGTCTCCGTTGCACCCGCTCGAAGGCGATCCGCTCATCGCCGTAGCGAAAGCTAAAGGATGGAGCTGGAGCCTGGGGCTGAGCATCGCCCTTGGCCCGAATAGGCACATTCATCTGATCAGACTCCGCTCAAGCCGACTCGGGTGATCTGCACCACCATCTCGACGATCTTCTTGGCCTGCTCCATACCACTGCCGATTGCTTTGCACTCCTGGAACATGCGTGGCAACAGTTGCTTGCGAATACCCGCCTCGATGTTCTGCGGGTTGATGGAGTGCTCAGCCACAGACGCATCCACGACCGTATCGATCTCGAAGGCCAGCTTTATCCACTTATCCTGTACTTGGCTGTCGGTAATGGCGAACACCTCCGGCAGTACCTTTTTGAACACCCCAAAGTAGGCCTGAGCGTGGCGATGCCCAGCAAAGGCGTCAGGTATGTCACTCAGGCGGCGCTCCTGCACCTGCTCTTCGAACTCCCGAAACAGCATGTACTGCTTGAGCGGGTGCTCGAACAGCTTCTCTGCCTCCTCGATAGCTTGTCGCAGCAGCTTGGAGAAGGCTTCCTGGGCGTAAGGGTCATCTCGTAGCTCCTGCTCAATCATGCGGCTGACCCGCGTTTTGATGATGTCGGTCTCGTTGCGGGTCTTGTTCTCGTTCCACTCTTCTGGCTGCTGCTGGCCCATCTTGCCGACCTCGTAGACGCCACCCGGCTCTTTGACCTCTACACCGACCACATGCTTATCCAGCAGCTTCTTCACCTGCTCGGCATATTCGTCGTAGTCAATCTTCTCACCTGCATCCTGCTGCACCAGTTGGCGCAGGCTGGAGAGCTGTTTCACCGTCTCTTTGTAGTGGCGACGATCCGCCTCGCTAAAGGCGCTGTCCTCGAAAAAAGAGGCCGACTGCAACGCCACTTTCAGGCAACTGGCAAACGCCGTGAGCGCCTCGTAGAAGTCTTCTCGCACCTTGAGGTTCACATCCACCAGTTCGCCGTCCAGTTCCTCCATCTTGGGCACCAGCACTTGGCGCAGTTGCTCGATATCCTGCTTGTTCTTCACCCCGGCGAAGATGTTCCACAGGGTCTGGTAGAGCTGAGGCAGCCGCTTATATTCGGTGCCCATCTGGTTGTAGAGGCCTTTGAGATCGTCAACGTCATAGCCGCCCTGAGTACGGGAAGCGAGATCCTGATACTTGCCGATGGTGGTATCCAGCTCGGATAAGATGCCGCGATAGTCGATAAGCAGGCCGAACTTCTTCTTCGGGTGCAGCCGGTTGACCCGCGCAATCGCCTGGATCAGGTTGTGCTCTTTGAGTGGCTTGTCGATATAGAGCACTGTGTTCTTTGGTTCATCGAAGCCGGTCAGCAACTTGTCCACCACGACCAGCAACTTGAGGGGATCATTCTCATCGGCAAAACGCTCGATAAGCGCCTTGGAATACACCTGCTCATCCTGAGTGCCGACATTATCCTTCCACCACTGGGTAACCAGCGGGGTGGTTGATTCATCCACCTCGGTGTTGCCTTCCCGGCTGTCGGGCGGACTCATCACCACCGCCGACTCGAACAGCCCCGCCTCGTCGAGGTACTTTTTATAGAGCACCGCCGATGCCTTGCTATCGCAGGCCAGCTGGCCCTTGAGCCCCTCGACAATGTGGTTTGAAAAGTGACTGGCGATATCGAACGCAATCAGCTTGATGCGATCTTCCGCGCTGTAGATCTCGCCCTTGCGGGCAAATTTGCGTTTCAGATCGGTCTGCTGCTGCTCGTTTAACCCCTGGGTTATGCGCTCAAACCAGCTGTCGATAGCCCGCTCGTTGACCTCCAGATCGGGAATGCGCTCCTCATAGAGCAGCGGCGTCACCGTCTTGTCCTCGACCGCCCGCTGCATGGTGTAGGCATGGACGATGGGGCCAAACTTATTGGTGGTCTTGTCATCCTTGAGAAGCGGCGTGCCGGTAAAAGCCACAAACGCGGCGTTGGGCAATGCCAGCTTCATGCGGACATGGTTCTCGCCCCCCTGGCTGCGGTGGCCCTCATCGATCAGCACGATGAGATCCGGGCTCTTGTTGATACACTCCGGCAACTTGGTCGCTGAGTTGAACTTCTGAATAAGCGAGAAGATGATCCGCTCGCTGCCCTTACCGATCTGCTCGGCCAGCCGCTTGCCCGAGGTAGCCATGGCCGCTTCTTTATCTTTCTTGCCCGCGAGTTCACCGCTGGAGGCAAAGGTCTTGCTGAGCTGGCTCTCCAGATCCACCCGGTCGGTCACCACCAGCAGGCGACACTGTTTCAAACTGTCATGCAGGATCAGCGCCTTGCTGAGGAACACCATGGTGAACGACTTGCCCGAACCGGTGGTGTGCCAGATCACCCCACCTTCTCTCCCGCCATCGGGACGTTTCTGGTTGATACGCTCGATTAACCGCTTGATGCCAAACACCTGCTGGTAGCGGGCGACTATCTTGCCCGCCTTCTTGTCAAACAGGGTGAACAGGCGGGTCATCTCCAGCAGCCGATCCGGGGAAAGCAGGCTGATTAGCAGCCGATCCTGATCGCTGACCGCCAGCTCGCCAGCCGCAACCAGGGACTGATACCAGCCCAGATCGGCGGCGGGCCGGTGGCTAAACAGGGCAGAGCGTTGTTCGGATGAGAGCGGCTGATTCTTGATGGCTGTCATCTCACCATCGCCGATGTCTTCCTCACGCCAGGCGGCCCAGAACTTCTCCGGCGTACCGCAGGTGCCATATCGCCCTTCGATGCCATTGATGGAGAGCAGTAACTGGCTGTAGGCAAACAGCAGCGGGATCTCATCCGGGCGCTGGTTGCGCAGGCTCTGGGAGATCCCTTCCTTGATGGTCGGCCCTTTTTTGGCGTTGCCATCCGGGCGCTTGGCCTCGATCACCACCAAGGGCAAGCCATTGACGAAGCAGACGATATCCGGGCGACGCGACTCGATGCCGCCTGCGCGGGTAACCCGAAACTCTTCGGTGAAGGTGAAGCGGTTATTGTGCGGGTTGTGCCAATCAATAAGGGGGATGGTTGGGCTCACCTTCTTGCCATCAACAAACTCGGTGACCGACATGCCATAGAGCAAGTGGTTATAGAGCCGCTCGTTGGCCGCCTGCAACCCTTCATTCAGGGCCGGGCTGCACAGCTCGCTGACCAGATTGTCCACTGACTTAGGGGAAAGCGGATAGGTTTTGCCCGCAAACACAAAGGTGCGCTCGGCCAGTACGCTGCGCAGTTGTTGGCGCAGCACCACCTGATCGAACTTGTTATCCCGTGCCGCCAGCGTCTGTTCAGGGGAGAAGAAAGACCAGCCCAACTGGGTCAGCAGGGTCAGGGCTGGGATCTTGGCGCTGTACTCTTCTTGAAATTTCGGCAAGGCCTTCATAACGGGGATGCCTCAAACTGGTTGTCAATTTTTTGCTGAAAGCCGATCAACTCATGAATGGTACTCGTCGTCGGGTTATACACCCACTCATGGTCAAAGAGGCGCTTTAGCCGCTGAACCATATAAGCAGAGCCGACCACCAGAGAGTAAAAGCGGTTACCCTTACAACGCTGTTGCTCGATATTTGCCAGGGTCTCCGGTGGCAGATCCGCCATGATGAAGTCAGAAATCATCAACAGGTCGGCCTTCTGGTAGGTCTCTGCGGCCATGGTTTTCAACGCATGGCCAAGGGCTGGTGCCGCATCAGTACCACCATGAAACGACATTTTCAGAAAGTCGATTATCGACGCAAGGCCCCATTTTCCACTCAACTCCAAGGTCCTGATACCCGTAGAGAAGTTAATCAGGTAACAGGGGCGTTGCTCCTCTCTCGCTTTGGTTGCCAGAAATAGCGTCATCGCTTTGGCGATCGTCTCGGGCGCCCCGCTCATCGAGCCACTGGTATCAACGCAGAGGATCATGGGGCCGCGCTTCTCCTCTTCGTTGACCGGCCTCTCCTCTTCTCGTTCAACATGCAGATGTTGAGTCTGCATACCTGCCATATCAAAGCTCATCAGTCGTGACTCGACGAACTTCAAATCAAACAGCAATGCGGTCTCGTCATCAGCCAACAGGGCTTTCTCGCTGGGCAATACATGCTCCAGATCTCGTCCCAACCTAATACCCACTATCTCCTCTCGGGAGTTGATATCGGGCAGACAGAGATCCAGAACGTGGTTGACCTTCACCCGCTCAATCTTTTCGGAGAGTTCAATCTGCCGGATCTTGCCGAGCAAGTCGCATAACGCATGCAACCCCTTGTCGTTTGCCAGATAGCTTGCCCACTTCTGGAACTGGGCCAGATCTTGGGCAGAGAGCTGGCCACTGGAGAGATCAACCAGTCGCCCCGGATCCAGCCCCAACGCTTCAAGCAGCGGTTGCAACTGCTGCAACAGCTTGAGCATGCTCTCCAATCGTTCCATTAACTGGCGACGCAGCTGCTCGATCCTGGCCAGCTCCCAACTATTGCGGGCTTTATCCAGCACCTTTTGCCATTCAGTAGCCAGCAGTTGGCAACTGACGGCCTTATCCTCTCTCGGCTGCTCTACGTCCTGAGCGAAACTATCGGCAACCTGCTTTTGCCAAAATGGCGGGTCCACCGGGTGCTGGCTGGCTTTACAGAGCGCGAGATAATCCTTCACCGCCCCTTGAAAAGAGGCTTTGGATATATCGCCAAGCGCACTCTCTCTTCGCCAATGGTTCAGCTTGTGGGCATGCTCAGCGAATGGACACTCGTTGGTCAACGCTGCCTCAGTATCTCTCTTCCACTCCTCGATGTGCTGCGAGACCTGGCTGGTCAGCGAGCTGGAGTGAGCCAGCAATCCACCATAGCTGTCGCGGAGTTCTCTGTGAGCGAGAAGCGACGCACTCTCCACCTGACTTATTTGCATAAGGCTTCCAGCCGTTCACAATCTTTGATACGCAATTTGAGCCGAGCAATCTGCTCGGTAATGCCATCAATAGCCAATGCGCTCTGCTGGGCAGGAACGAAAATGGATGCCAATTTTTTCTCATAGCCTTGGCACTGTTTTTCTATCTTATTCAGAGTGGCTATAAGCTGTTCTCTGGTTTTTGCCACCGACTCAGCCAATGAGGTGATAAGCCGCTTGTTAATATTTGGTTTCTTGTCACCTTTATGGAAGAGAACTTCTGGTTTGAAATTAAAACTGCCATATCGGCTCTTCATTGATATCCGACAAGTACCCTGGCCATCAAATTGACAGACAATATAATTTAGTTCATTACCCGTTTCACTTGTCGGGTGGAATTCATGTGTGTTCTTAAGGTTATCCAATGGAATAAAAATGTAAGAACTAATCCTAGTATTATCAAAGTCGTTCTTCACTTTGAAAAAAGCGTGCCCATTAATAATCTGTGTATCGTAAATATCAGTGGCACTGAAAAGTTCATTATGGATCTCTTTCTCCAATGATTCTTTTTCGGCATCAATCTGCGCGAGATTAATACCACTGTCAAAACCGGTATCCTTAACGGCTTGCTCGACGATATCGTTAACGGCAAGACGGTTCTCTTCATGGGTCCACAAGCAGTGCCGCAATAGCAAGGCATCACTGTGATTGGTTTCGCTGCGGCCATTAAAGAGGGCAGCGGCCTTGAGCAGTTGGGTCGCCCGCTGCCAGCGGCGGTCGGAAACATAGACCTTCAGTTTGTCATATTTGGTGGCGAGTTCACTGCGGATCAGGCGAATAATGGTCAGGGTTTCCGGTGACAAACTCACCTCATGCAGTTGCTCTCGCCATTTAGCCCACTCATCGGCCTTCACAATAAGCGAGTCATCAACCCTGATGGCCGCCTCGGTCGGTTTGCACGCCAGCAATCGTTCAAAATTATCAGACTGCTCAATGGGCCCGACCATCAGGCGGATGATAAAGCGATCATAGAGCGCATCCAGCCCCTGATTGGCATCGGGCGTTTCATTTGATGCAGCCACCAAGGCTTTCAGTGGGGCCTGCTCGATCTGTTCGCCGTTGCGAAAGGTGTGCTCATTGATAAGTGTCAGCAGGGTATTGAGGATCGCCGGGCTCGATTTCCATATCTCGTCCAGAAACGCGAAATCGGCCTGGGGCAGATAATGCTCGGTTTTACGAACATACCGATCCTCTTTGAGTGCCTTGATCGAGATGGGGCCAAAGACCTCCTCGGGGGTACTGAACCGGTTCATCAGATACTCGAAGTAGGCCGGATTGGCAAAGGCACAGGCGATGCGACGGGAGATCAGGCTTTTGGCCGTGCCGGGTGGGCCGTAAAGAAAGGTATTCTGACCACACAAGGCACCCAGCAGCGCCACTGAGATCACCTCCTCCCGCTCAAACATCCCTTCACATACCGCGTTGACCAGCCGTTCCATCCGTTGTTGTAATTTCATGTTTATCCCTAACTGACTGTTTATCTTATTTAATTTTTATGGTGATGCGATGCAACCAAGGCTCGCCATTCGCCTGGCCGTCACCCTCACTGAGGGTACGGGCCGAGCGCCTGATCAGTGCAAACAGCACTGCTTGTACTTCTTGCCGCTACCACAGGGGCAGGGCTCATTGCGCCCGACCTTGGCAGGGGCCTTTGCCGGTTTCACCGATGGCACCGCGACAGGCCCCCTGTTTGGCCCCCGTTGGGCGAGAAAATAGGCGTGCAATTTCAACGCGGCAGGGCCCACTTCGGCCACGCTCTGTTGATGTTCCGGCAGCGACAGGCTGGCAAGCAGTGGCAATTGGTCATCGCTGCCATGCAGGCGGATCACCTCAAGCCAGGTATCCAGCTCCTCTGGCAGCGCAGGCCAGTTCCCCAGCGCCATACCACGCAGATAGCCAAAGCACCACTCTTCGGCGTTGCAGATCTCTTGTTCTTCGAAAAGATTGACCATCAACACAGGTATAAAGTGCTCGGGCTGATAACAGAGGGTATGGGCCAGAATATTCATATGGCCGATGATAAGGTCCAGCGCCCGTTTCATCTCCCGCTCGGATGACCACTCGGGGGGCATGCCGCCCCAGAGTACCGGCCACCACTGACTCGGTGATACCAGCTCGGGGCCGGAGAGCACGGCAGTCAGAAAGCCGTCGAGTGCCGACAGACTCAGCATCGAGTCGTCATTGCCATAGTCCATCAGCCGCTGCTCCAGCCACTCAACGTCGGCCTCGGTCATGGGGTGAAGGGTCACTTTTTTCATGCGGCCTCCTCCACCTTGACCCGCCGTTTGCCAGTCAACAGTTGTTGCATTAGGGCTTTTTTCTCTTGCTTTAGGGCATCGAGCTTTTGTTGCAGGGCAATAATTTCTTGATCGGCGGTGGAGAGTATGGTGGCGATTTTTTGTTGTTCTTCTAGTGCGGGAATTTTCACCACGTGAGTTTTTATATTTCCCGTAATCTGTGGCTGGCCAGATCCTGATATTAAGTACGACAGATTGCTTCCATCCAATACATAGAAGAGGAACTTTTTACTTATAGCGGGAAAATTATCGGTATTAATAACCATTGCATTCCCTGTAATCCATGACTGAGCCTGAGTCCAGTTAACAACGCCGCATGTACTACCCCGACAAGTAACCGCGATTTGCTCAGTTGCGTGATTAAATTCTTCGTAGAGGCCAATAATTCCGTTTGCGCCATAAACGGGATAACCAGTTTCAGTCAACATTGACTGCGATATAGTCTTTGGCTGATAGACTTCTGCTATGTCTGATAGAGACTTACTTTCCCACTCCCCACTAAACCTAACTCCATTGTTATCCAGCAGGCGCTTTTTTCCGGTGAGCAGTTGTTGCATCAGCGCCTTTTTCTGCTGCTGACTATTAGCTAGTAGTCGTTCGGTGGTGTTGATCGCCTTATCCCAAGTGGAGAGAATGTTGGCGATTTTCTTTTGCTCTGAAATTGGTGGGATATTGAATAGCCATTTAAACCAATTTTCCACCTTGAAAATCATTTTTTCAATATGAACGCCAATACTTGAATGGAAGCAGGTTTGTTGAAAATATAGTGTTTCAGATAAAAACTCCATATATGGTAGATGGAAACCAGGCTTTCCTGTCATCACGCAATATTCATTTGATACTATTGAACCAGACAATTTTTTAGGCACAATTCCGCATGCACCATGAACTATTTGACGTTTTGAGATTAAGAAGTCACCTTCGTGAATATAGAATTGAGACTTTACAGAAATATCTTTTCCTTTAAGGTGCTCGCGTCTTACGACACCTCCACGAGATCGTTTTACGGTAACCAAATCATATTCTTGGTCATCCAGTACATCTACTTTACGATTTTCTACATTGAGACACTTTTCTAAACTAATGAGATGCCAGCCGTGGGGGCGCGAGCTAAGTGTCGGCTTACCAGCTTTAACGCTTACTGGATATTTTGAATCACGCGCCATATCCCAACTCCTTCAGATAGTTGGCCATCTCGCTTTCCAGCTCGGTCAGCTGGGCTTTCAGCTGCTCGCGCTCGGCCCGCACCGCCAGCAGATCGATCTCCTCTTCCTCCTCAAAGGTATCCACATAACGGGGAATATTGAGGTTGTAGTCGTTCTCCTTGATCTCTTTGAGCGAGGCAAGATAGGCGTATTTATCGACATTGCCACCATTGCGGTAGGTGGCGACAATTTTGGCGATATTGTCCGCGCTCAGCAGATTCTGGTTTTTACCCGCCTTGAAATCGCGGCTGGCATCGATAAATAGCACATTGTCATCCACCTTCTGCTTTTTAAAGATCAGAATGGCGGCGGGGATGCCGGTGCCGTAGAAGAGCTTATCTGGCAGGCCGATCACCGCATCGAGCAGGTTTTCATCGATCAACTGCTGGCGAATTTTCCCCTCGCTGGAACCCCTAAACAGCACGCCGTGGGGCACCACCACCCCCATGCGCCCAGTCTTGGGTTTGAGGGTTTCAATCATATGGAGGATAAAGGCGTAATCCCCCTTGGTTTTGGGCGGCAGCCCGCGCTTGAATCGACCGAACTTATCGTTCCCCGCCTCCTCATAACCCCATTTATCCAGCGAAAAAGGCGGGTTGGCGGCCACGATATCGAAGCGCATCAGGTCGCCGTTTTTATCGAGCAGCTTGGGGTTGCGGATGGTATCGCCCCACTCGATCTTGTGGTTGTCTTCCCCGTGCAGGAACATGTTCATCTTGGCCAGCGACCAGGTAGAGCCAATAGCCTCTTGACCGTAGAGGGCGTAGTGCTTCTCGCCATGGTTTGCCACCACCTTGCGGCCGCACTTCATCAACAGTGACCCCGAGCCACAGGCCGGATCGCAGATGGTGTCGCCCGGTATCGGCTCCAGCAGCTCGGCAATGAGATCGGAAACTTCGGGCGGGGTATAGAACTCCCCCGCCTTCTGGCCGCCGCTGGCGGCGAAGTTCTTGATGAGATACTCGTAGGCGTTGCCGATCACATCCAGGGTGCCAACCCGACTCGGTTTGAGGTTGAGCTCATCCTTGGCAAAGTCTTCCATCAAATGGCGCAGTATGGTGTTCTTCTGCTTCTCTTCGCCGAGGCGGTCGGTGTTGAAGCTGATGTCCTGAAACACGCTCTTGCCCGCGTCTTTGAGCTTGGTGCCGTTGGCCTCTTCGATGGCGTGCAGCGCCTGATCGATCCGCTCGCCGTTGCCCGGTTCAAAGCGACGCTCGAACAGGCTGTAGAAACTGGCCTGTTTGGGCAGCACGAAGCGCTCGTTTTTGAGCATCTCTTCAATGAGCTCCGGCTCATCACCATATTCGGCCCTGTAGCCATCGTAGTGATCCTGCCAGACATCGGAGATGTATTTCAGGAACAGCATGGTGAGCACGAAATCTTTATAGGTATCAGGGCTGACAGTGCCCCGGAAGGTGTCGCAGGCAGACCAGAGGGCCTTGTTGATATCGTCCTGGTTTATCGAGGTAGTCATAAGTCACAATTCCTTGGGTATTTCTTGGAAAAATGGGCTGCTCAGCGAAACTATTTCGGTTGCTGATCGGATTGTTCGAGCAGGCTGGCAGCGATGGCCTGCATCATCTGCTCGCCGTTACGTTGCAGTTGTTGCATCAGGTTCCGTTCTTCACGCAGGCTGTGGGCCAGCTTCATGATGGCGGCTTGTCTCGCAAGAGATGGGATGCCGATAGGGGCCTCCTCCAACACCTGACGGCGAATACTTTTTGCAGCGCTGCCTTCGGCGTGCAGTTCGAAATAACGCTGGCAAGGGGACTGATTGAGCTGCCAGGCCAGAAATTCGGGACTGAGCGCCTCGCTATGCAACCGCACCACATAGAAGTGAGGGGCAGCTACGGCGGGCAATGATGCAAGCCCGGTATCGACCAGCACGGCATAGTTAGTGCTGCCACGGGCCGCCACCAAGATATCGCCGGTTTGCAGCCAATCAGGCTCCTTCTTGCTGGTAGGCTCAGAACGAAGGCAGGCAGACCAGTCAACCCCCCCTTCTGGCGAGGCATCTCTCATCTGCACCACGGCCATGCTGCCGGAATCGATCTCCGGGATCTTGCCGCGATAGGGGTGCCCAGCACTGATGGTGGCAATTTGGTTCAGCTTCACAAAAAATCTCTTCATCGTTAATGATGCAGTTACAGTGTGTCGCATCTGACGCTACTGAGTCAATATCAATGCCCATTATTTTTGCATCAATGGCAATGATGCTTTTGTGTGTGCCATTGACAAGAGGTAGACCCTGACTTGCTTGAAAGATCCAACCGAGATCATTTTTGTAATTTAATTACAGATAATCACCGCACAAAATAAAAAGGCCCTGCTGTTGCAGGGCCTTTGAGTTTCCAACTCAATTGTCGGTTTCCAACTTCAATGTCACGGTTTCCAACTTAAATGTCCGTGATCACGGCGCCGCGATTACTTGGCGTAATCCTCGGTGGGCACGCAGGAGCAGAACAGGTTGCGATCGCCATAGACGTCGTCGATGCGGTTGACCGACGGCCACAGCTTGCTGGCGCGCACGGCGTCGGATGGGAAGACCGCCTCGGCGCGGCTGTAGCCACGGTTCCACTCTGCATCCATCACGTCGTCCTGGGTGTGGGGCGCATGGACCAGGGGGTTGTCGGCGAGGCTCCAGTGACCGTCCTGCACCCGGGCGATCTCGGCGCGGATGGCGGTCATGGCTTCCACGAAGCGATCCAGCTCGCGCTTGGATTCGGATTCGGTCGGCTCGACCATCAGGGTGCCCGCTACCGGGAAGCTCATGGTCGGCGCGTGGAAGCCGTAGTCCATCAGGCGCTTGGCCACGTCCATCTCGCTGATGCCACTGGCTTCTTTGAGCGGGCGGATGTCCAGGATGCACTCGTGGGCCACCCGGCCGTTGCGACCTGTATAGAGCACGGGGAAGGATTCACCCAGCTTCTTGGCCAGGTAGTTGGCGTTGAGGATGGCGACCTGGGTGGATTTCTTGAGCCCCTCGTCCCCCAGCATGGCGATGTACATCCAGCTGATGGGCAGGATGCTGGCCGAGCCGAACGGGGCGGCAGACACGGCGCCGTTGTCACGGCTCGCCAGTTCGGTCTTGACCACGGCGTGACCGGCTACAAACGGTGCCAGGTGTTTCTTCACACCGATGGGGCCCATGCCCGGACCGCCACCGCCATGAGGAATGGCGAAGGTCTTGTGCAGGTTGAGGTGAGAGACGTCCGCGCCGATAAAGCCTGGCGCCGTCAGCCCGACCTGCGCGTTCATGTTGGCGCCGTCGAGGTACACCTGACCACCATACTGGTGAACGATGTCGCACACCTCCTTGATGGTCTCCTCGTACACCCCGTGGGTGGAGGGGTAGGTCACCATCAGGCAGGAGAGCTGGTCTCCGACCTCGGCGGCCTTGGCGCGCAGGTCGTCCAGATCCACGTTGCCTGCCTTGTCACAGGCGGTGACGATGACCTTGAGGCCCGCCATCTGGGCGGAAGCCGGGTTGGTGCCGTGGGCAGAGGCCGGGATGAGGCAGACATCGCGATGCCCCTCTCCGCGAGACTCGTGGTACTTCTTGATGGCCAAGAGGCCCGCGTATTCGCCCTGCGCGCCGGAGTTGGGCTGCATGCAGACCGCATCGTAGCCGGTCACCTTCACCAGCCAGTCTTCCAGATCTGCCAGCAGCAGCTGGTAACCCTGGGTCTGCTTGAGCGGCGCGAAGGGGTGCAGCTTGCCGAATTCAGGCCAGGTCACCGGGATCATCTCGGCGGTGGCGTTGAGTTTCATGGTGCAGGAGCCTAGGGAGATCATGGCGTAGTTCAGGGCCAGATCTTTCGCTTCGAGACGGTGGATGTAGCGCAGCATCTCGGTCTCGGAGTGGTACTTGTTGAATACCTCGTGGGTCAGCACGGCATCGGTGCGCAGCAGATCCTGCGGGATCGCCTGATGCGTCTGGGCGGCCTGGTCGAGGGCCTCCACATCGAGGCCGTGACCCGCCCCAAGGAACAGATCGAACAGCTCGGCCACATCGCCTCGGGTGGTGGTTTCAGAGAGGGACACACCGACCGCACCATCGAGATCCGCGCGCAGGTTGATGCCGAGCCCTTCGGCCCTGGCAATGAGTGCAGCCTTGTCCGACGTCAGTACTGTGAGGGTATCGAACCAGCTTCCGTGCTTGAGGGCCACGCCCTTGGCGGTAAGGCCGAGCGCCAGGATGGTGGTCAGACGGTGCACGCGGGAGGCGATGGTTTTCAGCCCCACCGGGCCGTGGTAAACGGCGTAGAAGCTCGCCATGTTGGCCAGCAGCACCTGGGCGGTACAGATGTTGGAGTTGGCCTTCTCGCGGCGGATATGCTGCTCGCGGGTCTGCATGGCCATGCGCAGGGCGCTCTTGCCACGGGCATCCTTGGAGACGCCGATGATGCGACCCGGCATGGAGCGCTTGTAGGCATCGCGGGTGGCGAAGAAGGCTGCGTGGGGGCCACCGTAACCCATGGGCACACCGAAGCGCTGGGCACTGCCGAACACCACGTCGGCACCCAGTTCACCCGGGGATTTGAGCAGCAGCAGGGAGAGCATGTCGGTCCCGACGCAGGCCAGCCCCTTCTGGGCCTGGACGGCGGCAATGAGGGAACGCAGATCGGTCACATTGCCGGTGGTGCCCGGGTACTGGAACATGGCACCGAACACCTCTTCGCTCACGGCCTCGCCCGCAGGGCCGACCACCACATCGAAACCGAAGTGGACCGCGCGCTCCTTGACCACGTCGATCACCTGGGGGTGAACGTCGTCGGCCACGAAGAAGAGGTTGGATTTGGATTTGGCCATGCGCTTGGCCAGCGCCATGGCTTCGGCGGCGGCGGTGGCTTCATCGAGCAGGGAGGCGCTCGCCAGATCCATGCCGGTGAGATCCAGGGTGAGCTGCTGGAAGTTGAGCAGGGCTTCGAGACGGCCCTGGGCCAGCTCGGGCTGATAGGGGGTGTAGGCGGTGTACCAGCCCGGGTTTTCCAGCACGTTGCGCAGGATGACGTGGGGCACGTGGGTGTCGTGGTAGCCCATGCCGATGTAGCTCTTGGCGATCTGGTTCTTGGCCGCATAGCCCTTGAGCTTGGCCAGGGCCTCCACTTCGGTCATGGGGGCGCCGATACCAAGCGGCCCCGGACGACGGATGGCGGCGGGGACCGTCTGCTCAATCAGATCGTCCAGGCTCTCGGCACCCACGGTGGCGAGCAGGGCCCGCAGTTCTTCCTCACCCGGGCCGATATGACGGCGGATGAAATCGGTTTTTTGCTCGAGTTCAAACAGTGACTGGGTCATTTCCCTATTTCCTGGTAATAGGTCCTGGCATGACATCCTGATAACCAAGACCTGATGTTCCTGTAGCCGGTCGATACCGGCTCCACTCATGTTCTGTGTCCGCCGCGGGCAGACGGGGAATGCGGCAAGGGCATCCCGAAGGCGCAAAGGCTGCGCCCATCCTGCAACCGCCATGGCCGCAGGATGGCAGTCATACAAGTGGGCCCTGCTGTGTTGGCAGGGCCCGGGGGCATTACTCTTCGTCCACCACGTTCTGGTAGCCTTCGGCATCCAGCAGGTTGGCGAGCTCGCCCGCGTCGTCCAGCTTGATGCGGAACAGCCAGCCGGCGCCGTAGGGGTCGGAGTTGACCAGCTCGGGGCTGCCTTCCAGCTCTTCGTTGACGGCCAGGATCTCGCCGCTCACCGGGCTGTAGATGTCGGAGGCAGCCTTGACGGACTCCGCCACGGCGCAATCTTCACCGGCGCTCACCTGCTTGCCCACTTCCGGCAGATCGACGAACACCATGTCCCCCAGCAGATCCTGGGCGTGCTCGGTGATGCCGACCACGGCTTCGCCGTTGGCTTCAACACGGACCCACTCGTGGGAGGTGGCATATTTCAGTTCGCTCGGGATATGGCTCATTTGTGCTTCCTTTATGCTCTTGGATCGCTTCAACAAAAATGGGGCGGCGAAGGTCACCCTCGCTGCCATCAATGATTACACCAGCGGCTGGCCGTTGCGCACGAAGGCCGGCTTGGTGACTTTCACGGTGACCTGCTTCTTGCGGATCTCCACCTGGGCCTGTTCGCCGATATCGCGGGGCACCCGCGCCAGGGCAATGCTGTAACCCAGGGTGGGCGAGAAGGAGCCGGAGGTGATCACCCCTTCCCGTGTCTCGCCGCTCTCGCTGGTGAAGGTGACCGGCATGCCGGCACGCAGCACGCCCTTTTCTTCCATCACCAGACCCACCAGCTTGGGCTGGTTGCCTGCGGCCTTCTGGGCTTCCAGGGCGGCGCGGCCGATGAATTGGCGGGAGGCTGGCTCCCAGGCTAGGGTCCAGGCCATGTTGGCGGCGAGCGGAGAGATTGACTCGTCCATGTCCTGACCGTAGAGGTTCATCCCCGCTTCCAGGCGCAGGGTATCACGGGCACCCAGGCCGCAAGGGGCCACGCCGTTGTCCAGCAGGGCCTGCCACAGATCGCACGCCTTCTCCTGGGGGACCACGATCTCGTAGCCATCTTCGCCGGTGTAGCCGGTGGTGGCGATGAAGAGATCCCCGGCCTGCACACCGAAGAAGGGCTTCATGCCTTCGACCGCCGCATTCTGCTCGGGGGTGAACACCTTGGCCGCCTTGGCCTTGGCGTGGGGGCCCTGCACCGCGATCATGGCAAGCTCGGGGCGCTCGGTCACGCTCACGGCAAAGTCGATGGCGTGATGGCGGATCCAGGCCAGATCCTTCTCGCGGGTGGCGGAGTTCACCACCAGGCGGTAGAAGGTATCGGTCAGGAAGTAGGTGATGAGGTCATCGATGACGCCGCCTTCCGGATTGAGCATGCCGCTGTAGAGGGCCTTGCCGGGGACGGTGAGTTTGGCCACGTCGTTGGCCAGCAGGTGTTGCAGGAAGGCTTTGACCCGCTCGCCGGTCAAATCGACGATGGTCATGTGGGAGACATCGAACATGCCTGCATCGGTGCGCACCACATGGTGCTCTTCCAACTGGGAACCGTAGTTGATGGGCATCTCCCAACCGTGGAAGTCCACCATCTTGGCACCCGCTTCCAGGTGTTTCGGATGCAATACAGTAGTCTGGATCATCGCTGTGTTTCCTTAAGCGTTCGCGACAACACTCGCAATCCGCCCCGGCTCGTCGGGAACTACGGACCACAAGCTCTGTGCTCGTTCCCGCCCGGGCGGGCAGGAGTGATTCCTTGAACGGAGCGGATTATATGACAAGCGTGCCGGGGCACCGCTCAAAAAAAACTAATCCTCACCCAACTCACTGACACCAGACACTAAGGCAAAAACAGTGATAAAAACAGCCAAAACCGCGCCACTGCGGGATTTAATGTTGATTTTTACCGTCCCGTCACAATTTACAGAAAAACGTTTCGCTTCTCGCCAACATTAAAGGCTGACACCCCGAAGGGGCATCTCGCCCTGTCAGATTAGTTTTTTTGTTAAAACCCCGGGGTAAGATTAGATTTTTTCACCTTTGGCCAGGGTGGGCAGCTCCCCATCCAGCCCCATGGCGGCCCGGATCATGCCCTGCTTGAGGGGACCAAGACCGTCGACGGCGCGAAGCCCCACCCCGCGCACCAGCTTCTTGAGGGGGTTGCTGCCCGCAAACAGTCGCTTGAGCCCCTCCATGGCCGCCAGCATGCGCGCCGCCTCGCTCTTGCGCCAGCGCTCATAGCCCCGCAGGTTGGCGAGCAGGCCGATGTCCGCGCCCTTGCCGTGATGAATGAGGATCTGCTCCGCCAGGGCGGCGGCATCCAGCAAGCCCAGATTCACCCCCTGCCCCGCCAGCGGGTGGATGGTGTGGGCCGCATCCCCCACCAGCACCAGGCGCTCGCGGGCAAAGTCGCGGGCGTAGCGGGCGGTGAGCGGAATGGCGCTGCGAGCCCCCTCCACCTTGCACAGCCCGAGGCGCCCATCAAAGGCGGCGGTGAGCTGGCGGTTGAAGCCGTCGTCATCCAGGGCGCAGAGCGCCTCGGCGCGGGCCGCGGGCACAGACCACACGATGGAGCAGAGGTCGGGCTGCCACAGGGGCAGGAAGGCGAGGGGCCCCTGGGGGGTGAAGATCTGGCGCGCCACCGCCTCATGGGGCTCGGCACAACGCACCGTCGCCACCAGGGCGTGATGACCATAATCCCAGCTGGTGAGCGGGATATCGGCCTGACGGCGCACCCAGGAGTGGGCACCGTCGGCGGCCACCACCAGCTTGGCCGAGAGGGCCCGGCCATCTTCCAGCAGCAGCAGGGCGCCCGCTGGCCCGCACTGCAGGCTGGTGGCCCGGGCCGGGGTCAGCATCTGGATATTGCTGGCCCCCGCGATGGCGTCCAGCAGCGCAAGCTGGATCACCCGGTTCTCGACGATGTGGCCAAGGGACCCCTGACGCAGGCTGGCGGCATCGAAATCGATGTGGCCGAAACTGTCCTGCTCCCACACCTGCATCTTCTCGTAGGGCTGCAGGCGGCGCGCCACTATGCCGTCCCAGGCGCCGACCCCTTGCAGGATGTGCTGACTCGCGAGGCTCAGGGCACTGACCCTGTTGTCCGGCGTCTCACCGAGCGTTCCATCGGGCAGCCGGCCTTCCACGATGGCCACCTTGATCGCCCGGTTCTTGAGGGCGGCAGCGAGCCCCAGGCCCACCATGCCCCCCCCCACGATCACCACATCCACATCTTGCATCTGCATTCTCTTGTGTCCTTTCCGGGCAAGTCGCCAGGATCTGCGAGGCGACGCCCACAGGCGTGCCTCTTGCTCGAAATCGTCTTTGCCGCCGGGGCGACAGCGCTTATTGGCCGCACACCTCGCCCACGAATCCCAGGGTGCGGGAGGCGAGCGGTGCCTTGAGCCAGGGCACTCTGCCCATCAGGGAGAGCGCCAGATTGCGGCCCACCACCAGGGGAGCGTGATGGTTTGAGAAGAGCTGGGCCAGGGAGGACGTGAGCCAGACGGTCTGGGCCTGATCGTCCCGCCGCTGCTGCCAGTAGCCGCTTAGCACCTCAAAACCGCCGATGTCTTCCCCCGCCTCGAGCGCACGGGCCAGGGTCCGGGTCAGCACATCCAGATCCCGCATGCCGAGGTTGAACCCCTGACCGGCGATGGGATGCAGCAGGTGAGCGGCGTTGCCCACCAGCACGGTACGCTGGGCCAGGGGATAGTCGGCCACCGTCAGCACCAGGGGGTAGAGGTTGCGCGCCCCTGTGCGCACGAAGCGCCCGAGGCGCCAGCCAAAAGCCTGCTGCAGACGGGCGAGAAAGGCGGCGTCATCCAGTGCAAGCAGCCCCTGTGCCTCGTCCCGCGGGACGCTCCACACCAGGGAGGAGAGGCCGTCCTGCATGGGCAGCAGGGCCAGCGGCCCTCCGTCGGTAAAGCGCTCGAAGGCCCGTCCGGCGGGATCCTCGGCGGTCTTGACGGTGGCGATGATGGCGCTCTGACCATAATCGTGGCGACTGACCGGCATCTTGAAATGCTGGCGCACGAAGGAGTGGCCCCCGTCGGCAGCCACCAGCAGCCGGGTGCGGTAGCGCGCGCCCCCCTCCAGGGCGAGCGTCACTCCCCCCTCGTCGGGGTCGATGGCCTCAAGCCTGGCCGGGCACAACATACGGATCTGCGGGCAGGCGGCGATCGCCTCTTGCAGCACGATGCCCGCCGCCGACAGCTCGATCACCTGACCGAGGGCGGGCAAGCCATACTCCGCCGCCGACAGCCGGGTCTGGCCGCAGTGGCCCCGATCCGACACATGGATATGGGTGATGGGGGAGCAGTGGGGCACCAGGTGCGGCCAGAGGCCGTGACGGGCCAGCGCCTCGCAGGTACCGGCGGAAAGCGCGATGGCACGGGCATCGAAACCGGGATGAGCATTGAGCTCGGGCGCACTCGCCTCCAGCAGCAGGATCTGCAGGGGGGCGCCATCCTGTCCTTTCAGGGCGGCAAGGGAGAGGGCCAGCACGGCACCGCTCATACCACCGCCGACGATAGCCACGTCGACGTGAACCAGATCAGATTGAGACATGAGAAGAGGGCATAGGCGAAAAAACGTGGGCCAATCCTACCACAAAGGTGGCGGACGGGATGCGAAGCCACGGGCAAAAAACCGCTTTGGCACCATGGGTTAGCAGAGTACCTCCCCTGCTCTCGCCCCTTGTAAAACAGAAAGAGCGCCGTGATGCGCTCTTTCATTGACCCGCTGGGCGGGCAGATCAGTGCAGGGTCGGCGGCGTGCTCGGCGCGGCCGGGCGCTTGCCAAACTCCTCGAACGCCATCATGACCCCGAGGCGCACGTGTTCGTAGAGCACCAGGAAGGAGGCTTCGTTCTCTTCATCTTCCTGATCGAACTCGGCAGAGACCTGGGTGATGCTGGCGATGTCCTGAATCATCTCCTGCAGCTCTTCGGATGCCTTGGAGAGCTCCTGTTGGACCACGCCAAAGCCGGCCAGGAAGGCCTGGGACCAGTCCACCAGCGAGTCGATGCGCTCATCGAGCGGCGCCTCGTCGCTTGGCAGCAGCAGCTCGACGCCCTTTTGTGCCATCAGGCTCTCGATCACCTCGTGATAGAGGTCGGTCATCACCTGGCGCACCGGTGCCGGCAGACCGAAACCGTCGTTGATCAGATCATTGAAATGGGGCTGCCAGCTTTTGTCGTCCAGGGCCACGCCACCGCACACCAGGCCGCAGATCACGCCATGGGCCTCGACGGCCGTCGCCATGAGGTCGTGCTGTGCCATCAGGTCCGCCACGGCGGCGTATTTCAGGGGGTTTGTTTTGCTCATCTAGGATCCGCTCAAAGTTCAGGCAAATATGCAGAATTTATGGCCGAGATCCTAGCATTCTCCCCCTGCCAGAGCCAGCAAGGCCTTGAAACTTCTGCATCTGCGCTATATAGTCCCGCCCAGTTGTCCACGTGGATAAAGGCGGAAATCAGCCCCGCCGTATTGAGGAAGGCATGAGCATAGAGGCCGTAGAAATCGTCATTCTGGGACGTCCCTACAAGGTGTCCTGTCCCCTGGGACAACAAGATGCCCTGCGCCAGGCCGCCGACCAGCTGACCGACAAGCTCATCGAGCTTCGTCAACGTTCCAAGGTCTCCAGCAACGAACAGCTGGCCGTCATGGCAGCGCTCAATTTCTGTCATGAGCTCTGCCTTGAAAAAGAGAAAAACCACCAATACTCTGAGACCATGGACAAGCGGATCAAGATGCTGCAACGCACCATCGAAGCCGCCTTGATCGAGCACGGACAATACGGTGAATCCAGCGAAGAGGCGCAACAGCCCTAATCGCACCGAGTTTTGAAATTCCCTGGAGTGTTTGTCAGCCGGTTCAAGTCCCCGAGCCGATATTCATACCAAACAGGGGGTCTGCCTTCTGGCTATTGAGCATGCTCGGCCCGACCGAGAAGCCTGCGGCCAGATTAGATCTCCGCCTTGAACCGACGGTTCAAGGGCCCAAACCGGCAACGGCATCTCCGGGGTACCTACCCAAAAAAGCCCGTCATCACGACGGGCTTTTTCTTTGCCTGCGCGGCAACCCCCTTCCACTCCCCTGCGGCGTCTCGCCACCCGGCAGGAGGCAGTAAAAAGCCCGCCAACGGGGCGGGCTCTTGGCCGTGTCAGACGGCCATCTGCTCGTGGGGCGCGCCGTGGTGGCGCAGCCACACAAAGCTCAAAGCCACGATCAGCACCATCACCGTCATGATGGCCCCCAGGGTCACCTGCCCCGTCATCGGGAAGCTGGCGGCCAGCAGGGTTACCACGCCAGCCCCCAGATTCTGCATGCCCCCGAGCACGGCTCCCGCAGTGCCGGCCTGGCCCGGGAAGGGCTCGATGGCACAGGAGGTGGCGGTCGGATAGAGAATGCCGCTGCCAATGAAGTAGACCGCAGCCCCGCCCACCAGGGAGGCAGCGCTCACCATGCCGAGCAGCCCGGGTACCAGGATGATGAGCGACCCCAGGGCCAGGAAGGCGATGCCAAGGCGCATCAGCTTGCCCTGGCTCAGGCGAAAACTCAGTCTGGCGGAGAGCCAGGCGCCGAACAGATAACCGGGCAGCGGCAGCACGAACAGCACGCTGACGGTGCGGGCACTCAGCTTGAGCACGTCCCCCAGCAACACCCCGGCCGCCGCTTCGAACACCGCGAGGCCGGCAAAGGTGGCCATCAGACAGAGCAGGTTGCCCTGAAAGCGCGGGTTGCCGAGCACATGACGATAGGCGGCGCCCACCCGCAGCGAATGCTGGCGGGCGGATGCTGGCAGCGTCTCCCCAAACCAGGCCAGCAGCGCCAGGGTGGTCAGGGCACCAAAACCGAACAGGAACCAGTAGCCGGCACGCCAGTTGAACAGCTCGGTGAGCCAGCCGCCCAGCACAGGTGCCAGCAGAGGGGAGAAGATGACCCCCATGCTTACCAGGCTGTTGGCACGGTTGAGCTCGGCGCCACTGTAACGGTCGCGCATCACGGTCCGGCTCATGGCACCCCCTGCCCCGGTGCCCAGCCCCTGGATCAGGCTGCCCGCCAGCAGGGCGGTGAAGCTCGGGATCAGCTGGATGGTGAGGGTGCCGACCAGGAAGATCATCATGCCGATGATGAGCACAGGACGACGACCGATGCGATCCGACAAGGGGCCATAAACGAACTGGGAGAGGCCGTAGGGAATGAGGTAGCAGGCCATCACCGCCTGCAGTTGGCCGGAGGCCACATGGAAGTCCCCCGCCATCATGGGAATGGAGGGCACATAAAGGGTCTGGGTCATCTGACCCACGGCGACCATCAGAATGGTCAGGAAAAACAGGGGATAGAAGCTGTGCCGATACATACTGTCGTCCGAAAAAAATCAAAAAGCCGCCACCCTCCGGGCAGGGATCTGCAGGAGGTGTCTGACAAAGGTCGTTGAAGAGGAACAAGGCGGAGGACCCGCACCCGCCAGCAGCAGGACGCTCTCTGGCTTGCGACAATTTTAGTGATTCATATCACAAAAAACGAACGAAACTTTATAATCTGCTTACCCAAGTTTTTCTAATGCGACGGGGCCCAAGGCCCCGTCACTGTCATCTCATCATGGGGGAAGGGTTCATCCTGTCCCCTCTTTACCCCACTCTTCTCACCTCGGCCGACGCGCCTTCGAACATGGGGGTACCCGCCTCCCCCAGTCTCAGACAACGAGGAGCAACCTTGCCGGCCAGCCCCTCGTCATGGGTCACTAGCAGCAGGGCGCAGCCTATCTCTCCCAGTTCCTCCAGCAGACAGGCGATGGTCTGTTGCTGGCTCAGGGGATCGAGCCGGGACGTGGGCTCATCGGCGAACAGCAGCACAGGGCGCAGCAACAGGGCCCGGATAAGCGACAGCCGCTGCAGCTCCCCTCCCGAGACCTGGTTTGGCAGGCGCGTCAGCAGCCGTTCATCCAGCCCCAACCGGGCCAGATAGTCGACAAGCCGATGGCGGGGCAGCCTGTGTAGACGCAGCACATCATCGAACTGGGTGGCGAGGCGTACCCGGCTGGCAAAGGCCTGCACCGGATCCTGATAGAGCTTCTGCCAGCGGCAGGGGGCTACCCCTTCCCGTCGCAGCACCTCCCCTTGCAGGGGGCGTTGCAGACCCAGCAGCACGTTGCCGAGGGTGCTCTTGCCCGCGCCGCTCGGCGCCATGATGGCCATTCGCTCCCCTTGCGCCAGGGCAAGGTCCAGCCCCGTGAACAGGGGTTGAGCCCCATATCCCATGGCAAGCCCCTTTCCGCGGATGAGCCAGTCTCCGGTGGGAGGGACAGCCGCCTCGGGCCAGGCGGAGGGCTCCGCCGCCAGCAGGGCCCGGGTATAGGCATGGGATGGCGTGTGCAGCACACGCTCGGCGGGCCCCTGCTCCACGATCTCTCCTCCCTTGACCACCAGCACCCAGCCCCCCAATGCGCGAGCCAGGGAGAGATCATGGGTGATGGTCAGCAGATGGCGTCCACGGGCCAGGTAGCCCAGCAACAAGGCACCCAGCCTGGCTGCGGCCCGGCTGTCGAGCCCCTTGGTGGGCTCGTCGGCCACCAGCAGACGGGCCTCCCCCAGGGTGGCGGCGGCAAAGGCCGCACGCTGGGCCATGCCTCCCGAGAGCTGGTGTACAAAGGCGCCCTCCCGCCCGGCCAGTCCAAGCCGCTCGAGGGCGGCGCGGGCCCGCGATCGGGCCTCCTTGCCCCCTGGCAGCCACCCCTCCTCCACCTGGGCAAGCAACCCCATGGTGGGATCCAGCGCCAGCACCGGCTCCTGGGGCAACATCGCCAGCTCCCGCCCCCAGAGAGTGCGCAGGCGAGGCGTGTCGGCCAGGTTGTGATGGCGGCCACCCGACACCATCTCACCCCGGCCTGTCAGAGGGGCTGGCAAGGTCCCCATCAGGGCATGAGCCAACAGGGATTTGCCCGAACCGCTCTCCCCGATCAGGGTCAGGGCGGTGCCGGGATGAATGGTGAAATCCAGCGCCTGCAACAGGGTTTTCTGGCCATCATCGACCTGCAACCCCTTGATTTTAATGGCCGTCATGAGGTGGCTCCTTGTGAAGATGGCATGTCAAGGCCGCGCGTCTGATGAAGCAGCACCAGGGCCAGCAACATCAGCCCCATGACAAGAATGGGGGCCAGTAGCAGACGGGGAGCCTCCTGATAGTGGGGCAGCGCCTCCGTCATCATCAGCCCCAGCTCCGGCGTGGGCGGCTGAATGCCCACTCCGACAAAGCCCAGGGTAGAGAGGGTTAGAATGGCACCCGCTAGGCCGAAGGCCATCATGGTGAGCAACTGGGGGGCGAGCTCGGGCCAGAGATGGCGCCGCACCACATGGGCATGGCCGAATCCCAGCAGACGGGACGCCTCCACCTGGGGCGAGGCGAGCAGCCCCCGGCTGCGGGCACGCACCACCCGGTAATACTCCACCCACTGGGCCATGGCCAACCCGAGATAGAGGATGGCAAAGCCACCCTGGGCCATGGCGGAGAAGAGCAGCACCAGCAACAGGCCTGGCAGGGCCAGCACGCCGTCGGCCAGGCTGCGCAGCAGACCGTCGACCCAGCCGCCGCGCCAGGCCGAAAGCCAGCCCAGCAATGAGCCCAGCAGCGCCGCCGTGATGACGCACAGCAGTCCCAACAGCAGGGAGAGCCGGGTCGCCGCCGCGAGGCGCGCCATCAGGCTGCGCCCCATCTGATCCCGCCCGAGGGGCTCCTGCCAGGAGGGATCAGCCAGAAACTGTGCCAGATCCTGAGCCGCCGGATCGGGCCAGAGCACGGGGCCCAGCAGGGCAAACAGCACCACCAGCAGGAGCAGGCCCAGCCCCGTTTTGACAGACAACGACATGATCAGGACTCCTTGGGACCGCGGGGGTCAATGGCAAGACAAAGCAGATCGGTGAGGGTATTGAGCAGCACGAAGAGCACCGCCAGCACCAGCACTGTCCCCTGAACCATGGGGATGTCGCGCCAGAAGATGGCGTGCACCAGCGCATGGCCGATCCCGGGCCAGGCAAACAGGCTCTCGACCACCACGACCCCCTCGATGAGCAGCACCAGTTGCACGCTGGTATAGGCGATGATGCTGACCCCGGTGTTGCGCAGACCGTGACGCCAGAAAACCCGGGCCGGCGAAAGCCCCTTGGTGAGGGCAAATCGGTAATAACCGGACTGCACCACGGTGAGCACGCTTTCACGCACCACCCGGGAGAGCACGCCGGAGAGCCCCAATCCCAGGGTCAGGGCGGGCAGCAGCAGGTTGCTCCCCTCCCCGTGCCCTGCCGCACTGACCCAACCCAGCTCCACCGAGAGCATCACCATGAGCACCAGGCCGAGCAAGAAGGGGGGCAACGCACGCATCAGCACGCTCCAGCCCAGGGTCAGGCGATCACACCATCCCCCCGGGCGCAGCGCACTCAGGCTGCCAAGCGGCAGCGCCACCACCAGCGCCAGCACCACGGAGGCGCTCGCGAACGTCAGGGTGGCGCCCAGGTGATGACCCACGTCGGTGGCGACCGGTGCGCCCGTCACCAGGGAGCTGCCGAGATCCCCTTGCAGCAAGGCCCACAGCCAGTCGCCAAAACGGGCAAGGGCCGAGCCGGCCAGCCCCAGCTCACTGCGCACCGCGTTGGCCGCCTCGGCGGTGACATAGTCATAGCCATAACGACCCGCCGCGATGCGAAAGGCGATGTCTCCGGGCAGGGACTGCACCATCAGAAAACAGAGTCCGGCCACCAGCAGGGCAACCACCAGCGCCTGCACCAGACGCTGACCCAGTATCCCCATGACGCGAGACAAGGGTGTCGCTGTCATCGTGCGCTCCATGTCAACTTGTCCAGGCCATAGCTGCGCTCCTGGGGATCGAGTTCAAATCCCTCCAGCCCCCGACTGACCGCCGCGCTCTGGCGGTACCAGGCGATGGGCAGGAGCGGCAACTCCTGTTGCAATGTCGTGGCTATCTCCCGGCGAGCCGCGGCGGCGTCTGTGGGCGACAAGGCTTGCGTGGCAAGGCGGGTCAGTGTTTGCGTCATAGCTGGGGAGTGCCAGTTCATCACCCCCCAGTCCGCACCGGCAGGGGCCAAGTCCCCCAGCAACGTGACCAGGGGATCCGGTACCAGGGCATAATTGCGGGCGTAGAGACCAAGCTGGAGGGAGCCGTCCTGATGGCCCGCCGGGATCTCGCTCGAGTTGCCCACCGCCACCTTGAGCTCCACCCCTACCGCCTTCCACTGCGCCTGCAGTGCCGTGGCGAGGAGCGGCAGCTCCGGACGGTCAGGGAAGGTACGCAGGGTCAGGGCGAAGCGCTCTTCCCCCTTGCGCAGCACACCGTCCTCCCCCGGCTGCCAGCCTGCCGCCGCGAAGGCCGCCCGGGCCGCCTTGATGTCATAGGCAAGCGGCGTCAACCCGAGCTGGTGCCACTCCTCCAGAGTGGGAGGAAAGAGCTGGGTTGCCGCCATCTCTGGATCCCGCAGCAGGGCGGCTGCCATACCACGACGATCGATGGCGAGACTCAGGGCACGGCGCACCACCGGATCGCTCAGACGGGGATCGGCGCCATTGAGCTTGAGCTGGATGGTCCGTGGCAGGGTGACCGAGGCGATGGAGACCCGTGACGCCTGCTGCAAGCGGCGGATGCTGACCGGATCCAGCCCCCAGGCGATGTCGGCCTGACCGCTCTCGGCCATCAGGGTGCGGCTCTCTGCGCGCCCCACCGTCAGGTAGCTGACCTCCTCGATTGCGGGCCTGGCCCCCTGCCAGCCGTCGAAACGCACAGTCTCTATCCGCTGGGGTTGTTGCAGGCGGGTGATGCGGTAGGGGCCAGAGCCTATCACCTGGGTTACCTCTCCCTTGGCATCGTAGGCGGCCTTCGCCAGGATCTGGGTGCTGGGGTGGGCCAACACGGCCGGCAGGGAGGCGAAGGGTTCGCTCAGGGTGACCTTCAAGACGCCATCTCCAGACCCGATGGACGCAATGGGAGCACTGGTCATCACGCCGGGCTTGCGCCAGGCCTGTTGCAGGGCAAAAGCGGCCTGCTCGGCGCTCACCTCGCTGCCATCGTGAAAACGGGCCCCGGGGCGCAACGTGAATTGCCACTGCAGACCGTCATCGCTACGCGACCACTCACTGGCAAGCCCGGGTTGCAGATTGCCTTTCCCATCGACATCTACCAGGGTCTCCGCCACCTGCATGCGAGTAAAGAAGACCCCGTTGCTGGCGGGGTCGACACTGTGGATCTCCCAGGGCCCCACCATGGCAAGCGGTTTGCCGTCGACTGCTGTCGTTCCTGCCATCAGAGCCAGGGCGAACCACCCGGCTGCGGTGCATTTTTTTGTCATCCTTTCCATCCAAGCTTCATGTTCATCAACCAAAGAGGTGGCGTTATAACATAACAATTAATCAGGGAGAATGACTTTTGATTTTTGATAAATGGCTTATTTGAAAGACAAAAAGCGACTGTGATGCAGATCGTCAAACAACGGGGAGTCAAAGGGGAATAAAAAAGATGGCCCGTCAGGGCCATCATGATGGCGTCAGCGAGTCACCATCTGCTGCGCCCGCTTGACCTGATCCTCGGGGCTCTCATTGCGCGGTGGAATGGTGATGCCCTTCTGGCAGGCGGGCCTGGCTTCCATGCGTGCCATCCAGGCCTGCAAATGCACCAACCCCTCGATGGAGATACCACTCCAGTCGTGGATGCGCACCCAGGGCCAGGTAGCGATGTCGGCGATGCTGTACTCGTCTGCCAGATACTCATGGTGTGCCAGATGGCCGTCGAGCACCTCGAACAGGCGTCGCCCTTCCTTCTGGTAACGCTCGATGGCGGCCGGGATCTTCTCGGGGAAATAGCGATAGAAGACGTTGGCCTGCCCCATCATGGGACCGACGCCTCCCATCTGGAACATCAGCCACTGGATGGCCTGGGAGCGGCGCTTGGGATCCTGCGGCAGCAACTTGCCGGTTTTTTCCGCCAGATAGATAAGGATGGCGCCGGACTCGAACACCGCGAAGTCACCATTGTCCCGATCGACGATGGCCGGGATGCGGCCATTGGGGTTGATGGCAAGGAACTCGGGCTTCTTCTGCTCCATGGTCGCGAAATCAAGGGGAATGACCTTGTAGGGCAGCCCCAGCTCTTCGAGGGCGATCGACACCTTGAACCCGTTGGGCGTGGCGGCAGTGTACAACTCTATCATCTTGGACTCCTTGAACGTTCAGGGGAAAGGATCAGGCCTGGGCGCTGGACCGGGCACTCACCCGGTCATGCCAGTCCTGCAAATGGGGCTGTTCGGGGGTGATGCGCAGGCCGACCACCTTGCCAAAATCAATGGTACAGAGGGCAAGAATGTCGGCGATGGTGAAGCGTTCCCCCGCAATATAGGGCACCTCGGCAAGACGGGCATCGAGCTTGTCAAACCAGATCTGAGCCTGTTGCTTGCACTCCTCCCCCCATTCGGGGAAGACCCGCTCCCGGTCTTTGTAAAAACCGGTGATATGACGAAACGCCATACCGGTCGGCAACCAGAGGTTGAACTCGATGAAGCGACTCCACATCTCTATGGTGGCGCGCTCCAGCGCGGTGCAGCCAAACAGGTTCGGTTCGGGGTGAAGCTCTTCAAAATAGCGGCAGATGGCCAGGGTTTCACTCAGACAGGTTCCGTCATCGAGTTCCAGCACAGGAATGCGCCCGGCCGGGTTCTTGGTCAAAAAGGCGGGCGCCAGGTTTTCCCCCGCCCCCAGATCGACCTGTTGATATTCCATCTCGATCCCCTTCTCCGCCAGAAACATTCTGACCCGACGGGCATTGGGGGCTCGTCTCAACTCATAAACCTTCATGTCACCTCCGTCGACGAACACACAGTGGGCCGCTGCGCAGGCCATAGCAAAGCGGCACAATGTCGGTCCGTTATGACAAATATTGTGCCGCTTGAACAGCCCGCATCGAGGGGGAGATGATTAGCTGCTCAGTACCCCTGGTTGGCGCTGGCGCAGCAAGATAAGACGGGAAAGCAGCGGGAAATAGGATTCAAACTTGCTTTGCAGCACCAGGCTGCAGGCAGGATTCGCCAGTTCGGCCTCATCCAGCAGAATACCGTTGGAAACGAAATAAAAATGCGGATCCCGGACATCCGGCCCCTGTGGAGTATGTTCATACTGTCGATGCACCAACAGGGGAAGCACCGGCAATCCCAGTGTACTGCCTCCTGCTGGCCAGAGCGGAACAGGCCAGGCAGCCCCCTCTTCTTCCAGCAGCAGGATCGCCGCTTCGTCCTTCGACGGTTGCCACTGCTGGGGCTGCGCCACCCGGACCTCGGTGACATAATCGCTCTCTTCGCTGGCGGCACGCAGTGCGGCCAACACACCCAGAGTCGTCGGCGACGACGGTTTCTGACTGACTAATGACAGATTCATGGCTCATATCCCTATGCTCACCACAGCCTGTTATCCGGCTGTCGCGATAAGACTAGTTGATTACAGGTCTTTATTGGAGCCGTCAGATCTGTCAGTCCCCCCCCTGACCGAATGAGGGCATAGCAGTTGCTATTCCCGAATATCTTGGTAAGATGTCGCGTCCTTTTATCCCCCGTTCTTTAACATCCAGTGGTGAACCTATGCATCCGATGCTGAATATCGCCGTGCGCGCTGCGCGCAACGCCGGTCAAGTAGTAGTAAAAGCCTTTTCTCAACCCGAGAACATCGAGGTTATCCAGAAAGGCAGCAATGACTTCGTGACCAACGTTGACCGTGACGCCGAAGCGGCCATCATTCACACCATCAAAAAATCTTACCCGGAACACAGCATCGTTGCTGAAGAGTCTGGCGAGATTGCCGGTACCAATCCGGACTACCAATGGATCATCGACCCACTGGATGGCACGACCAATCTGGTCAAGGGCATTCCGCACTTTGCCGTTTCCATCGCTCTGCGCGTCAAGGGCAAGACCGAACAAGCCGTTGTCTACGATCCCATCCGTGACGAGCTGTTCACTGCCACCCGCGGCAGCGGCGCCCAGCTGAACGGCTACCGCATCCGTGTCGGCAAGGCCAAAGAGCTCTCCGGCACCATCCTGGCCACCGGGTTCCCGTTCAAGCAGAAGCACCACATCGAACCCTACCTGAAGATGTTCCAAAGCATGTTCATCGAGTGTGCCGATATCCGCCGTGCTGGCTCCGCCGCGCTAGATCTCGCCTATGTGGCCGCTGGCCGCGTCGACGGTTTCTGGGAAATCGGCCTGAAACCCTGGGACACCGCCGCCGGTGAGCTGCTGGCCAAAGAAGCCGGCGCCATCGTCACCGACTTCGTCGGTGGTCACAACTACGAAAACTCCGGCAACATCGTGGTAGCCAACCCCCGCGTGCTGAAAGAGATGCTCGGCAAGATCCGTGAAAACCTGCCGGAATCCCTGGCCAAGTAATCCCGGATACCCGCGAAAAAAATGCCAGTCGGTTCGCCGACTGGCATTTTTTATTCCTGACTACAGCGAAAATCCCGCCCCTCTCGATGACTCAACGGGATCAGATAGTGCCGTTGCGTCCCATGTTGATCACCACCCGACGATTCTTGGCTCGGCCAGCTTCCGTTTCGTTGGAGGCCACGTGCTGTTTCTCACCGTGCCCTTCCACCGAGATCTTGCCCTCCTCGATGCCGAGATCCACAAACACCTGCTTGATGGCATCCGCCCGCTTCTCGGAGAGCTTCTGGTTTGGCCAGCGGCCGCCATAGCTGTCGCTGTAGGCGTCGATCACCACCACATCGATGCTCTTGTCTGCCTTCACATAATCACCGATCATCGCCAGCCGCCGCTTGGAGGCCGGTGACAACTGATCGCTGTTCTTGTCATAGGAGAGCACGCTGAAGGCGATGTCGTTGAAGCTGTAGGGCAGCAAGCCACTCAGGCAGTCCATGAACGCCTGGTACTTGACCCTGAAATTGACCGACGAGAGCGATACCCGCACCGGCCTGTCCTGACGATACCAGTCGCGATACTGGAAAGTCGGCATACGCCCTCCTTCCAGCTCGTCCAGCATGGTCCAGGCGGTCTGCCCCGCCACCAGGCCGTCAAACTGCTGATAGAACTGCAACTGGCTGATCTGACGCCCGGCCACCCCGGGACGCCAGCTGGGGGGCATGATCCCGAGGCTCACTGTCTGGGTACGCGCCTGGGGTCGCTGCCCCTTGAGCTCGAAATCCAGATTGATCTTGCGCCCGGCCCGGCTGACAAAGGCCCCGGTTCCCCAGCGGGGAATAGGATGCTCCAGCCTGCACTCCACCTGGGTATCAGAGGTCAGGCGCCAGACGGATTGATCCAGACCGGCGCCAAATTCGGTCACACCCGCCTGCAACTGCATACTCACTGATATGCTGATCAACCCCAACACCCAAGCATTCAACGGCTTGTCCTCCACACTATCTCGAATTATCTATCGGCAGCGGTAGGACAAGCTTTAGGTCAAAACGCTCAGTGGGGGGAAGAAGGGGCCATCAGCTTGAAGCTGGCGATGCGTCCCGCCAGGTCCCGGGCCAGGGCATCCAGTTCGGCACTGTGTTGTTGCAGGGTATGGGAGTGCTGGCGATGGGCCTCATACACGTCACGGATGGTCATCACGTTTTGCTGGATGTCGTCGGTCACATAACGCTGCTCCTCTGTGGCGGTGGCCACCTGGGCCGTCATGTCGCTCACCTTGCGCACCTCGTTGACGATGTCGGTCAGCTCGCTCCCCGCCCGCTTGGCCTCCGTCACGCTAAGGCCAGCCTGTTCGGTGCCCGTGTGCATGGCAGCCACCGCCTCGTTGGCCCCCTGGCGCAAGCGGCCCAGCATCCGCTCTATGTCATCCGCCGCCTGCTGGGTACGGGAGGCAAGCGCTCTCACCTCGTCGGCCACCACTGCAAAGCCGCGCCCGGATTCACCGGCACGGGCCGCCTCGATGGCGGCATTGAGGGCCAGCAGGTTGGTTCTGTCCGAGATCTGCTTGATGAGGCTCAAGGCCTCCCCCACCGACTCGGTATCCCGATGCAGGCTGTCCACCAGGTGCCGGGTATCCACCAGCGTGCCCGCCACCTGCTGGATGGTGTGGATGGTCTGATCCACCTCCTTGTCACCCTGCTTCGCCCGGCCGATGGCCTGCTGAGTCGCCTGGGAGGTCTGGGTGGCGTTACGGGCAATCTCCGCGACAGTCGATGCCATCTCGGTGGCGGCAGTCGCCACCAGATCCACCTGCCCGCATCCCCTGACTACGCCGGCATTCACCTCGGCAATGACCTCGGCCGAGCTGGCGGCGCTGCGTATCAGCACGTCACAGGAGTGGCGCACAGCCAGCAGCAAACTCTCCAGGTGCCCGAGGAAATGGTTCAGATCCCGCGCCAGGGCCCCCAGCTCATCCCCGGATCGCCAGTCGACCCGCACGGTCAGGTCGTTCTCCTGCACCAGGCGCTTGAAGGTCTGGTGCAGGGCCATGAAGCCCAGATGCAGATCCCGCACTACCCGCCAGCAGACGAAGGTGGTCAGGACGATGCACAGCAACACGCCAGCCGCCCCCCACCAGAAGTCACTGGCACTCCCGACCCGCATCTGTTCAACCCGCTCGAAGAGCTGCTGATAGAGGCTGTCTTCTATCTCCTTGAGCAGGCCTATCTTGTCGGTACTCAAGGCAAACCAGGCCTCGGCATCCACCCCGAAGCCGCCGCTGGCCGCCTTGTCGAGCGCCAGCTTCTCCATGGCGGCTACCTTGCTCACCACTGGCGAGGCCAGGCTGTCGGCCAGCAACTGGCGCTGGGCGGGACTCGCCACCGCCTGGAAACGTTCGAGATAGGTGTTCTGGGCCGCCAGCAGGGAAATGAACTGCTGCAACAGCGCAGGCGTGAAGCTGTCACGGCCAAAGACGTTGCTGAGCGTCGCCCGCTCCAGTCCCGCACGCTCCTTGCTTTGCAGGAAGGCGGCGTAGGCATTGGTCTGCAGGGCGATGGTGGCATCCATGCTGTCGACGCTTATCTTGTCCACCACCGCCAGCAAGGCGGTCACGAGGCGGGTATAGAAGCCGACCTGTTCCGCCACCTCGACCCCCAGGGCGCTGACCCGCTCACGCATGGCGGTGAGTCCGGCCACTCCCTGCTGCACCTCGGTCAGCGCCAGCAAGGCAGGATCCTGATGAAAACGCTGCAACAGGCTGTCCACCACCTTGCGCTGGGCAGGCAGCGCATCGCGAAACTTGTTGCCGCCAGAGCCGAGGAAGCCGGCCGACATGCCGCGCTCCCGTTGCAGCTCATGGGCCAGCTGCGCCGCCTCCTTCACCACCGCCAGCGCGACCAGGGCGCCGCTCATCTCCTGTTCGACCCGATAACGTTCATAGACGTACCGGCCGGAGAAAAACAGCAGGGCCAACAGCGGCAGACAGACCACCAACATCATCTTGTGTGCCAATCCCAGCTTCTTCATCGTCCTCTCCCTCCATGGTTGACGTCGCCCATTATAAGCACAGGTGTTTCAAAATGGCCCTCTTGCCGTCCCATGGCGGCAGATAAGGGACAAGGGCACGCTTTTTTGCCATAATGCCGCCTCCTTTCACGCCGACCGAGATACTATGACCGACGCCGTTCACACCCTCAAGGGCCGTTTTCGCGGCTTTTACCCCGTCGTCATCGATGTTGAAACCGCCGGATTCAATGCCAAGACCGATGCCCTGCTGGAAATAGCCGCCCACACCCTCAAGATGGATGAGCAGGGCTGGCTCGTCCCTGACCAGATCTTCCATTTTCATGTCCAGCCCTTTGAGGGCGCCAATCTGGAGAAAGCGGCGCTGGAGTTCACCGGCATCGACCCCTTCAACCCGCTGCGGGGCGCGGTGGACGAGAAGGAAGCACTCACCGAGATCTTCAAGGGGGTGCGCAAGGGCATGAAGGAGCAGGATTGTGGTCGCGCCATCATAGTGGCCCACAACGCCACCTTCGACCACGGCTTCGTGATGGCCGCCGCCGAGCGGGCCGGCCTCAAGCGCAATCCGTTCCACCCCTTCGCCACCTTCGACACCGCCGCCCTCTCGGGCCTTGCCCTGGGGCAGACGGTGCTGGCCAAGGCCTGTCAGAGCGCCAATATCCCCTTTGACAACAAAGAGGCCCACTCGGCCCTCTACGACACCGAGCGCACCACAGAGCTCTTCTGCCACATCGTCAATCGCTGGAAGAGCCTGGGAGGCTGGCCTCTGGCCAACCCGGATGAAACGACGGACACCGAAGACGAGGGCTGAACACTCCCAGCCCCTGCCCAGACAGGCTGCCCATGGCAGCCTGTCTGCATGAGGGGACCTGTCTGGGCAACGAAGAAGGACCATTTTCCCGGTTCCCGTTCACCTCCAGCAGAAGATGCGCCCCTTGGCCGGGATCCGCCGATTTTTTTCTCGACATTTAGCCTGTTTTTCGCAAACTAGCTGGCTTTCACACGACTGACAGCAACACAATCCATAAGGAAATCAAATGAATCCTGTTGTTATCGCGGTGGCGCTGATGCTGGTGCTCAGCCTGCTGCGGATCAATGTGGTGGTCTCCCTCGCCATCGGTGCCATCGTGGGTGGCCTGCTCGGCGGACTCTCCCTCGAGCAGACCCTCAGCACCTTCACCGGCGGCCTGGGCGGCGGTGCAGAAATCGCCCTCTCCTACGCCATGCTGGGGGCGTTCGCGGTAGCCATCTCCCGCTCCGGCATCACCGATCTGCTGGCCCGCAAGGTCATCAACCAGCTCGGCAAGGATGCTAGCAGCACCCGCATTCTCTGGGTCAAGAGCCTGCTGCTCACCTCGGTGCTCGCGGTCTCCATCTCCTCCCAGAACCTGATCCCGGTGCACATCGCCTTCATTCCCATCCTGATCCCGCCGCTGCTGCATGTCATGGCCCAGATGCAGATCGACCGCCGTCAGGTGGCCTGCGTCATCACCTTCGGCCTGACCGCTACCTACATGCTGCTGCCGGTGGGCTTTGGCGGTATCTTCCTGAACAACATCCTGGCCAAGAATCTCGTCGACAACGGCGTACCGGTGGAATTCAGCCAGTTGCCCCTGGCGATGGCCATCCCGGTATTCGGCATGTTCCTCGGCCTGCTCATCGCCGTCTTCTTCAGCTACCGCAAGCCGCGTCAGTATGATCTGGAGAAGATCCTGGCCGCCGAACCCGAGACGGTCGAGCTCAATCTCAACCACATCTGGGTCGCCCTGCTGGCCATCGCCGTGGCACTCGGTCTGCAACTGATGACCAACAGCATCGTGCTGGGGGCGCTCGCAGGCTTCATCATCTTCACCTGCGGCGGCGTCATCAAATTCCGCGAGAGCCAGGATGCCTTCACCCAGGGTGTGCGCATGATGTCCCTCATCGGCTTTATCATGATCTCGGCCGCAGGCTTCGCCGCCGTCATGAAGGAGACCCACGGGGTGGAGAGTCTGGTGCAGTCCGTCTCCAGCATGATGGCAGGTCACAAGGGATTGGCGGCCTTCCTGATGCTGCTGGTGGGCCTGCTCATCACCATGGGGATAGGCTCCTCCTTCTCCACCGTGCCCATCATCGCCACCATCTATGTGCCCCTGTGCATCCACCTCGGCTTCTCGCCCATGGCGACCATCGCCCTGGTGGGTACCGCGGGCGCGCTGGGGGACGCGGGTTCCCCCGCCTCCGACTCGACGCTCGGCCCCACATCGGGCCTCAATGCCGACGGTCAGCACGACCACATCTGGGACAGCGTGGTGCCAACCTTCATCCACTACAACATCCCCCTGGTGATCTTCGGCTGGATTGCCGCCATGGTGCTCTGAGACCATCCCGAACAGACAGACAAAAGGCGACCCCGAGGTCGCCTTTCTTGTCTTGCACATGCCTCAGATGGCCGGTTGCAGCCCCCGCCTGCCGGCCAGGGCGCAGAGACAGGCCACCAGGGCCAACCCCATGCCGGCTGCTCCCACCCCGAGCCAGTGTCCCTGTTGCCAGACCAGCATCCCCAGGCTGGAGCCGAGGGTTCCCCCCAGGAACATGCCGGTCATGAAGAGGGTATTGATGCGCCCCCTGGCCTCAGGTCTCAGACCATAGATGCGCTGCTGATGGGCGATGAGTGCGCTCTGCACGCCGAGATCCAGCAAGATGACCCCGCACGCCAGCCCGGCCAGAGAGAGCCACAGCTCGAAGCAGATCCAGGCAAGCACCACCAGCACGGCACCGGCCAATACCACTGGTCTGGCCCCCAACCGATCCGCCATCCGGCCTGCCAGAGGGGCCGCCACCACCCCAGCCACCCCGATGACGCCGAACAGACCCGCCATGTCGGCCCCCAACCCATAGGCAGGTTCGGCCAGGTAGAACGCCAGCACGGTCCAGAAGGCGCTGAAGGAGGCAAACAGCAAGGCCTGGGTCAGGGTCGCGCGGCGCAAGGCGGGCTCCTCGCGCCACAGACCGACCAGAGAGTGAAGCAGACGGCCATAACCGAGGGGAGAGCGCGGCAATCCGGACGGTATCATCCTGGCCATCAGCAGGGCCCCCGACAGGGCCAGGGGAATGGCCAGCCAGAACATGGCGCGCCAACTGCCATAGGCGGTGACCAGGCCGGCGACGGTGCGGCTAAGCAGTATCCCGGCCAGCAGGCCGCTCATCACGCTGCCGACCACGGCACCACGGCGGGCGGGATCTGCTAGGGTCGCCGCCACCGGAACTATCTGCTGGGCCGCCGTGGCCCCGATACCGAGCAGGACGGAGGCCAGCATCAAGGTGGTGGCACTCGCGGCCGTGGCCGCCAGCAGGGAAGCCAGCGCGATCAGTGCAAACTGCCCCGGAATGAGCCAGCGGCGCTCGACCACATCGCCAAGCGGCACCAGCAAAAGCAGACCCATGGCATAGCCGAGCTGGGTCAGCATGGCGATCAATGGCATGCCCGAGTGCCCGGGAAAGCCCTGTGCCATCACCGCCAGCATGGGCTGGTTGTAGTAGATGTTGGCAACTGCCAGGCCGCATGACAGGGCCATGGCGAAGAGCAGGGAGGGCCCGGGGGTTGCGGCCCCTCCGGCAGAAGGCGATGTACTCATGATCTTCTCCTCGTGTTAGAAGGGCTCCCGCCAGGATACGGGCCCCATGCGCACAGCCTACCCGGGGAGCGTCGCCACCAGTAGAGCGGTGGGGACCATAACAGTTATTCCGCTGGCGTATGCCCCACGCCGGGCAGGCCGGTCACGAATGCCAGAAAGGCGCTCGCCTTGGCACCAGGCTGGCGACCTGCCGGGAGCAGGGTCCAGAGCTCCTGCATGGGCAGTTGCCACTCGGGCAGCACCGCCACCACCTCGCCGCGGGCAAGCTCGGGAGCAAACATCCACTCCGAGGCGATACCGAGCCCCAGGCCTGCCAGCACGGCTGCGCGCATGCCTTCGGCCGCCGAGACCGTCAGCCTGCCTTCTCCGGAAACCACTTTCTCTTCGACGCCGCGGCGAAATCGCCACTGCAGCCCCACTCCGGGCCGTGGACTGTAAAGCACCAGATCATGCTGTTGCAGAGCCTGAGGGGTCTCAGGCTCTCCTTTGGCGGCCAGATAGGCCGGCGTCGCCAGCACCCGCACGTCGCTTCGGGCGAGGCAGCGGGCGACCAGCGACGAGTCAGCCTGTTTGCCGATCCGCAGAGCCACCTCGATGCCCGCCGAAATGAGATCCACATTGCCGTCATCCAGCAGGATCTCCAGATCCAGTCCCGGGTGAGCCGCCAGAAAACCGGCAAGATGGGGAATGATATGCAGGCGGGCGAAGGTGACGGGAGCGCTCACCCGCAGACGCCCGCTCAGCCCGGCCCGGCATTGCTGCACCATGGCATCGGCCTCGTTGACCTGGGCCAGGATCTCTCTCGCCCGCAGATAGTAGGCCTCTCCGGCCTCCGTGGGCGCCAGCCCCCGGGTCGAACGCAGCAACAGGCGGCTGCCAAGGTGCGCCTCAAGCTGGGCAATCAATCTGGAAACCGTGGGTTGCCCCATCCCCAGTCGGCGGGCCACCGCCGAAAACGAGCCGGTCTCCACCGCCAGCACGAACACCTCCATCACCCCCAAGCGATCCATTTATGGCTCCTCTGCCCTGTGGCACTGTTCGTGGCACAAGGTAGCACCGGGCCTGCCCTCTCGCACCCTCGTTCTGGCAGGAGGCACAAGAAAACCGCGTCAAGGGCGGTGCTGCCATGGAAGAAAGGTGTCGGGATGAAATATCAACCAGGAACAATCGAACAGAGGGACTCGAAGACAAGGCTACAGGGGCTCGATTGCCCCAAGGCTACCCCAGTGCCACTTCCTGAATAGCGGCGCTGTGGGCGAAATAGCGGTGACAGAACTGCATGAACTCCGGCAGCGGCAAGGGACGCGAGTAGAAATAACCCTGGATCTCATCCACCCCTATGGTGAGCACCGCCTTGAGCTCATCGCTGTTTTCCACCCCTTCTGCCACGACACGCACCCCCAACTGATGAGAGAGGGTGGTGATGGTCTCGACGAACAGCGCCTGACGGGGATCCTTGTCGATGGCGGTGATGAAGGAGCGGTCGATCTTGAGCTTGTCGAAAGAGAGTTCACGCAGGTAAGAGAGCGAGGACCAGCCGGTCCCGAAGTCATCGAGGGCCACCCGCACCCCTATCTGGCGCAGGGAGTGAATGATCTGCTTGCTGAGGGCGATGTCATCGAGGGCGATGGTTTCGGTCAGCTCCACTATCAACTGGTGCAGCCCCAACGGCCCATCTTCCATCTTCTCTTCAATCTCCCTGGCCAACCCCATGTTGAACATGGAGTTGGAGAGGTTGATGGAGATCTCGAACGGTGCTAGCACCTCCTCCGGGAAGCCGGACAGATCGAGCTGCATGCGCCGGATGATCCAGCCCCCGAGCGCCTCGCCCAACCCGTTCTCTTCTGCCAGCGAGATGATGTCGAGGGGGGCAATAAAGCCATATTCCGGATGATGCCAGCGGATCAGCGCCTCGGCCCCCAGCCTCACTACACTCTGGCCGCGCACGATGGGCTGATAGTAAAGGGCCAGTTGCGGGCATTGCGGGCAGTGGATAAGCTCCCGCAGCTCGGTCGACAGCCGGCGTTTGCGCTGATAGTGCTGATACATGCTGCTGGAGAAGAGCACATTGTCATTCAGCCGTTTGCGCTTGGCGCTGTCGAGGGCGATATCGGCAAACAACAGCATCTCTTCCGGTGAATGATCCGGTTTCACGTACTGGCTGGTGCCCATGAAGACCCGCACCCGGTGCGCCGGATCGGCGGCAAACACCAGATCCGCCAGCTCGCTGCGCAGTTGCTCCAGAAACGGGAAGCGCAGATAGGTGGGCATGGTGCCGGTGATGATGAGGGTGAACTCGTCACTGCCGGTTCGGGCAGCGAAGATCCCCTGGCCAGAGGCGGCCTTGATCCGCGCCGCAAGCCGTTTGAGCAAGGCGTCCCCCACTTCGTAACCCAGACTGTTATTGACCTCCCTGAAATGCCCCAGATCCATGAGGCAGACGGTGATGCTGCTGCGCCGCCCGGGGTGGCTGGCCCACTGCTGGAGGTGCTTGATGAGCGCCGCCCGGTTAGGGAGACGGGTGAGAGGGTCGTTCCACGCCAGAAAATGCTGGCGACGCACTTCGCGAAACAGCACCATCAACATCACCATAGTCGCCAGCATCAGAAACCCCAGGATGAAGAAGTTCTGGGTTCTCGACTCGTTGAGCAGCTCACGCTGGGCGATGGCAGAAGGCCCGGTAAAGTTTTTCACCATCACGTCCCGCACCCCGCGCATCTCGTCATCGAGTGCGGCCGTGAACATCTTGAGTGCGGGGGAATCCGGCTCCCCTTGCACCACATCCTGCTCATAGCGTTCGAAGAGGGCGAGGATCTTGCCGACCGCCTTGTCCGCACCGAATCGGGCCCTGACCGACTTTGCCTCCTTCCCGTGCAGGAAGACATCGAGCCGGTTCCAGGCAATGTCAAAGCGTTTGTTCATCTCCTCCCGGCTGACGGCACCGGCACGATAGAGCTGCAAGCCCTCTTCGAAGGCGTGGATCTCCAGCTCGAGCTGGGCCAGTGCCCAGGCGGAGAGCTGGGTGTAGCGCGTCACCTCATTGAACGCGCGGTCATAGTTCCAGACCGACCAGAGGGTCACCCCCAAAAAGGTGGTCACCATCAGGATCAGGCTCAAGAACTTGCTGCTCAGCATCTTATTTGCTCTCCAGCGCCGTCAGCTGCCACACCATCCGGCTGTGATAGATCTCCTTGTTGAGTTCGGGATGGTCGGTGAGGGGATAAATGACCCAGAGCGGCCCCTTGTTGCGCAGGGTCAGAGCCTTGCCATCCTGCTTCTCGGCCACCAGCACCGGGTACTTCTCCCCGTCTTCCAGCGGCAGTGCGGCCCAGTATTCATTGACCGCGAGGGCCTTGACCTCCTGGCTCTTGAGACCGTAGATCCTGACCAGGTCCCGCAGCAACACCCCGCGATAGAGGTGCTCCCCCTCGGTCCAGGGCGTCCCCGTCTTAACTTCCGTCTGCGGCAAGGCCTCAAACTCGGCACGGGTCAGCACCACCTCCCCCTTGCCATTGCAGCACCCCGCCCCCGCAATTCTGAAGAAGGGCTCCTCCGCCAACACCATACCCGACACGAGCCATCCAGAAATCAGCAACACCTTGCCAAGCCACTTGCCCATCACGCACCTCCCTGTCATACGGTTTATTTATTCATCTCACTCTGCTGACTCATATGCAAACAACAGAATGCACCTTCAGACCAAAGTCGCAGTCGTTTGCAACCAGCAACGATTGTGCGTCTTCCAAAAGTATCCAATCGATTCCCAAAGAATGACACCAGGCGCCACCCCCAGGCAAATGGATTGCACCATTTTTCTTTCACTGGCTCCTCATCAAACCGGATGCCCACCACGGCCGGAAAAAGGTGACAATCTTCGCTACGCATCTGAAAAAAAGACACAAAAAGGGCCACTCCATGGAGCGGCCTTCTCATCAGTGCAGTCAGGGTTTAGCTGTCGCGGCGCTTGTTGCCACCGAATTTGCGACCCTTGTCGAAACCGCCTTCACGGCGATCCTTGTTGAAGGGACGGTCACCCTGGGGACGGCGATCCTTGTTGAAAGGACGGTCGCCACGGAACGGACGATCACCACGGGGCGGACGGGGAGCAGTGTTGCCACCGGCCGGCACTTCGGTGTAACGGGTGATCTGCAGCGGACGCTGGCAGACACGGGCCTTCTTGATCACTTCCAGCACCTCGGCGCTCATGCCCTTGGGCAGATCGACGGTGGAGAAGTCATCGGCGATGTCGATGTTGCCGATGAAGCGGCTCTCGATGTTCGCTTCGTTGGCGATGGCACCCACGATCTGGCCCGGCTTGACGCCGTGATGGGCACCCACGTCGACGCGGTAGCGCTCCATCTCCACGTCCGGGTTGTCTTTCAGTGGACGCGGCTCCAGGGACGGCATGCGACGGGCCGGACGATCGCCACGGTCACCGAAGTCACGACCGCCACGGTCGTTGAACTCACGACGCTCGAAGCCACCGCGATCGTTGCCGGCGTTGAACACCGGATCCGGAATGGAGTCATCCAGCAGCAGCGGTTGGTCGCCCTGTACCAGCTTGGCCAGTGCAGCAGCCAGCTCCAGCGGATCGGCAGAATCTTCTTCGATCAGCTCGTTCACCAGGTTGTGGTAGATCTCGAGCTCTTCACCCATCATGGTTTCGCGGATGCGCTCCTTGAACTTGGCCAGACGGTGCTGGTTGATGTCCTCGGTGCTCGGCATCTTCATCGGCTCGATCGCTTGACGAGTTGCGTGCTCGATGGCGCGCAGCATGCGACGCTCGCGCGGTGCCACGAACAGGATGGCTTCACCCTTGCGACCAGCACGGCCGGTACGGCCGATACGGTGAACATAGGATTCGGTGTCGTAGGGGATGTCGTAGTTCACCACGTGGGTGATGCGCTCAACGTCCAGACCGCGGGCGACCACGTCGGTGGCGATCAGAATGTCCAGCTGGCCCTGACGCAGCTTGTCGACGGTACGCTCACGCAGCTTCTGCGGGATGTCACCGTGCAGCGCTTCACAGGCGTGACCACGGGCAGCCAGCTTGCCTGCCAGCTCTTCGGCGGCGTTCTTGGTACGCACGAACACCAGCAGGGCTTCGTAGGATTCCACTTCCAGCAGACGGGTCATGGCGTCCAGCTTGTGCAGACCGGTCACCTGCCAGTAACGCTGGCGAATGGTGGTGGCGGTAGCAGTCTTGGAAGCGATCTTGATCTCTTTGGGCTGCTTCAGGTGCTTCTGGGCAACACGACGGATCTGCTCCGGCATGGTGGCAGAGAACAGGGCAACCTGACGACCGGCCGGGCACTGATCCATGATCCAGTCCACGTCGTCGATGAAGCCCATGCGCAGCATTTCGTCCGCTTCGTCCAGCACCAGGGCTTTCAGACCGGAGAGGTCCAGGTTCTTGCGACGGATCAGGTCCATCACGCGGCCCGGGGTACCCACGACAACCTGAGCACCGCGGCGCAGGGCGCGGGTCTGGGTTTCGTAGGAAGCGCCGCCGTAGATGGGCAGCACGTGGAAATCGGGCATGTGGTGGGCATAGCGTTGGCACGCCTCTGCCACCTGCAGGGCCAGCTCGCGGGTCGGGGCCAGCACCAGGATCTGGGTGTTGCGGTTACCAGCTTCCAGACGAGACAACAGAGGCAAGGCAAAAGCAGCGGTCTTCCCTGTACCGGTTTGTGCCTGCCCCAGCAGATCGTGTCCCGCCATCAGGTGGGGAATTGCTGCGGCCTGGATGGGAGACGGACGCTCATAGCCCACGTCCTGCAGCGCTTTCAATACAGGCGCGGCCAGTCCAAGCTCACTAAAAAGGGGCAGTTGTTCGGTATCAGACATAGATTCTTCCAGATTAAGGCAGGCGGCTAACACCGCGGAATAGCAAAAAGGCGGCGATTATAGCGCCACTTTGTTCTGCTGTCTTGAAAAATGTGATAGGTGTCTCAAGACGTTGGCAATTATAGAGGGATCTCGCGACTATGGCTTGCTTATTTTTCACTCATGATGCGTTATTGCGGATCACGCTTCGCCAGAGTCCTTGTCCCGCTTGTGCTTGAGCACCGCCATGGTCAATCGGCTGGTGCACAATAAACGACCACGTTCATCGCGAATTTCGATCTGCCACACCTGAGTCGTCGCCCCCAGATGCAGCGGCGCGCAGCGCCCCGTCACCACCCCTTCCCGCTTGGCCCTCAGGTGGTTGGCATTGACCTCCAGCCCCACACAGTAACTCTCCTCCCCGACCGCCATGTTGGCCGCAAGCGATCCCAGCGTTTCCGCCAGCACCACGGAGGCGCCTCCGTGCAGCATGCCGAGTGGTTGATGGGTGCGGTGATCCACCGGCATGGTGGCCTCCAGCCAGTCGGGGCCAAAGGCGGTGTAGACGATGTCGAGGTGGGCCATCAGGGTGTTGCGGGAGCTGGCGTTGAGCCCCTCCAGGCTCATGGGTTTGCGCCAGATGGGGCTGCTTTCTTGACTCATGGTGAGCGGACTCCTTGCGTGATCAACGGGTTATCGCTGCGCTGTAGCGGCAAACCAGCAGTGTCGGCGAAAAAGGAGCAAAAAAAAAGATGCCCACGCCGGGGCATCTTGCATCGAGATTGACCCTCACCAGGGATAGGTCACCCCTGGCCACTCGGCCCAGGGGCCGTCCCGCCCCGGCAGACGCGGCTCGGACCAGCGCCATACCTTGCCGAGCCAGGTGCGCAGTTCGGCTTCGAGCTCGCTGTCAGTGAGCGGCGCCTCGGCCACCTTCCAGAAGAAGAGCTCCACCTGCACCTCCGGCAGCACCGACGGATAGAGGTAAACACCGCCCCAGAAGCGGGGCTCCCTGTCCGGGCTCCAGAGGCCATAGGCAAAGGAGCGCTTGGCCAGAAACTCGGCGTGCTGCCACTCCAAGTCGGCCTCGTGCTGACTCAGGCTGAAATTGGCGGAGGGCCACACATCGTCCGGGCGAAACAGCTGATGGAGCTGATCCCGCTCGCGCAGGATGGCGACAAACTCCACCACGGCCTGGGACGGCGTGGTGGGGAGCAACAGAAAATGCGGGTGCCGATAGGCCTTTGGCACCCGGAATCCCTTGGGAAAGTGGAGCATCAGAGCAGTTCCAGCAGGGCCTGCAGCGGATGCTTGAGCTTCTCCCCCTCCATCCGCTTGACCTGGCTGCGGCACGAATATCCGGTGGCCAGGCAGCGAGCCTTGGGCAGGCGTTCAAGAGGCTCGGCCCAGCTCAGGCCATAGATCCCCTTGGAGTTCTCCACCTGTTTGGCGTCGTGACCATAGGTGCCCGCCATGCCGCAGCAACCCACCGACACCGGCTGCAAACGTGCACCGAAGCGACCAAACAGGGTGCTCCAGTCACCGTGGGTGGTGGGCTTGGCGGTCTTCTCGGTGCAGTGGGCAAACAGATACCAGGGGTCGGTGCCAACCTCTTCCCGCAGCGGCAGCGCCTCGGCAGGCAGGGAGAGCAGCCACTCCTGGGGCAGCAGCACCTGGAAGTCGCCGCGGGCGGGGCCGAGCGCCTTCACGTACTCGTCCCGGTAGCAGAGCACCAGAGAAGGGTCCACCCCCACCATGGGGATGCCGAGGGCCGCCACCTTGTTGAGGAACTGGGCGCTGCTGGCAGCAGTGCGGGCGAAGGCGCGCAGGAATCCCTTCACGTGCTGAGGCTTGCCGTTGGGTTTGAACGGCAGCAGGTAGGGCTGATAACCCAGCTTGCTGGCCAGCTTCACCAGGTCACGCACCACGGGGGCGTCGTAGTAGCTGGTGAAGGGATCCTGCACGATGAGCACCACTTTTTGGCGCTGCTCGGGGCTCATGGCCTCGAGGCCCGGCAGATCGAAATAGCGGGCGCGGTGATCACGCAGCTCCTCGGCCAGGGTCGGCACGGAGAGCAGCGGCACATCCACCATGCCGATGCTCTTCTCGGTCGCCTTCTGGGCCCACTCTTTTTCGAGGAAGAAGTTGACCAGCTTGGGGGCCTTGGCCAGCAGGGGCGCATAGCTTTCTACCGTGCCCACGAAGTAATCCTTGGGGCCGCGCAGATATCGGCTGTGATAGAGCTGCATGAAGCGGGCGCGGAAGGTGGGCACATCCACCTTGATGGGGCACTGGCTGGTGCATGCCTTGCACGCAAGGCACCCCTCCATCGCCTCCATCACCTCGTGGGAGAAGTCATACTCGCCCCGGGCGCGGGCCACCGTATTGCGGAACTTGTCGACGATCTGCTTGAAGCGTAGACCCCCGCTTTGCAGCGCCACCTCTTCGGCAAGGGGATCGAAGCCCTGCTCCGACAACTGGCGCAGCCATTCACGCATCAGGCCAGCCCGCCCCTTGGGGGAGTGACGGCGGTCGCGGCTGATCTTGACCGAGGGGCACATGGGGGAGTCGGTCTCGAAGGTGAAACACAGACCGTTGCCGTTGCAATCCAGCGCCCGTGTATAGCTCTCGCGCACGGCAATCGGGATCTGGCGGTCGAACTTGCCGCGCTTGGGCCCGTCCACCGAGACAAGCGAAGCGCCGCTGCCATAAGGCATGCAGATCTTGCCCGGGTTGATGCGGTTGGCCGGATCGAACGCCCCCTTGACCCGTTGCAGCTCTTCCCACAGCTCGCCGAAGAAGGCGGGGCTGTATTCGGAGCGAAAGCCCTTGCCGTGCTCGCCCCACATCAGGCCGCCGTATTTGGCGGTGAGCGCCACCACCTGATCCGAGATGCGCCGCAGCAGCACCTCCTGCTCGGGATCGCACAAGTCCAGCGCCGGGCGCACGTGCAGCACCCCGGCATCGACGTGGCCGAACATGCCGTAGTCAAGGCCGTGAGCATCCAGCAGGGCACGAAACTCCATGATGAAGTCCGCCAGCGACTCCGGCGGCACGGCGGTGTCTTCGGTGAAGGCCACCGGCTTCTTGCGCCCTTCGGCGTTGCCGAGCAGCCCCACCGACTTCTTGCGCATGGCGTAGATGGTCTCGATGCTCGGCAGGTGGTCGCACACCTGATAGCCAATGACCCCGGCTTCACCACGCGCCAGCAGGGCGTCGATGCGCCGGCACAGCTCCGCCACCTTGGCCTTGTGCGCATCCTCGTCGGTGTCGGCAAACTCGACGATGTTGAGCCCCTGCAGATCCTTGCCGGGCACATCCTGGATGAGATCCTTCACCGAGTGCCAGATGATGTCGGCGCGAGCCAGTCCCAGCACCCGGGAGTCCACCGTCTCCACCGACAGGGCGTGGGCCTGTACCATAAAGGGGGCGTTTCTGAGCGCGGAGGGGAAGCTGTCGTACTTGACGTTGACCAAGGTGCGGTAGCGCGGGATGGGGGTGATGTTGAGCCGGGCTTCGGTGATGAAGCCCAAGGAGCCTTCCGAGCCGCACAGCACCCGGCTCACATCCAGAGTGTCGGTATCGGGCTGATAGAGGTGCTTGAGATCGTAACCGGTCAGAAAGCGGTTGAGCTTGGGGAAGGTGGCTTCGATGTCGGCGCGCCGCTCCTTACCGATGCGATAGAGGGTGCGATAGATCCCCCCCTCCCGGCCCTCGAGGGCCAGCTTGTCCGCCAGTCGCTGGCCGGTCACCGGCTCGGTCGCCATGATGTCACCGTTTTCCAGCACGGCCTTGAGGCCGAGCACATGATCCGAGGTCTTGCCGTACACCAGCGACCCCTGCCCCGAGGCATCGGTGTTGACCATGCCCCCCAGGGTAGCGCGGTTGGAAGTGGAGAGATCCGGCGAGAAGAAGTAGCCGTGGGGCTTCAAATAGGCGTTGAGCTGGTCTTTGACCACCCCGGCCTGGGCCCGCACCCAACCCTCTTCCAGATTAATTTCCATGATCTGGTTCATATGGCGCGAGAGATCGACGATAATGCCGCCGCCCAAGGATTGGCCATTGGTGCCGGTACCGCCGCCGCGAGGGAAGAAACTCAAGGTCGCGTACTCAGGCCCCTGGGCCAACTTGAGCATCACTGCAATATCGTCCGCACTGCGCGGATAGAGAACCGCCTGAGGTACGACCTGATAGACGCTGTTATCCGTCGCCATCGCCAACCGGCTTGCATAAGACTTTTCGATATCACCACGAAATGCTGATCGCGCCAGCAACTCAAGAAACTGCAGGGTTGTAGGTGACAAACTGTCCTGGTAATCGAGTCTCGGGATCATGAATCCTTGTTCCCATCCTTTGCTTGATGCCGGCATTCCGGCGACAACGACCGTTCGGACCTGCCTCTTTGCGGGTGTCCGAACCAGTCCGCTCACATGTGAGCGGGCAGTATATCAGCTAGAAAACCGCTTGCGCGCGCAATCTTCACCATTTGAAAGGAGGACTTTTATGGCTCACTACAGCCATGTTATCAGTACGCTTATTCGCACCGAAAAACAGGCCCTGACCCTGTCGCTGTTTGGTTGCATCACCTTTGCCATTTTCGGGATCGGCTATGGTCTGTTCGTCGGTTCCAACGCCATCATGCTGGACGGCATCTTCACCCTGTTCAGCATGGGCATGACGGGCCTTGGGCTCATCACCGCCTACCTGGTCACCCGCCCCTCCGACGCCCGTTTCCAATACGGCTACGCCCACTTCGAACCCATCGCCAACGTCATCAACGGCGCCATCATTCTGCTGCTCTGCCTCGGCGCCCTCTATGGCGGCATCACCTCCCTGCTGGCAGGAGGACGGGAGATCGATCTCGGCCACGCCCTCATCTATGCCGTCGTCTCCACCTTCTTCTGCGGCATCCTCTATCTCATCGAGGCCGACGTGGCCGAGCGGGTCAACTCCGAGCTGGTGCGGGTGGACTCCAAGGAGTGGCTGGTGGATACCCTGCTCAGCGCCACCCTGCTCATCGGCTTTCTGGTCGCCATCGGGCTCGATACCCTGGGTTACGGCCACTACAACCGCTACATAGACCCGGTGCTGGTCTCGCTGCTGGCCCTGTGTGCCACCCTTATTCCCATCAAGGTGCTCGGTCGCAACCTGCGGGAAGTGCTGAAGATTGCCCCCAAGGGGGATGTCTCCCGGCTGGTGGCCAGCGAAGTCGAGGCCCTGCGCCTGCGCCATGGGGTCGAGTGCTACAGCCACCTGGCAAAAAGCGGCCGCCGCTTCGATCTCGAACTCAACATCCTGGTGGCCCCCGGCCAGGAGTGGCCCGTCGAGCGCCAGGATGCCCTGCGCCAGGAGCTCTGGTCCCGCCTCGGCGACACCCTGGGTGACGCCTGGCTGTCGGTCTGCTTCACCCGCGAGAAACGCTGGCTCTGACCCGGACTGCACGCTGAATGACGCGCGGGGTTGCACAGCCCCGCTCGATGACTCATCCGGGACCCCCACTCCGGCGTTGGTTGTTCTGCACTTTTCTCCTGTGTCTCCCGCGTCTCCCGAGTCTCCCCGTGTTCTGCCCTCTGCGGGTGTGCTCAACGGACCTCTGGTCCCAGGACATCCACCAGTGTTCCTCCCCCGCCAAAGACACAAACGTTTGCCACCCCTGTTGGATCAAGATTTATTTTCATCCCATACCAAACAAATAAAAATTCGTTGCTAAGGAAGGTGCGAATAAGCGGGGAAATTCTTCTCGGCTGACTCAGTCATTTCATTTT
>JADHEF010000374.1_pt1 | contig 49718 bp, 29 predicted proteins | sample 8952391 | NCBI WGS metagenome assembly JADHEF01 (sample SAMN16124439, study PRJNA663245) | bioreactor sludge metagenome | isolation source: sludge (nitrite) | place: India:Bengaluru | collected 2019-02-28 | reverse complement strand
CGACCGCCGCACGGACCCTTCACCTCTGTTGCCAGGATTTCATCTGGGACGGCATTAAGCGCGACCGGCTGGTGTGGATGGGGGATATGCATCCCGAAGTCATGTCACTGATGGCGGTGTTCGGCAAGCAGGAGGTGCTCACCGATTCGCTCGACTACATGTGCAAGACCACGCCGGCGGATAAATGGATGAACACCATGCCGTCCTATACGCTCTGGTGGATCCGTTGCCAGCACGACTGGTACCGCTACACCGGTGACCTCGCTTATCTCAAGACCCACCACGGCTATATTAAAGCCGTGTTCGCGAATCTGGTGAAGCACATCGGCGCGGATAACCGCTGCGCGCTGCCGAGCGGCTTTCTCGACTGGCCGACCCAACACAACAAAAAGGCGGTGGACGCAGGCATGCAGGCGCTGATGCTGATGACCTTCGAGGACGGTACCCGGATCGCGTCGGCTTTGGGTGATGCGGAGTTGGAGTCGCAATGCAAGGCGGGTGCGGCTCGGCTGCGTCAATATGCGCCCGCACCGGAGGGCAGCAAACAGGCTGCAGCGCTGCTGGCGCTGGCCGGGCTGAGCGATGCGCACGCGATGAACGAACAGGTGTTGGCCAAGAACGGCGTGCAGGGGGTCTCTACGTTCTACGGCTATTACATGCTGGAGGCGATGGCCAAGGCGGGGGATGTGCAACGCGGCATCGATACCGTTCGCGATTACTGGGGCGGCATGCTCGACATGGGCGCGACCAGCTTCTGGGAGGATTTCAACGTCGCTTGGACCAATAACGCGTTCCGCATCGACGAACTGCCGGTTGCCGGAAAGAAGGACGTTCACGGAGATTACGGCGAGTTCTGCTATAAGGGCTTTCGGCACAGTCTCTGTCACGGCTGGTCGTCTGGCCCGGCGGCATGGCTCATCGGGCATGTTCTGGGCATTCAACCGCTGGACGTGGGATGTAAGACGGTGCGCGTAAAACCCTTCCTCGGCGACCTGAAGTGGGCCGAAGGCGGTTTTCCAACGCCGCTGGGCGTGGTCAAGGTGCGCCATGAGAGGCAGGCCGACGGCACGGTCAAGAGCGAGGTTTCCGCGCCGGAGGGCGTGACAATCGTAAGGGAGTGAGGACCCCGCGTTTGATGAGCAAAACGGATAAGGAACGAAGGTTATGAGGATCGGATTAGTGTTCGCGATGGTTTTGGCCGTCGGGATGGCGGCGGCGCGGGAGCGTGAGGGCTGGAACCTGGTTTGGGCCGACGAGTTCGATAGCCCGGGCCTGCCCGATCCGGCGAAGTGGACGTATGAGAAGGGGTTTGTCCGCAACCGCGAATCGCAGTATTACACGGAGGCGCGGAAGGAGAACGCGCGGGTGGAGAACGGCCACCTGATTATCGAGGGGCGCAAAGAGGAGTACCGTGGCAACGACGGAAAAGAGGCTCATTATACCGCCGCGAGCATCACGACCGAGGGCACGTTCGCTCTGACCTACGGCCGCGTTGAGGTGCGGGCAAAATTACCACGCGGACGAGGCATGTGGCCCGCAATCTGGATGCTGGGAACGGGCATCCGTGGGCAGGGCTGGCCCAAGTGCGGTGAAATCGATATCATGGAGGCCGTCGGTCATGAGCCGGAGAAAGTATTCGCCACGGTTCACTGGTTCGGGTATGACAAGGGCAAGCATGCCTCGTTCGGCGGCAACCTGCCTGGTCAAAAACCGTCGGATGACTTTCATGTCTACGCCGTGGAGTGGTTCGCGGACCGTATGGACTTCTATTACGACGCGACCAAGTATTTTACCTATCCTGTCGGGAAGGCCGGAGCGGACGACAAGAACCCGTTCCACAAGCCGCACTATCTGCTCATGAATTTGGCGATTGGCGGCGGCTGGGGCGGTCAGAAGGGAATTGACGATGCTGTTTTCCCTCAGCAGTATTTGATTGATTATGTGAGGATTTACAAGAAGAATTAGAGACTCAAACGCAGAATCTGGAAACGTTTCATCGGGGATTGGAACCAAGGGGGACGTATGCATGTTCGACTGATTGCGGGTGTTGCAATGTTGACGGCGGGGGTCTGGGCGGCTGCGCCGGAACAGGTTGTAAAGGTGATGTCGGGCGAGCTGAAAGAGGCGCGCGCGTCGTGGTGGGGTTTTGACAAGGAGGACGCTACTCGTGCGTTACAGGCCGCCATCAATTCGCGTGTGCCGCGGCTGATTGTGGACAACACCGGAGCCCCTTGGATTACGGATCGGCTGACCTGTGTGAGCGGTCAGGAGATCGTTTTCGAGAAGGGCGTCGAGGTGCTGGCCAAAAAGGGCGCGTTCACGGGTAAGTCGGACTCCCTCTTTTCTCTGACCGGCGTCACCAACGTGACCCTGCGCGGACCGGGCGCGACGCTGCGTATGCGCCGCGCGGACTATGATGCGCCGCCCTATTCCCATGCCGAGTGGCGGCACGTGCTGAACATCAAGAGCAGCGCGAATATCCAGGTGATCGGCCTGACGCTGGCGGAGAGCGGCGGCGATGGCATCTACTTGGGGAGTCTGCGTTCCGAGTGGCCGAACCGTGACATCCTTGTCAAGGATGTGGTGTGCGACCGAAACTACCGCCAGGGAATCAGCGTGATCTCGGCCGAAAACCTGCTGATCGAAAATACGGTGATGCGGGACACGGCGGGTACGGCACCCGCTGCCGGCATTGATTTTGAGCCTAACGCCAAGGGGGAGCGGCTCAAAAACTGCGTGATGCGCAACTGCGTGACCGAAAATAATCAGGGCGACGGTTACGCATTCTACCTGCCGAATCTGACCGGCGCGTCAGAGCCGGTCTCGATCCGGATCGAAAATTGCCGGTCTTCCGGAGACCGCTTGGCGGCGATGGTCATCACTGGTAATGCGAAGGAAGAAGCGGTGCGGGGCGGGATGACCTTTGCCGAATGCCGGTTCGAGAAGGCGCAGCGGAACGGCGTGATGGTGGGGCGCAAGCCCGCCTTCGGCATGGCGCTGGCCTTCGATCGGTGTGTGATCGCTGGGTGCGCGGCGGGCACAAACGTATTCCCCGATATTCTCCTGTCGAACCGTATCGGGGATGAGTGGCCGATGGGGGGCATTCGGCTGGACCGTCTGACGGTCCAGCAACCGGTGGCGCGTCCGTGGCTGAAGTGCCAGAACAACGCGATTGACTCCGAGGCGTTGACCGCTATAACAGGCTCGGTCACGGTGGAACAGGGCGGTGCGCGGCAGGAAATCGCTCTGACGCCGGTGTGGCTGAAGGAAAAATTCCCGCCACGCTTCACCGTCCGGGTCCAGCGTGTGACGGGCGACCTCGCCAAGGCACGCGTGACGAATGTTGCCCAAGGCGTGCGGACGCTGTCTCCGTTGCGTTTGAGACACGGCGGTGCCTACGTCGTGTATGCGAAGGCGGGCGAGGAAGTTGTTTTGGCAGGACATCAGACGCAGGTCGGAAAATATGCGGCGGACACGAAGCCCCTCACGGTTCGTTCGCCAGGCGGAAAAGTCGTCATGAAGATACCGCTGCCTCCGTTCAAAGAGCGCGCGGAGATCCGCTTCAGACCTGACGCCACCGGATTCTACACGCTGGAAGTGGAGGTGGGTGGCAACGCTTTCGTGTTGTTGGAGGCGAACGTGCCGGTGGCTTTCGACACGACCAAAAATGCGGTCTCGCTGATCGCCAGCACAGGGACTTTGTTTGCGTCGCTGCCGCAGGGGACGGGCTTGTTCGCGTTCGGCCTGGCGGGCGAGGGCGACGGCGAAGCCGTGAAAGCGACGGTCGTCGATCCTTCTGGCAAGGTGGCTTGGACGAAAGACGCCATCACCCAGATGGAACGCTTTACGGCAACGGAGGGGCAGGGTGCGTCGGGTGGTTTGTGGCAGGTGAAGGTCGAGCGGCCAAGTACGGGCGCTTTCGAAGATTTTCATGTCGAGTTACTGGGTGTGCCCGGCTATCTGTTTCTGAGCCGCGAAAGATACTGGTCTTTTTAACCGCTTTCTTGCCGCTGAACTTCAACTCAAACACATCGCACCCTGCGCCCGTTGCGTCAAAGGAAAACGACACCGAAATTCGGTGCCGTTTTCGTTTGGCGCTTGATAAATGAAGCGGGAGGGGGTTCAAGGGGGAGGGCGGCAGCCCGCCCCCTCGCCTTTGACGAAGGAGGCAGGGGACCCGAGCCGTCCGAAGGACGGTTCGGGCTGCCTTCTGAAGTTGCCCCCGAGGGGGCGGCCGCCAATTTCCTGGCCAGAAGTCTGAGGTCTGCGTTGATTGCCTCGCGCAGATCCACGATGTCGTTCTGTGCGAGCAGGGCGCGGACCTTCGCCTTATTCTTCTCGCTGACGAGGGGCGATTCCAGCACCCGCCGCGCGGGCGTCTTGGGCTCCTTCTCGTGCCGTTTCACGTACTTGGACCCGACGCGCTCCCTCGACAGCAGGCGCATCGTCGGCGTGAACAGGTTCTTGAGCAGCCCCTGCACCCTGTTGATCCTGTTCATCAGCGGGATCAGCGACTCGTCGTCGATCCGCCCGTGGCCGTACAGCGCCCGGACCTGGACGCCGTTCTTCTGCTCCACATGGGCGTTGTCGTTCTTCCGGTAGCTGCGAGACCGCGTCCGCACGACGGAAGGCAGGAACTGCGAGAAGTGCCGCTTGATGTGCCCGTTGATGCACTCGCCCCCGTTGTCGGAGTTGAGCATCAGCGTGTCGAAGGGCGCCTCCGCGATGAACTCCGAGATCGAGCCGCAGACCCCCACGGCACCCTTGTTCCACACGGATTTGAGCGCGGTCCAGTGCGTCGCCACGTCCGTCTTCGTCACCGTCCACACGAAGCTCCGCGCCGTCGATCCGCCGCAGTGGGCGACCGTGTCGACCTCGACGTAGCCGGGCTCCTTCGGGTAGGCCTCCGGCCAGACGTCCACCTTCAGCGGGATCTCGCGGCGGTGCTCCTCGAGGCTCGAGCGCCGGCGCCGCCCGCCGCCGCCCGGGCAGGAGGCCTTCGCCTTCCTCAGCCGGCGGTCGATCGTGGCCGCGCTCATCCGCAGGACTTCCCGGGAGACCTCTGCCGGCACCGCCTCGCGCCTTCCGACGCTCGCCAGCAACTCAGGCAGTACCGCCTTCAGCAGCTTGCCGCACATCATGTCCGACAGCTTCCACAGCCGCACCAGCATCGCCGTGCCCTCCCGCGTGCCGCCGGACGGGCAACCGCGCCTTCCCGGCTGTGACCGTTTCGGCGAAAGCACCTTGATCGCGTGCTTCCGCGACACGCCCGTCATCCCGCAGAACTCGTCCAGCACATTTCCGCGCCCCTTCTTCCTCCGCACCGCCTCGTACCGCCGCCGCATGATCCCCACGTACGCCGCCTTCTCTTCCTTCGACATCTCCATCGCCCCATTTTCGGTGTCGTTTCATTTGAGGCAACCTGAAAGTCGCGCTCCCCGATCCTTTTTTGTTTCGGTGTCATGAATTGTGAGGCAACGCGCAGTCGGGTTCCCGACCCACGATTGCGCTCGCTAAATCCTGATAAATTCCGTACACTGATAAATGGGATCTGTCTAGCTAGGAGTTATCTGTCATGCGCTTGTCGAAATTGGAGTGGGGGCTGGGTGCCGTTGTTCTTGTCGCCGTGATCACCATTTTTCTCTACCTGCGGCCGTCGGGCGGTCCGGGTGATGGAACCTCCGGCGGCGAAACCGACGGTCCGCAGGTCACCGCATCCCAGGGCCGCATGGGTGCCGGCACGAATGCGCTGGCCTCGGTCGAGCAGGCCGGAACAAAGAAGCCCAAGAAGCGGGGGTTCTTCTCGCGCAAAGAGAAAAAGGCCGATGCGACCGTCGCCCAGCCGCCTCCGCCCCCGACCCCGGAACAGCTCGCCGCGATCAAGGCGGTTGAAGATTGGGAGGGGCTGGTCGATAAATTGACGGAGCAGAAGGGCGCGCCGACCCAGGAGAGCGTGGCCGAAGTGAAGGAGGCGTTCGATAAGCTGGATAAGAGGGACCAGAATGACGCCATCCACCGGGCTCTGAACCTGCTGCCGGACGAACAGTTTCCGTCGCTGTACGGCATTCTCTTTGACAAGTCGGAGAATGCGGAAATCTTGGATGCGATCTTTTCCGATGCGCTGAACCGCGACGAGGATATCAAGGTGCCGCTCATGAAGACGCTGGTGGTCGACAAGGAGCACCCGATGTTTTTCGAATCCGCGCGGATTCTGGACGTGACCGGCGAGCTGGATAATATGTCGGGTAACGGCAAGGCCGAGAAAGAGGATGGAGAGGCAGAGGAGATGGCCGAGGGTGAGGCGCCTGCGAAACCGTAGGTCGGGATAGCAATCCCAACTCGCTCAGCTCGTGTTTGTGTCCTGCCGACACGGCCGCACTTTTTGTAAATCCTCTTTAAAACCCTAAGCCGCCAAAAATGGCTGGCGAATACCGTAACTGATTTGAGGATGGTTTATCGCAACGTTGCGTCTTCGCGTGAAAAGAACTCGCCGGTTCTAGGGGACGTTGCTGGGAAAGGATCTTCACGGCTATGAAAGTCAGCCCGGTTGCGCTGCTGAGCGTGAGTGTTGTGTCGCTGATGCTGGTTGGAGCTGTTTGCGGCGCGGCGTCGGCCGCTTCCGCACCCACGGCCGTGCGCCCGCGGAAGGCGGCTGCAAGGAGCCGGTCCGCGCCCGCTTTGTCCTACGCGTTCATGTACGGCCTCGCGGAGTCGCCGGTGCATCTGGCGCTTGCTCCGCTGGACCTGGCCGAGATCGGTACGCAAGACGCGCAGAGCTCCCGGCTTGAGAAGACCTTGCGCGTGGGCGTGGTGCGCGCGCTGCCCGAGGCCGTGACGCTCACCCGTGCCGAGAGCCGGCTGGGCGAGTGGGCCGCGCTGGATGACGGCGCGCACGTTTGGCGGCTGACCGTGAAGGCCGGGGAGGCCTGCGGGGTGCGCCTGCACCTTGCCGAGGTCAGCCTGCCGGAGGGCTGTGAGCTGCGGGTCTCCGACGCGCTGGATCCGTTGTCCACGCGCGGGCCTTACACGGCCGCAAGCCTCGGCCGGCGGACCGGCTTCTGGACGGGAACGGTCTTTGCGGAGTGCGTCACGCTGGAGTGCTACGCGCCGGCGGGGGTCGATCCCGCGGCGGTCACTTTCACGGTGGACCAACTCACCCATCTTTATCGCGACCCTGCGCGCGTCGCGAAAAAGGGGGGCTGTGAGAATGACGCCACCTGTTTCCCCGACTGGGCCGCCGCAGCCAACGGCGTGGCCGGGATCGGCTCTTACTCGTACGCCGATTATATCTGGTGTACGGGCTGCCTGATGAACGATCTCGACGAGTCCACCTGGACGGATTATTTCCTGACCGCTAACCACTGTGTGGCGAATCAGTTGGAGGCGGACGATACGGAGTTTTACTGGTTCTTCCAGACCGCAACGTGCGACGGTGCGGCGCCCGCCATCTCCTCCGTGACGGTGACGGACGGCGGTGCCGAATATCTGGCCGGAAAGACCGAGGCGCAAGGCAGCGATTTCGCCTTTTTGAAGCTGCGGAAACCGTCTCCCGACGGCGCCTCGTTTCTCGGCTGGTCATCGAAGGCTCCGGCCGAGGGTGAGGCCGTGACGTGTATCCACCATCCGCTGGGCGAGTACAAGCGCATCAGCTTCGGTGTGAATGTCGATGGGGACGCGGATTTCCGCTATGTGCAATGGAGCAGCGGCGTGACCGCGGAGGGCAGCAGCGGATCGCCCCTGTTCAACGCGTCGAACGAAGTGATCGGGCAACTGTGGGGCGGCGAGTCGACCTGTGAGAACCCGACAGGGCTCGATTATTTCGGACGTTTCGATGTCACCTACAAAGCCATCAGCCCGTGGCTGGACGGCACCAAGGGCTCGGAGGACATTTTCGGGTATCTGTGTGACCCGCTGGACCAGGGGCTGACGACCCCCGGTTCGTACGACGGCTATTTCTTTAATGAGGATGCGGCCGGAGCCACGCTGGCAACGTCTGTCCGCGGCACCTTCTCGCTTCAGGTCTCCCGCGTGGCGGGTCTGCTGAGCGCCAAGGCGGTGCTTCAGAAACAGACGTTGAGCTTCACGGCCCGTTCCTGGACAGACTGGACGTCCGACGGTACGTTCCTTGCCGTGATGACGACGCGGGCCGGGGAGACGCTCGATCTCTATGTGCGGCAGGACCGCATCTGGGGCATGCTCAGCGGGGGCGCAATCGGCAAGACGCTGTACCTGGATGGCGCGCGTAACCGCTTTGCGGATCGGGCGGACACGGCGGCACAGGCGGTTTTGGAGGGATATCGCGGGTATTACACCGTCGCGCTACCGGGTGACAAGGTTTGGCCCTACGGCTCGGCGGGGCTTGATTTCGTTGGGACCGGGTATCTCACCCTGACCGTTGGGAACAACGGCGGCGTCAAGGTGGCCGGAAAGCTGCCGGACGACACCTCCGTGTCCCGCTCCAGCCGCCTGATCTACTACGGTGATTGCGGGGACTGGGCCTGTGTGCCGCTTTTCGCCCCGCTCTACTCGGCAAAAGGTTGGCTGGGCGGTCTTCTTTGGCTCAACCCGTCGAACGGGGTGGCGGTCATCGACGAGGATTTGGGGTGGAAGATCCGGTGGGAGAAGCCGGTGACCGCGCCGGACGGGTTAGGCGCGCTGCTGTTTCCCTGCGGAGGGTATTACAATACGGGCGCGCCCTTGGCCGTGCACTATCGCCTGAGCGCCGAAAAGAACGCGGTCCGCTATCATGTCTCCGGCCGCTCTTTCGAGCCCCAGCAGGCGGCGTTTCCGGAGCGGGTAGGGGTGGCGAGCGCGGGGTCGCGGCTGGTGGCGGAGAAGGGTGTGGCTCCCATCAAGGTCGGCGACGCTTACGTCTATACGGGCGCGAACAGCGCGCTGGCGACGCTGAGCTTCGCGGCCACTACCGGGATCTACAAGGGCTCGTTTAACCTCTATTATGACTACACCCTGAACGGGCGGCTGACGCACAAGGTGGTAAAGACCAATTACTCCGGCGTTCTCACACAGACACGCCTCGCCTGGTTTAGCGAGGAAGGCTGGCCGGAAGGGCTGGGATATTATCTGGTGACGGACAACGATCCCGTTTACAAACCATCCAGTGTCAAACGTTCCTTCTGGATGGACCTCTACATCGCTCCGTGAACAACCGTAGGTCGCGATAGCAATCCCGACGTGAATGCCTTGTGCTTGTATCCTGCCAAAAACGGCGACACCTTTTGTAGAACCGCACCGGAACCGGTTTGCGCTCCAGCGTGGAACGGCTGAAGAAAACGATACTCATCCTTTCCGGATTGTTTTAAAATAGGGGTGTTTCCAGCGGGAAAGTATCGAATGATGCAGGGTGCGACAATCGTGAGTTGTCTCCTCTTATCGACGTTGCCGACCAGGGCCGCGCCGGATTCTTTGTTGTTGCCCGCGACCGACCCCTCCGGCTATCTCGCCCGTCTGCTGATCAACGAAAGCGCCTTCCCCGGCGAACGCGGGTATGTGAGTGAGGCGGACTCCCAGGCCGCTATGCGGGCTCTGCTGCTCGTCGTCGACGCCCGCATCCACCGCATCCCGCAGGGCTACACGCGCGAGGAGATCGCCGATACCGCCTCCACGGATCTGATCGATGTCATCACCGCGGGCGGCCGCCGCGGACAGGTGGAGGGGTTCTATCTGGACCGCAGCGGGCGTCCCGCCATGGCGCCGCGCGTGACCGCCCGTCTTGCCAATCTCGTGCGGATCGCCACCCAAGGCGAACCGGAGCGTTTTGCTCGCCTACTCGCCTATGCCCAGACGCTGGCGGCCGGCTACCTCACGGGCGTCAAGCCCGAGCCTGACCTCTACGCGAGGATCACCCGCATTCCGCCTAAACAGGTGACGGGGCACGCGTACGGCTGGATGACCGACCAAGACTATTACCATCCCGGTGGCGATTTCGTGCGTATCCCAGACCGTCTGGGCGGGCGTCTGGGCGGCAACCGCTTCTACACGCTAGAAAAACGTTCCGGCTCATCCTTTCCGAAAGCGGACTCCGCTAAATCTCTTGTCACGGTGCCAACCCGAAATTAACCATCATGAAATGTCTCGCCTCGTTACCTGTTGTGCTCGGTCTCCTCTCTCTGCTCTTGACTGCCGTCGGCTGTCGAAGTGTTTTCCATGAAAGGAGTTTCGTGCTCTTCCCGGGGCTTGTCGATGCGCCCTCCGCGCAGTCGGAGGCGGCCGCCTTGTTTGCCGAATTGGGCGACGAGGATGCGTTTCTCGACCTGGCCCGCTATCTCTACCGGTGGTACTTGGACGAGGACGATTTCAAGCGCTTCGATCCCGAGGTGAAACGCCAGCTCTGGATCAGACGTGTGCAGGCCGTCGGGGATGCCGGCGACAAGAGCCGCTATCTCGAAGTTGTCTTCCCTGCGATCGGTGTGTGGGTGACGCTCAAGAAAACCGACTACCAGATATCAGAGCTCAAAATCAACGTCAAGAGCGACGGATACCGGATCATCCGGCTGAGCCGCGATACCGGCGGTCACGTCGCCAAGCCGGAGGATTATGCCGTACTCGACCTCGATATCGACGCGCTCTATGCCCGGCTGTTCCAACTGCGGCTGGAAAGACAGTACCCCGGCGAGGCGTTGCAGACGCATGTCCAAACGCACATCGTCCAACAGGCTGACCTGCTTGACGAGGGCCAGCGCGGAAAACCCAAGACGCTCTATGTTGCGCCGGTCCAAACCATCGATAATGAGCTTTGGGTCTTTTGGGAGGAGGGCAAAAGGCTTTTCAAGTTCAGCTCTGACATCGACCTCGCCGATCCCAATGTGTGGGTCTATGACAAACTGGATGTCACGGTCTACGATACCGTCGAGCAGACGGTCGTCTCGTTCGAGGAAAAGCCCGGCGACAACCGGTTTGTCACGCGTGACCAAGTCGGACGAGCACTTTACAACTGTCTGGTGCTAGGAAAGAAACGCGTCACCCCATAAGGTCTAAAGCGGGCTTGCGCCCGCAACCCAAGTAGTCAGTATTCAGAATTCAGTATTCAGAATGAAAGGCGTCAACAGAACACTCTCCCGCCAAGACGCCAAGTTAGAAACCCTTTGCGCCTTCGCGCCTTTGCGGGAAACAACTTGTTTTTTTATTGCCGGTGTTGGTTTGTAAGCCACGAATAATCAGGAGCTTCATGTTGGTAGAACGGACAAAAAAAGCGCGCGACGTGTGGGGCAGCCGCCTCGGTGTCGTGTTGGCCGCGGCGGGGTGCGCGATCGGGCTCGGCAACTTCCTGCGTTTTCCCGGCGTGGCCGCGCGCAACGGCGGCGGCGCGTTCATGATTCCTTACTTCATCGCCTTCTTTTTTCTCGCGTTGCCGCTGTGCTGGATGGAGTGGTCCATGGGCCGTTACGGCGGACGCTTCGGCCACGGCAGCGCGCCGGGGGTCTTCGATGCGGTCAGCGGCCGCAAGAAGCCTTGGATCAAATACCTCGGCGTGCTGGGCATCACCGGCGCGCTCGGCATTTTTTTCTACTACGTCTACATCGAGTCCTGGACCCTCGGCTACAGCGTTTTCGCGCTCACCGGCAACTACGCTTCCGTCACCACGCCCGAGGACATGGGCAAGTTTCTCGGTAGCTATCTGAGCGGGACGGGCGGCTTTTTCAGCAGCCGGGTTGCGGCTTACGGGTTTTTCCTTATCACCTTTGCCGGTAACTTCTGGATCGTCTATCACGGCATCAGCCGCGGCATCGAACGCTTTTGCAAGGTCGCCATGCCGCTGCTCTTTATCACCGGCATTGTGCTTGTGATCCGCGTCTTCACGCTGGGCGCGCCGGTGAACCCCGCGTGGGATCTTAATCATGCGCTGGGCTTTCTCTGGAACCCCGACTTTGCCGCGCTCAAGAGCGGCACGGTCTGGCTTGAGGCTGCAGGGCAGGTCTTTTTCTCCACATCGGTCGGCATCGGCGTGCTCCTGACCTATGCCACCTACATGAAGTCGCAGGACGACGTGCTGTTGCCGTCGACGACCGCGTCGGTGCTGAACGAGTTCGCGGAGGTCGTGCTCGGCGGCTCCATCGTTGTGCCCGCGGCCTTCCTCTTCTTCGGGCCTTCCGGCACCGCGCAGGCGGTGGAGGGTGGCACCTTCGGCCTCGCTTTCCGCACCACGCCGCTGATCTTCAATCACATGGCGGGAGGCGCCTGGATCGGCTTCGCCTGGTTCCTGCTGCTCTTTATCGCGGGGGTGACCAGTTCGGTCTCGATCCTTCAGCCTTCCGTCGCCTTTCTGGAGGAGGAGTTCGGCTTCAACCGTAAGCGCTGCGTCACGGTCATCGGCCTCGTCTGTTTTGCCGCCGCGCATCTCGCCATTTTCGGCGACGGCGTGCTGGACGAGATGGATTTCTGGTTCAGCTCGTTCGGCCTGCCGATGTTCGGCTTGTTCGAAGCGCTGGTCTTTGTCTTTTGCTTCGGCCCCGGCCGCGGTTGGGCGGAGCTGCATGCCGGCTCGGCGCTGCGCCTTCCGGTGGTCTTCAAAGCCGTCATGGTTGTCGTGACGCCGCTCGCGCTTTTCGCTATTCTGGTGGGGTGGTTGGCAACGGATGGCTGGAAAACGATTCTGCTGAAGAAGATGGTGGACGGGCATCTCGTCCCGCTCTATACGGATGCGCAGATGCCGTGGGTGATCGCGACGCGCCTGCTTTATCTTGCACTCATTGGTTACTCCTGCTGGCTCATTCGCCGCGCTTGGAAACGTCGCTCATGAACGGACTCAAAGGAATCCATACTATGCTGAGAAAAACACTGGCCCTCGGCTTGTTGCTGGGGCTCGCAGGCTGCACCTTGACGAAGCAGGAGGAAAAGAAGGCCGCTCCGGTTAAAGAAGATCCGGACCGTTTCACGCAGGCCGCCTTTCGCGCGCCCGCCAACACCTACCGCTCCACGCCGTTCTATTCGCTCAATGACGAGCTCGATCCGGGCGAGCTGGACCGTCAGCTCCGCGCTTTTAAGGAGGGCGGCTTCGGCGGCACATTCCTGCACAGCCGCATCGGCCTGCTGACCGAGTACCTGAGTGACCGCTGGTTTGAAATGATGGCGGCAGGCGTGAAGAGCTCGCAGGAGTTGGGCCTCGACGCTTGGTTTTACGATGAGGACAAATGGCCCAGCGGCTTCGCAGGCGGCCTCGTGCCGCTCAAGGATCAGGCCTTCCAGGCGCGCTCGCTCGTACGCGTGAAGAAGGATCAGCCGGTCGCCGCGCCGGACACCGTGCTCGTTGAGGACGCGGCTTACAAATACGTCTGCCACGTCTTCCCCATGGGCGATCCCTGGTTCAACGGCACCGCGTGGGTCGACCTGATGAACCCCGACATGGTTAAAGCCTTCATCGCTTGCAGCTACGTGCCGTACGTGCAGAAGTTCGGCGGAAAACCGCATGTCCTCGGCACCTTCACCGATGAGCCGCAGATCAGCCCGCGTCCCAAGATCGCGAACGAGGGCGTGGTCAGCTTTTCGCCTGTCATCCCGGCCGCCTTCAAGGCCCGCACCGGTTGCGACCTCGTGCCCCTTTTGCCGTCGCTCTTCGCGGAAGTCGGCGATTGGCGCAAGGTGCGGCTCGACTACTACCGCACCGTCGCGGCCTGTTTCGAGGAGGCCTTCAGCAAGCCCATCGGCGACTATTGCGCCACCAACGGCTTCATCTGGACCGGTCACTACAATGGGGAGGACGCGCCCCGCATCAACATGCAGAATGAGGGCAACCTGATGCAGCAGCTCCGCCACATGCAGATGCCCGGCATCGACGCGCTTGGCCTGCACTTCAACACGCTACACTGCGGGAAAGTCATGACGTCCGTCGCCAACCAGTACGGCCGCCGCCGCCGCCTGAGCGAGCTCTTCGGAATCAGCGGCCATAATATGACGTTCGAGGACCGCATGTGGATCACGAGCTGGCACACGCTCATGGGCGTGAACTTCATGTGCCCGCACCTTTCGCTGTACAGCATGAAGGGCGAACGCAAACGCGATTACCCGCCCACCCTCAGCCCCCATCAGCCCTACTGGCGCTATAACCGGCTGTTCGAAGACTACTCCGCCCGCCTGTCCTATTTCGCGACCATCGGCCGGACCGAGCCGGAAATCTGCGTGCTGAGCCCCCTCGAGTCGGATTACATCGAGAACGCCTCGAATCTCGCCGCAAAGCGCGATAGCGCCTATGACGGCTTGCTCAACGCGCTGATGCGCACGCACCGCAATTTCGATATCGGCGATGAGCAGATCATCTCGGAGATCGGCGCAGTGGCGAACGGGCGGTTCGTCGTGGGTCAGATGGCCTATCGCGCGGTCGTGGTGCCGCAGATGCTCACGGTCCGGGCCTCCACGCTGGCGCTGCTCAAGCGGTTTGCGGAACAGGGCGGAACCGTGCTGGTCGCCGAGGCTTATCCGTCGCTCGTGGATGGCGCGGAAAACTCCGCGGACCTGCCGTCTCTGAAAGCGATCGCGCCGCTGGTGAAAGCCGATGGCTGGCTCGCCGCGCTGAACGCGAAGGTCATGCCGGTCTTCACTCTGAGCGGCGCTCAGCATGAGCAGGTCTGGACGCACCTGCGCGCCGTCTCCAACGGCCATGCGCTCCAGCTCTCCAATACCTCGCGCCTTGAAAGCCGCACCCTCGCGCTGCGTTTCGACGACCGAGATGTGTCGGTTGCGCTCTGGAATCCGGTCAACGGCCAGTGCCTGCGCCTGAAGCCCGAAGCCGACGGCGCGTATGCGCTCGCCCTGGCGCCCGCCCAGACGTGGGTTGTCACGCTCGGCGCCGCCGCTCAAGGCCTCGCCTTCGACGGCGACTACAGCTTGCCTGGCGACCGCAAGGAGCTGGTCAAACTCGACGGCGTCTGGCTGGGCCGGCGCGTGGATCCCAACGCGCTCACGCTGGACTACGCCCGCGCCTCGAAAGATGGCGGCGCGACGTGGAGCGACCCCGAGCCGGTGTTGGCCCTCTATGATCGTTTTGCGCAGAGTAAGCCTTACAACGGCGAGCTTAAACTGAAGTTCGAGCCGGAGGTTGCCGAGGTGCCCGCCAACTGTAAGCTCGTGGTCGAACAGCCGGAGATGTACACGGCGATCACCGTCAACGGCAAGCCCGTCGGCTTTGCGGATAGCGGCTTCTACCGCGATATCGTGTTCCGCGCGCAGGACATCAACGGCCTGCTCAAGCCCGGCCGCAACGAGATCATCCTCACGCTGAACAATGTCTCTGGCGTCCCCGCAAGTCTCAATGCCCGCACCCGCTACGGCTCGGAGATCGAGAGCATCTACCTGGTCGGCGACTTCGCGGTCAAGGCCGAGCAGTCGGACCGGCCGCTCGCCGACACGTATCGCAACCAAGAGGGGCTCTTGCAGAAGAAGCCGATTCACAGTTTCAAGCGCTTTACGCTCACGCAAGAGAAAGCAACCTTTACCGGCGATCTCACGCCGCAGGGATATCCCTTCTATGCGGGCGAGTTTCTGCTCGATCGGACGTTCGATCTTCCGGCCGTACAGCCTGGCAAGAGGGTCTTGCTCTCGTTCCCGTACTTCGAGGCGGTGATCCTCAACGTCACCGTGAACGGCACGCTCTGCCCGCCGCTCTTCGCGAGCCCGTGGGAAACCGACGTGACCGCCGCGCTCAAGCCCGGCAAGAACACGGTGCGCGTTTCGCTCACCAATAGCTTGCGTAATCAGATGGGTCCGCACCACCACAAGGGCGGCGAGCATACCGCCGTGGGCCCCGCCACCTTCCGCGCCAATCACTACTGGCCCAACAAGGAGGCGGGAGAGCGCGACTGGTACGACGCGCGCCTCGGCGGTAAGGCTAAGGTCTGGCGTGATGACTATTACATGATCCCCTTCGGCCTGCTTCAGGCGCCGGTGCTGTCGGAAGAGCAATAAGTGGCCCCCGTCATGAATAATCAGCCGGCAGAAGGATGCGGCGTAAAACCGCCGTGGATCCGCGTGAAGATCGGCCAGAACGACGTGTTTCAGGCTACGAAGGCGCGGCTGCGCGCGCACGGCCTGAACACCGTTTGCGAAGAGGCTGTCTGCCCCAACCTGGGCCGCTGCTGGGCACATGGGCGCGCCACGATGCTGATTCTCGGTGACCGCTGTACGCGCGGCTGCCGCTTCTGTAATGTGGACAAGCGTGTGGTTCTGCCTCCCGATCCTGGGGAGCCGCAACGCGTGGCCGCAGCCATGAAGGAGACCGGCTTGAAAGAGGTGGTCATCACGTCGGTCACGCGCGATGATCTGCCCGACGGAGGCGCGGGTCTCTGGGCACAGACCGTCGAGGCAATCCATGCCGCCGTGCCCGGCATCCTCGTGGAGGTGCTCGTGCCCGACTTCGGCGGCGACGCGACCGCCGTCGGCACCGTCATCCGCACGCGGCCCGAGGTCTTCGGCCACAACCTCGAGACGGTGCCGCGCCTCTATCCGCAGGCGCGTCCGCAGGCCGACTACGCGCGTTCGCTGGCCGTGTTGCGGCAAGTGTCCGAAGCGGGGCTCATAACCAAAACGAGCCTCATGCTGGGCCTCGGCGAAACCGCGGAGGAAGTGCGGCAGACGATGCGCGACGCGCGCGCTGCCGGCTGCCGGATCTTTTATGCCGGTCAGTACCTCCAGCCCAGCAAGCTTCATTTGCCCGTGACGCGCTATGTCGCCCCTGTCGAATTTCAGGAGTTCCGCGAGGCGGCTTACGCGCTCGGTTTCGATTTTGTGGCGAGCGAGCCGCTTGTTCGCAGTTCGTATCACGAAGAAGGACAGACCGCGTTTGTGCGGTCCGCCTTGGAAACATGCCGCGGAGAACGGTGATGAAGGCAACGTTTCGATATGGGGTCGTCGTCATCACCCTTCTCTACTCGGTCATGAACGTGTCCTTCGCGGCACAGGAAGAGGGGTTCCAAAGCCTCTTCGACGGCAAGACGCTCGAAGGCTGGAAGGCTGCGGACCTGAGTTTCTGGTCGGTTGAGGACGGGGCTATCACCGCCAAGATCACGCCCGACAAGCCGCTCACGGCCAACCTCTACCTCATCTGGCAGGGAGGTGAGCTGGCGGACTTCGAGCTGAAGCTGAAACACCGCATCTTCGGCTCTCCGAAGATCAACGGCGGTTTTCAGTTCCGCAGCCGCGCGTTGCGCAACCATGATCTCCTCGGCTACCAGATGGACAACAATCTCGACACGCCTTGGCTCGCAAGGCTCTATGAGGAGCATGGCCGCCACACGCTCGCGTGGCGCGGCGAACGTACTGTCATCGGCTTGGACGGCGGGCGGACCGTCGGGAAGCTGGAGGATGCGCAAGGTCCGGCTGCCTTCAAACTGGAGGAGTGGCACGAATACCATCTCACGTGCGTTGGGCCGCAGCTCACGTTAGCGGTTAACGGCAAGGTTGTGGCCGAAGTCACCGATCATGATCCGAAGTATCAGGCTATGCAAGGGATCCTTGCGCTGCAACTGCACGCGGGGCCGCCCACGGTCGCGCAGTTCAAGGACCTCCGGCTCAAGATCCTCAAGCCCGCTTGCGTGCGCGCCGTCGCGCCGGTTTCAGCAAAGCTCTCCAGCGACGATCAGCCCCTGCGCGACAAGACCCTCGTCGTGTGGGCCGCGCCCGCGAACCTCACCCAGCAAGGCGGAAGCGTGCTGACCATTGACGATAACCGTTCGCACTTCGACGGTCTTGTGTTCGCGGAACGCTCGCCCGCCAAGTGGATGGCGGGTAGCGACCATTACCGCCGCACGTCGCTCGCGCAGGCTGAATGGCCGGCGGAAACGAATGCTGCGGCGACCTTCGTGCAGCTCGCCGCCGTGTACCGCGGCAGCGAGGTGACGCTCTATCGTGAGGGAAAACAGTATGCGTGCTACGCGATCAAAGAGCCGCAGGTGTTTGGTCCGGATAGTCTCGTCCTCATCGGTCCGCGCCATGTCGGCAACAAGGACTTTTTCGCAGGCGCGGTCGACGACGCCCGCCTGTACGACCGCGCGTTGACGGCGGAAGAAATCGCGGTGCTGAAGCCGAATGAGGAGGGGGCGGTCAAGCCGTGGGCGTGGTGGACGTTCGAGGACGGCTCCTGCAAGGAGCGGACCGGGCATCTCATGGCCTCGCAGCTCACCGGCGGAGCGAAAGTGGAAAACGGATGTCTGGCGCTCGACGGCGTGAAGGCCGCTTTTTGCGCCGCTCGCTCGGCCGCGTCGCTCGGAGGGCTTGCCTCTGAGCCGCTGCCGCCCTCGCTGGCTTATCAACCCGATTTGCCGGGCGATAGTGCGGTCGTGCGGCGCTTTCGCAATCATCTGCTCGCCGACCCTTACCGTCCGACCTACCACTTCGTGATCCCCGAGGACGAGGCCATGCCGTTTGACCCCAACGGGGCGATTTTCTGGCGCGGCCGTTATCACGTGTTCTACATCTATCAGGAAAACCGCGTACACTGTTTCGGGCATATTTCAAGCCTGGATCTTCTTCACTGGCGGCAGCACCCGACGTCGCTCTTCCCGACCGCCGACAGCGTTGACCGCGGCATGTTCAGCGGCAACTGTTTCCTTAACAAGCGTGGCGAGGCAACGATGCTGGTGCATGGCGTCGGCGCGGGCAACTGCATCTTTATCAGCACAGACGATGGACTTGACCGCTGGACGCGCCTGCCGTCGAACCCGATCGTGCCGATTCCGAAAGGACCGGAGCCCTACGCCTCGTGGGATCCGCATGGCTGGCTCGAAGGCGACACCTACTACGCGCTCTTCGGTGGCACGCCCGGCAGCGCCCGGCCGGCCTCCGTCTTCAAGGCTGATGAGCTGGACGGCTGGAGCTATGTCGGCCCCTTTCTGAATCGCGAGATGCCGGACGTGGCGGCGAACGAAGACATCTCTTGCCAGGACTTTTTCAAGCTCGGTAACAAGCGCGTGCTTGTCTGTATCAGCCACAACCGTGGCACGCGCTACTACGTGGGCGAGTGGAAGGGCGAGCGGTTTCATCCGGAAGTCCACGAGCGCATGAGCTGGAGCGATAACCTTTACTTCGCGCCGGAGTCGGTGCTCACGCCGGACGGCCGCCGCGTGTTGTGGGCGTGGCTCTTCGACCGGCGCAGCGGAGAGACGCGCGGCGCGAGCGGCTGGTCCGGCGAACTGGCCCTGCCGCGTGAATTGACGCTCGGCGAGGACAGCCGGTTGCGACTGCGGCCGATCGAGGAGCTGAAGCGGCTGCGTTACCAGGAACAGTCGGCGCGGGACATCGAGGTTCCCGCCGACAGGGAGATCGTGCTGGAGAAGATCGCGGGTAACACCCTTGAACTCGCTGTGACCCTCGAGGCTGGGGCTGCGAAGCGGGTCGGCATCAAAGTCTGTCGCTCGCCTGATTGCGAGGAGGAAACGCGGATCGTGTATGACGCGGAAGAGCGAAAGCTGAAGATCGACACGGGCCAGTCGAGTCTGGCTGAGGGGCCGAAAACGGTCGAGTCAGCGCCGTACGCGCTCACGTCCGGAGAGCCGCTCAGCCTGCGTGTGTTCGTGGACAGGTCAGTGGTGGAGGTCTTCGCGGCGGATGGTCGTCAGGCGCTGGTGCGGCGTGTCTATCCCGTACGGGTGGATAGTACGGGTGTGTCGGTTTTCGCCAACGGAGGTCCGGCTCGGGTCCGCGAGCTACGTTGCTGGCAGATGGCACCCAGTAATCCGTACTGAATACCCCATAATTCGCCCAATTTTCTAAAGGGGTTAAAGTTATTGTGCGGCTGAGACATGAACAACCGTAGGTCGGAATCCCAATCCCTAGTTGGACGTCTTGTGATTCGCTCCGGTCAATACGGTTCCATTATTTAGTAACCCGCCACGCTATTTCTGTTTGGAGTCCAGATCGATGATCGTGATGTTTTTGAAGAGGAACTGGCCTCCGCCGGGAACCTCCGCCTGGAGACAGAGGTGTCCTTTGGCGGGTTCGATCCCGTCGCGGCTCCACGCTTTCTCCCCGTTGAACTCCAGCTCGGCCGTTTTTCCTTTGACGGTGATTTTGAAATGGTTCCAATCGCCCGGCTTGTAGAGGCTGGCGGCTTTGGTTTTGTCGGCGCCGCTGATCGCGCCCTCCTGGCCTTTCCGCAAGTTGATCTGATGTTCCTTGGGCCAATGGGCCTTCTCGGTCGGCAAGCCGCAGCGGAAGTAGATTCCCGAATCCCACATCTCCTTGTTCAGGGCTTTCCAGTCGCATTCTAGAATGAAGTCGCCGTACTCTTTGTCTGCAAGCAGAATGCCATTTCCTGCTTTAATCAGGATGGCGCCGTCAACCACCTCCGCTTCGCAAGTGACCGCTTTCCAGCCCTGAAGCGTTTTGCCGTCGAAGAGCGCTTGCGGTTCCTGCGCGCAAACCGTTCCGGCAAGTGTGAATAAACCGAGAAGTGATAACGTGAATGGACGCATGTCAGATCCTCATCGTGTTAATAATGTTCAGAGTTTTTCAAAAATTACGGGAATTGTCAAAAGGTAGCTGGGCGCTGAATGGTTTTAATGTGCGATGGGAAAAGAGCGGGGTGCCGCCTGAATAAAAAGAACCGGCATGCCAGGGGTCAGGCGTGCCGGTTCAGGTGATGAGAGTTATATGTATTATGCGAGAATGGCTTTGAGGTCTTCCTCGGCGGTCTTAATCGGGGTGAGGCCAAACTTCTCGACGAGCACGTTCAGCACGGTCGGTGAGACGAAGGCCGGCAAGCTGGGCCCGATGCGGATGTTCTTGATGCCGAGTGCCAACAATGTCAGCAGGATGCAGACGGCCTTCTGCTCATACCAGGAGAGGACGAGTGTGAGCGGCAGGTCGTTGACGCCGCAGGCGAACACCTTGGCGAGCGTGACGGCCACCTGAATCGCCGAGTAGGCGTCGTTGCATTGTCCCATGTCGAGCAGGCGCGGAATGCCGCCGATGTCGCCGAGTTTGGCCTGCAGGTGATTGAAGCGGAACTTGCCGCAGGCAAGTGTCAGGATCAGTGTGTCTTTCGGGGCCTTCTCCACGAACTCCGTGTAGTAGTCCCGTCCGAGCTTCGCGCCGTCGCAACCGCCCACCAGGAAGATGTGCTTCACCGCGCCGGACTTGACCGCCGCGACCACCTTGTCGGCCACCGACAGGACCGCATTGTGGCCGAAGCCGGTCAGCAGCGGTTCGCCTTTGACTTCTTGTTGCCAGCCGCCGAGCTGGATCGCGTGGGCGATCATGGCGAAGAAGTCCTTCTTGCCGTTCGCGTCGGCCGTGATGTGTTTGACGCCGGGCCAGCCGACCTCCGCCGTGGTGTAGAGGTTAGCGGTGTAGGAGGGCTTGGGCGGCATGATGCAGTTGGTGGTGTAGAGTACGACGCCGGGCAGACCGTCGAACTCTTTCTGCTGGTTCTGCCAAGCCGTGCCGAAGTTGCCCTTGAGCTGCGGATATTTCTTGAGCTCAGGATAGGCGTGCCCGGGCAGCATCTCGCCGTGGGTGTAGACATTGACACCTTTGCCTGCGGTCTGTTCAAGCAGCATCTTGAGGTCGTGCAGGTCATGGCCGGTGATGACGACGAAGGGCCCCTTATCGCGGTTGGTGGAGACCGGGGTCGGAACGGGGTGGCCGTAGGTCTCGGTGTTGGCCGCGTCGAGCAGCCCCATGCATTTCAGGTTGACCGTGCCGAATTCCATGATCAGGCCGAGCCAGCCGTCGACCGTGTGGTTGTCGCCGAGGGCCTTCAGGCCTTTCTGGAACCATCCCGAGACTTCGGGATCGGTCTTGCCCAGCACGCGGGCATGGTGGGCGTAGGCCGCCATGCCGCGCAGGCCGAAAAGCAGGGTGGAGCGCAGAGAGACGATGTCGGTGTCGCCGTGGAAGAGCTCGTCCGGGTTGAACGTCGCTGCGCCGCCGGCCTTGACGACCGCGCCCAGGATGCGGTCGCGCATGGCGGTGAGGGCTGCGTCATCGAAGTTGACGTTGGTGACGGTCATGAAGAGCGCGTCCATAAAGAGCGCTTCGCAGCCCGGGCAGGCGGGTTTGCCTTCGAGGGCGCGGGCCAGCGTGATCAGCCCGGCGGTGATTTCATCCTGCAGCCGTGCTTCGGCCGGCTTTTTGCCGCAGACGCCGCTGTGCGTGCAGCCTTTGCCGCCCGCCGTTTGCTCGCATTGGAAACAGAACATTTCGCTCATTGTACTTCTCCTTGTTGGGTTGTGTGATTGAGAGGGGGTGTGTTATTCGTCCAAAATGGCGCCGTCGGTCGAGATCGTGACCACGTGCCACGGGATCATCTTGCCGCTGTTGAGCAACGCCTGTTTGGTGGCGTTGGCGATGCCCGCGCAGCAGGGCACCTCCATGCGTAGCACGGTCACGCTGCGGATGTCGTTGGCCTGCAAAATGGCGGTCAATTTTTCCGCGTAGTCGACCTCATCTAGTTTGGGGCAGCCGATCAGCGTGACTTTGTTGGTCATGAAGCGGCGGTGGATGTCGGGGTACGCGAAAGCGGAACAGTCTGCGGCGATCAGCAGCGCCGCGTTTTTAAGGTACGGCGCGTTGACCGGCACGAGCTTGATCTGCACGGGCCAGTTGACTAAGGCCGAAGGGTTGGGAAGAACATGCGAGTCGTGCGCGGCGCTCTCGGTGATGGGTGCGCGGGTAAGGGTCTTGGCCATCTTGCCGGGGCAGCCGCAGGCCAGCGGCGGAGAGGCGGGCGCCTTCGCGGCGGCTTGCTTTGCCGCCACCGCAGCCTCGTCGAAGGGGTCGGCGTCGCGTTCGACGATCTTGATCGCGCCGGTGGGGCATTCGGGCAGACAGGCGCCGAGGCCGTCACAATAGCTGTCGGACACCAGTTTGGCCTTGCCGTCCACGAGTTTCAAGGCGCCTTCGTGGCAAGCGCTGACACAGAGGCCGCAGCCGTTGCATAGGTTCTCGTCGATGGTAACGATCTTACGCTTCATGGTTCTCCTCCTTCTTGGCGGTCTTGCCGATGCGGTTGCGTTTCAAGGATCGCACGATACTGTCTAAGGTCACGGTTCCCAGTAGCGTGACGAGGCGTTCGTTTTCCTTGGACATGAGTTTTCCCAGGGCGCAACCGTCGCCTCCGCAGATATCGTGCTTTAACAGACACCCTTTGTATTTCGGTGAGCCTCCTGCGGCGATATAGATCTCCAGCAGGGTGATCTTCTCAGGCGGGCGGGCCAGTTTCGCTCCTCCGGCCGGGCCTCGCTCGGTCTCAAGCAAGCCGGCCCGAACGAGTTGCTGGACGACCTTTGCGAAATGGTGGGCCGAAAAGCCGAGCTTGTCGGAGATTTCGTGGGCGGACTGGAACCGCTCCGTGTCCTCGGCGAGGCTCGCGCAGGTGTGAAGCGCGATCGACATCGCTTCCGAAATGTTCAGCAGTCCGAGCATGGGAAAAACCCCTTTCGTTCGTTAATTCGGCATCAAGGTACTAAATTACTTAAAGGGCGTCAACAGGGAAAATACAAAAAGGAAAATAATCTTGTTTCAGGTACGGCTCACGGTGCGCTCCTGAGTGGTGCGCGCCTTCTCTTCCCTGCTGCCGCCATCTCGTCTCGCACCTTTCGCTTGTTAATCGTTGTTATTAATTCCTTTTTCTGTCCCCACCCGCCGATTTTCTCAACCGACCTCTCCCACACAAGGTCACTTTCCCGTAAACTGTCTTTCACGTTTGAGCCTCATCCTGGGAACTGCTAACATACCAACCGAAGCAAGGCTCGTCTGTGCCTTCCGCCCGTGCTGCTGCGGTAGGTGCAGGGCCTCTTTAATGAGTCTTTACGAGGCAACTTTTGGCGGCATCCCGAAGTGAGGATAGCGCGGGGCACAAGACGGAGGATGTATGCGACCGGATCGTTTTAGGAGAAGGTGTTTGAGCCGTGTCTTTGCCGTGCAGGTGTCGGCGCTCCTGTTTGCGGGACTGATCGCGAAGGCGGAACCGGAGACGGTTGACGCGGATGTCTGTATCGTTGCGGCCACCCCTTCAGGTATTTTGGCCGCGTTGGCGGTTCAGCGCGAGGGACGCTCGGTAGTCATCGTCGAGCCGAGTCGTTGGGTGGGGGGTGTGTTGGGCGCGGGTCTCAAGCCCATGCAGGACTGCCCGAACTACAACGCGACCGGTGGAATGACCAGAGAGTTGCTGCGTACGCTCGGCCACCCGGACTGGGTGGATGGCGGCGTCGGGGATGGCAAGCCCACTTTATCCAAAATGAGCCCGAAAGACGTGCGCGAAGATTTCGCGGCCCTGCTGAAAAAGTGGAAGGTGCGTGTGATCCATGACCACCGTATCGCGCGGTGCGAGAAGCGCGGCGCGGCCATTGCCGCTGCGGTCTTTGACCGTGCGCCGTTCGATGCGTTGGGTTGCCCGGTGGCGGAGCCCTTAGAGCGCGGGTCTTTGCGGGTGACGGCCAAAGTCTTCATCGATGCAAGCTATGAGGGGGATTTGATGGCTCAAGCGGGTGTATCTAACCGGGTGGGCCGTGAGGCTGCCTCCGAGTATAACGAACCGTATGCCGGGGTACAGCCGCCGATGGAAGAGGCGCCGATCGATCCGTTCGTTGTGCCCGGCGGCCATCCGGAGAGCGGGCTGCTCAAATGGGTTGAGAAGGATCACGGCAAGCCTGTGGGCGCCGCGGATGGTTACACGCAGGCTTACAACTACCGTTACTACACCACGTCTGAACCGGAAAATCGTATTCCATTCACGCCTCCGGACGGCTACGATCCCAAGGATTTCGAGTTGGTCGGTCGTTACGTGGCATATCTGGTGCAGACCGTGACGGATGCCGAGGAACTCCACAAGAGGTTGGTCGGTATCTTCCCGGGTTGGAAAAATTCAGGCGAATGGAACTATCAGCGCAGTTCCCTCTTTTCCATGTCGCCTGTCGGCATCAGTCACCTGTACGCGGAGGGTGATTATGCGGCCAAGGCGCGGGTCTGGAAACAGCATCAGGATTATCTGCGAGGGTTGCACGCCTTTATGAGTACGGATCAGCGTGTGCCGGAGTTTTATCGTAAGGAAGTTGCCGAAATAGGACTCGATCGCCGTCCCCATCCCGATACCGGGGGCTGGCCGCACCAGCTCTACGTGCGTGTAACTCGCCGAATGCTCGGTCGTTATACGATCACGGCACATGACGTCCACAACCGGACACAGGTTGATGATCCCGTGTGCCTTGCGCAGTACGGAATCGACACCTACCCTGCGCGGCGCATCTGGTACGAGCGCGACGGCAAGGTGTGGGTCGGCCTTGAGGGCAAGATGTTTGTCGGAGGATCTCGGGGCCCGACGAACGTGCCGTATCCGATCCCTTACCGCGCCCTCACGCCGAAGGCTGAGGAGTGCGATAACCTCCTTGTGCCGATCTGCTTTTCTGCGACACACCTGGGATATGCGTCTGCGCGGATGGAGCCCGTTTTTATGATCTGCGGCGAGTCCGCAGGTATCGCCGCCTGCCGCGCTCTGGCGGAGAAGGCCACCGTGCAAGGGATTGACGGGGCCGCATACCGGGCGGCGTTGGAAAAGGCCGGTCAAAAGCTCGTGTGGGACCCGGCGAAGGACAAAGGCCCGGAAGGGGATGTTTTCTCGATGGAGACGCTTCTAAGGGAGTGTAACCGCGATGGTGATACGTTTGTCTCTCGCGCGGAGTGGAACGGGGCGAAGCAGGGTTGGGAGTGGCTGTTTCCGACGATCGACGCCGATGGCGATGGCAGAATCAGCGCCGTCGAGTACAAGACTTTTCAGGAATATAAGGCGAAAAATCCTGACTGGCGGAAGCTCAAACCGAAAAAATAAAGAATGGGTCGGCAGTTACCGGTGTAAGACGGAAATAAGCACGGGGTTGACGTAAGGGTGAACCCCTGTTTAACTGGGAACGTTAAATGAATCAGGGAATCCCCTCGGCTCCCTGTTTGAGAGGTGCCTATGACGATTATCGAACCACATATCCATATGCTTTCGCGTACCACGGACGAATACCAGGCCATGTATAACGCTGGCATTCGCGCCTGCGTGGAGCCCTCGTTCTGGCTCGGCACGAACCGCCGCTATGCGGGCTCGTTTTTCGACTATTTCCGGCTGATTCTTGAGTTCGAAACCGTACGTGCGGCACGGTTTGGCATTGACCACTACTGTGCGATTGCCATGAATCCGAAGGAGGCGGACGATCGCGTGCTGGCGGACGAGGTGATCGACGGCCTTGTGCCGTACATCGACCACCCGCGCTGTGTGGCTATGGGGGAAATCGGGCTCAACCTGAACACGCCGAACGAGGAGTACGCCATGATCCGCCAGCTGCGGATGGCCGAAGAGCGTAAGATGCCTGTCATCCTGCATACGCCGCATGTGGACAAGTTGCGCGGCACGTTGCGGATTCTTGATATCGTCAAGGGCGAGGGCTTGACGGCGGAGCGCATCGATGTGGACCACAACACCGAAGAGACTATCAAATATACGCTGGATTCAGGGTGTTACGCAGGTATGACGGTCTACCCCTACTCCAAGTTGAACCCCCAGCGGGTTTCAGCCATGGTGAAGCAATACGGACATCAGCGCGTGATCGTCAACGGCTCGGCGGATTGGGGGGTGTCAGATCCGCTTTCGCTCGTCAAGGTGGTCGACACGATGCGTCGGGACGGACACAGTGATTCGGTGATCGAGGATCTTGTCTTTAATACAGCCATGCGCTTTTACAGTGCCTCGCCCAACTGGAAGCCCGAACTCACGATCAAGCCGCTTGACCCCAGTGTTTATCAGCGGTAAGTCTTATAATCGAAGACGGATTCGCGCCCGTAACCCGGGTGTTCAGAAGTCAGAACGAAGGGCCTCGAACGAATCGCTTTATTTCGAGCATTCCCTTTTGGGTCCTGAAGGACCTTGCCGACCCCGGCCCCTGAGGGTCTATCTGATGAACACGATCGACAACTGAACGCCCTGTCTGCGTCAAGGTGAAGGCGTGGTGACGGAAATGTTGAGGGAGACGTTTTTGTAACAGTCGGGGAAACAAAAATGTGGTGTAATGAAGGAGCGTCGCAAATGGCAAGTGGCGGTTCGCGTGGATTCACAAAGAATATCCTGCCCGACAGGGCATAAAGGGCCGAATTTTTCTTTGGCATGTCGAGTGCTTAAAAGGTACCCTATGAGTGTGTCAAACGACAGTTTAGAGAGCCCCTTTACACCGGATGAGCCGCGTGAACATTGTGGCGTGGTGGCGGTGTACGGCGTTGAGAACGCCGCGCTGACTATCTATAACAGTCTTTTCGCCTTGCAGCACCGGGGTCAAGAGGGTGCCGGGATGGTTGTCAGTGACGGCAAGATCATGCATTTCTGCAAAGGCATGGGGCTTGTCAGCGAGGTCTTTACGGGCGATTTCACGGAACATTTGCCCGGCAAGATCGGTATCGGGCATGTGCGTTATTCGACCACCGGCGCTTCCCGTTCGGCGAATGTTCAGCCGTTCTTGGCAGAGTGCCGCGACGGAATGTGGGCCATCGCCCACAACGGTAATTTGGTCAATGCGGGCGAATTGCGTGACCGGTATCAGAAACAGGGCGCCATTTTCCAAACCACGACCGATAGCGAGATTTTACTCCACCAGTTGGCCGATCCCGCCTTTTTCGGTCAGAAGGACCGTATCCGCAAAGCGTTGGCTGAGTTGTGCGGATCGTTCGCTTTTGTGATTGCCAGGCCCAACTGCGTCTATGCGGCGCGTGATCCTTGGGGTATACGTCCGCTGTCGATCGGCAAACTCGGCAAAGGGTATGTGGTAGCCAGTGAGACGTGCGCCATGCGGCAGATCGGAGCAGAGTACCTCCGCGACGTGAATCCCGGAGAACTGGTTAAATTGGACGATAACGGCATCAAAAGCATGCGCTTTGCGGATGTGCCTTTCGGCGGCTATGGGCAGTGTGTTTTCGAGCACATCTATTTCGCGCGCCCGGATAGCCACGTGTTCGGCCAGAGCGTGTATAAGGTGCGTTCAACGATCGGGCGACGGCTGGCGCAGGAGCATCCGGTTGCGGCCGATGTGGTGGTGCCGATTCCGGACAGTGGTGTGCTGGCGGCGCTGGGATACTCTCATGAAAGCGGTGTTCCGTTCGAGATGGGGTTCATCCGCAACCATTATGTGGGTCGCACGTTTATCATGCCGACCCAGCGGTCACGCAAAAGCAGCGTGGACCTGAAGCTGTCGGTAGTGCCGGAAGTGGTGGCTGGCAAGCGCGTGGTGCTGGTGGACGATTCCATCATCCGCGGCACCACGATCCAGAAACGTATCGAAGTTCTGCGGCGAGCCGGCGCGAAAGAGGTGCATGTACGCATTTCGTGTCCGCCCACGCGCGAGCCGTGTTTTTTCGGAATCGATTTCCCTGAGGCGTCTGAGTTGGTGGCTTCGGGCCGGTCAGAGGCCCAGATCTGCCGGTTGTGCGGCGCGGATTCGCTGGGGTATTTGAGCCTCGATGGGCTGCGTTCGGCGCTGAATAATCCGGAGCACTTTTGTATGGGGTGTTTTACCGGCCATTACGTGTGTAACACGCAACATGTTGTCTGTAAGCATGCTCTGGAACGTAACGGGCCTGAGAATTTGGAAGATCGCCATCACCGGTATGGCGTGATGATGCAGTAGCGGTAGGGATGGTTCCCCGAACCGTCCGCGGACGCCGATGGTAGGCGTCCCTGAAAGTGATAGACGTGTGGTGATTTGAGGTGAGAATGAGTCAGAAAGACGCGAGTTGTTATCCTGAGAGGCAGGGCCTGTACGATCCCTCGTTCGAGAAGGACGCCTGCGGTGTGGGTATGGTCTGCAGCTTGAAGGGCGAGAAGTCTCACGATATCGTGGATAAGGCGCTGCAGGTGTTGGCGAATCTCGAGCACCGTGGTGCGACAGGGTATGATCCCGAGACCGGCGACGGCGCGGGTATTCTGCTTCAAGTTCCGCATGCGTTCTTCAGTTCCGTCGTGAAGGGTCTGCCCGAGGCGGGCGCTTACGGCGTGGGCATGGTGTTCCTGCCTCAGAACGCGAAGAGTCGGACGGTTTGCGAGCAGACGCTAGAGCGACACTTGCGGGCCGAGGGTCTTGAGATTATCGCTTGGCGCGATGTTCCGGTGCGGCCTGAGGCGGTCGGCGAACTCGGGCGTGGCTCGATGCCGTTTATACGGCAGGTTTTTGTGGGCTGCGGTAAGGTCGCGGCAGAGCGCCTGGACCGTCATCTCTTCATCGCGCGCAAACTGGCGGAGAACGAAGTCCGGATCAGCGTGCTCGATGGGCGCGAGCAGTTTTATCTACCGAGCTGCGCCTCGAAGGTCATCGTGTACAAGGGCCTTATGCGTTCTTTCCGCGTGGCGCAGTTTTATCCCGATTTGGAAAGCCCTCTCGTTGTTTCCGCATTGGCGCTTGTGCATCAGCGTTACAGCACGAACACGTTTCCGGCCTGGCCGCTGGCGCAGCCCTTCCGTTTCATCAGCCACAACGGCGAGATCAATACGCTGCGCGGCAACATGAACTGGATGACAGCGCGACAGGGGCTTCTCAAGTCCGAACTGTTCGGCACAGGACTTGAACGGCTGTTCCCGATCCTGACCGAGGGCGCGAGCGATTCCGCGATTCTCGACAACGCCATCGAATTGCTTTACCACGCGGGCCGTACGTTGCCGCACGCCGTGATGATGCTGATCCCTGAGGCGTGGCACCATCACACCGAGATGAGCCCGGAGAAGAAGGCTTTTTATGAATATCACGCCTGCCTCATGGAGCCGTGGGACGGCCCAGCCTCAATCCCCTTCACGGACGGGCAGGTCATCGGCGCGGTGCTTGATCGCAACGGGCTGAGGCCTTCGCGCTACACCGTGACCAAGGACGGGTTAGTGATTTTGGGCTCCGAGACGGGCGTGCTCGAGATCGATCCCTCGAACGTGGCCCGCAAGGGGCGCCTTCAGCCGGGCCGCATGTTTCTGGTTGATACGCGGCAGGGCCGCATTATCGACGATGAGGAGGTCAAGACGCAGCTCGCTGAAGGTAAGCCGTATGCGCAGTGGCTCTCTCAGAATCTGATGGATTTGGAGGCGTTGCCGCAGCCTGAGGATAAAGCGCGGCTCGCTCTGGAAAGCGAGGCCCTGACGGCGCGGCAGAGGCTCTTCGGCTATAGCATGGAGGATCTGAAGATCACGCTGGCGCCGATGGGCCGCACCGGAGCCGAGCCCATGGGCTCGATGGGTAACGATGCGCCGCTTGCGGTGCTCTCCAGCCGTTCCCGTCTTTTCTTCGACTACTTTCACCAGTTGTTCGCGCAGGTCACCAATCCGCCGCTCGACGCGATCCGCGAAGAACTGGTCACCTCGCTAATGTCCTATCTCGGCAAGCAGGGCAACCTGCTGACCGAGACGCCCGAGCTGTGCCGTCTCTTGCGCGTGAGGCAGCCGCTGCTTTCCGAGGCTGAGCTGGTCAAAATCCGTGATGCGGACAACGCGATTGTTCGCAGCGTGACGTTGCCGATCCTGTTTGCGGCGGAAGGGCACGGCCCCGCGCTGAAACGTGCGCTCGACGCGTTGTGTGCACAAGCCGAAGCAGCGGTCGCTAAGGGTAAGACGTTTCTGATTTTATCCGACCGCGAAGCGGACAAAGCGCGGGCTCCGATTCCCTCTCTGTTGGCGCTCTCGGCCGTGCATCAGCATCTGGTGCGTCAACAGTTGCGTGCGCATGTGGCCTTGGTGGTGGATACGGGTGATCCGCGCGAGGTGCATCATTTCGCGACGCTGATCGGGTTCGGCGCTGACGCGGTTTGTCCGTATATGGCCTATGCCACGCTGCGTGACCTGTGTGGGCGCAAGCTCTATATCGAGGACGAGCCTGAAGAGGCCTGCGCCCACTTTGTCAAGGCGATCAACAAGGGCCTGCTCAAGGTGATGTCTAAGATGGGCATCTCCACCTTGCAGAGTTACCGCGGCGCTCAGATTTTCGAGGCCGTAGGGCTCAACAGCGAGGTGACGTCGCGGTATTTTTCCGGCACCGTCTCGCGCGTGCAGGGTATCGGCCTAGAGCAGATTGCGGAAGAGGCGTTGCGCAACCATGCGGCGTGTTTCGAGTCGCCGGTTCCGGGTACGCCCGACCTGCCCGCGGGCGGCATCTACCAGTGGCGGCGTGATGGCGAGGCGCACCTGTACAATCCCGCCACCATCGCTTTGTTGCAGCAGGCCGTGCAGAAGGACGACGCCGAGATCTTCAGGCAGTACGTGAACCGCGTTTGCGGCGAGCAGTCCGACCTGTGTACCTTGCGCGGGTTGTTCAGGCTGAAGAAAGCGTCACAGCCCGTGCCTCTGGAGGAGGTTGAGCCGTGGACGGCCATCGTCAAGCGCTTTAAGACCGGCGCGATGTCCTACGGCTCCATCAGCCGTCAGGCGCACGAGACGCTGGCGATCGCCATGAACCGTATCGGCGGTTGCAGTAACAGCGGCGAGGGCGGCGAAGCGTCCGAACGTTACAGGCCTGACCCGGAGGGCAACTGGCGCATCAGCATGATCAAGCAGGTTGCTTCGGGGCGCTTCGGCGTGACGAGCCACTATCTGGTCAATGCCCGGGAGTTGCAAATCAAGATGGCGCAGGGCGCGAAGCCCGGCGAAGGAGGTCAGTTGCCGGCAGAAAAGGTCTACCCTTGGATCGCCGCGACGCGGATGTCCACGCCCTATGTGCAGTTGATCTCGCCGCCGCCTCACCACGATATCTATTCGATTGAGGACTTGGCGCAGCTGATTCATGATCTTAAAAACGCCAACCCGGACGCGCGGATCAGCGTGAAGCTTGTCTCCGAGGCCGGTGTGGGTACTGTGGCCGCGGGCGTTGCCAAGGGCAAGGCGGACCTGATCCTGATCAGCGGTTGGGACGGCGGTACCGGCGCTTCTCCGATGACGGCGGTGAAGCATGCGGGGTTGCCTTGGGAACTGGGGCTGGCGGAGGCGCATCAGACGCTCCTGATCAATAAGTTGCGTAACCGCGTGAGGCTCGAGTGCGACGGCAAGCTGATGTGTGGACGTGATGTGGCCGTGGCCTGCCTGCTGGGTGCTGAAGAGTTCGGTTTCGCGACCGCGCCATTGGTGACGATGGGGTGCGTGATGATGCGTGTCTGCCACCTCAACACCTGCCCGCAGGGCATTGCCACACAGGACCCGCGCCTGAGTGGCAAGTTCAAGGGCAAGCCGGAATATGTGGTGAATTTCATGCGGTTCATTGCCGAGGATTTCCGCCGCGTGATGGCGGAGATGGGTTTCCGCACGGTCGACGAGATGGTGGGCCGCACCGACCTGCTCGAGATGCAGGCTGCCTTGGAGCACTGGAAGGCCAAAGGCTTGGATTATTCCTCAATTCTTCAGTCGGTGGCCTCTGAGCCCTCGGAGCGTCGCTGCACGCAACAGCAGGATCACGGCATCGGCGATACGCTGGACCGCCAACTGATCAAATGGGCTGAGCCTGCTTTGGAGGGTGGTCAGCCGGTTAAGTTGACAGTCGATATCCGGAACGTCAACCGTACGATAGGTACCATGCTGAGCAGCGTGATCTCAAAAAAATACGGTGCTGCGGGATTGCCCGAAGACACGATCCGTATCACCTGTAAGGGAACGTGCGGACAGAGCTTCGGTGCCTTCGGCGCGAAAGGTTTGACGCTGGCGGTGGAGGGTGACGCCAACGATTATTTCGGCAAGGGGTTGTCTGGTGGCAAGCTAATCCTTCAGCCGCCCGCAAAGGCGTCGTATGTGGCCGAAAATAACATCATTGTCGGCAATGTGGCGCTGTACGGCGCCACGCAGGGCGAGGCCTATATCCGCGGTTTGGCGGGTGAGCGTTTCTGCGTGCGCAACAGCGGTGTCAATGCGGTGGTCGAAGGCGTGGGTGACCACGGCTGCGAGTATATGACCGGCGGGCGTGTGGTGGTGCTGGGCACGACGGGACGTAATTTCGCGGCGGGCATGAGCGGCGGTATCGCGTATGTGCTGGATGAGAGCGGCGTGTTCGCCGAGAAACGCTGCAACCGCGAACTGGTGGATTTGGAGGAGCTGATCAGCCACACAGAGATCGAAGAGGTGCTGAACTTGATTCGCCGTCACCTAGAGTACACCGGAAGCCCGGTGGCGCAGCGCGTGATCAGCGAGTGGTATCAGCTGCGAGAGAAGTTTGTCAAGATCATGCCCCGCGATTACAAGCGCGCCTTGGCGCGTCTGCAGCGTGAAGAGGCTGGAAGCATGATCGAATAGCGGCTGGCTCCTGGGCCTGCCCGAAGGAGGGTTTTTTATGGGGAAGATTACCGGTTTTATGGAATATGGGCGTCAGACGCCGGAGCAGCGTCCGGTCGAAGAGCGTCTGCACGATTTCAAAGAGGTTTACCGTCCGATGGACGAGGAGGCGATCATCCGTCAGGCGGCGCGTTGCATGGATTGCGGCGTGCCGTTCTGCCACAGCGGCTGTCCGCTGGGCAACCTCTGCCCGGAGTGGAACGATTTGGTCTATCGCGGTCAGTGGCAGATGGCGTGGGAGCGGCTTGCGGCCACCAATAACTTTCCGGAGTTCACGGGCCGGCTCTGTCCGGCCCTGTGCGAAGAGGCGTGTGTCCTCGGCATTCACGAGGCGCCCACAGCGATCCAGGTCATTGAGAAGACGATCATCGAATATGCCTTCACGCATGGTTTGGTCAAGCCCGTGCTGCCGCTCAAACACACGGGAAAGCGTGTGGCGGTGGTGGGTTCAGGACCGGCCGGATTGGCTGCGGCGCAGCAGCTTAACCGTGCGGGGCACGAGGTGACGGTGTTCGAGAAGAGCGAGAAGCCCGGCGGGTTGTTGCGCTACGGCATCCCCGATTTCAAGCTCGAGAAGTGGGTCATCGACCGGCGGCTGGAAATCATGGCTGCGGAAGGGGTGAAGTTCGTCACCCATACGGATCCTTCATCGGAGACGCTGAAGAAGTATGATGCGGTGGTGCTGGCGACCGGTTCGGGCAGGCCTCGCGATTTGCCGATTCCTGGACGGGAGTTGAGCGGCATCCACTTCGCGCTGGAATACCTCACGCAGCAGAACCGTCTGTTGGGAACGAATCCGGACGGAACCGAGGCCTGGGGCAGAATCAATGCCAAAGGCAAGAGTGTGATCGTGATAGGTGGCGGCGATACCGGCAGCGATTGCGTCGGAACGGCGTTGCGTCAAGGGGCGAGCGAGGTTCACAGTTTTGAGTTGATGCCGATGCCGCCTGAGTCGCGTACGGAGGATCAGCCCTGGCCGTTCTGGCCGATGAAGTTGCGCACGAGTTCTTCTCATAAGGAGGGTGGCGATCGCTTTTGGAGCATCCTGACCAAGGAGTTCAAGGGTTACAACGGCCATGTGCGCTCGCTGGTGACAATCAACGTGGAATGGACGCAGCCGAAGAAGAAGGGCGAGCGCCCGCAGTTGCGGGAGAACCCCAACACGCGGCAGGAGTGGCACGCGGATCTCGTTTTCCTGGCCTTGGGGTTCTTGGGCCCGGAAACGGACAATGTGATTGCGCGGCTGGGCGTGGCTGTCGATGAGCGAAGCAACATCAAGACGGGTGCGGATTACCAGACCAACGTGCCGGGCGTGTTTGCCGCGGGCGATTCGCGCCGTGGGCAGTCGCTGATCGTTTGGGCGATTTCGGAAGGCCGCGAATGCGCGGTTGCGGCGGATACATGGCTCATGGGTTCGAGTAGCTTGCCTCGGCGGGCGGGCGTGGATTTAACGGCGGTAAAACGATAAGAGGGTCATATGAGTTGTAAGCATATCTTTGTGACTGGCGGCGTGGTTTCGTCGCTCGGCAAGGGACTGACGGCGGCGTCGATCGGCTTGCTCTTGAAACGGCGGGGATACCGTATCCGCATGCAAAAGCTGGATCCTTATCTGAATGTGGATCCGGGCACGATGTCACCCTACCAGCACGGTGAAGTGTATGTGACGGAGGACGGGCGCGAAACCGATTTGGATTTGGGTCATTATGAGCGTTTCACCGGAATCGCCTGCGACCAGCACAGCAATTACACGACAGGCCGCATTTACAGTAACGTGATTGCACGTGAGCGGGCGGGCGGGTATTTGGGCAAGACCGTTCAGGTCATTCCTCACGTGACGGATGAGATTAAGCGTGCGATTCGCGAGATTGAGGATGATCAGACCGATATCGCCATCACCGAAATTGGTGGCACGGCGGGCGATATCGAGTCGCAGCCTTATCTCGAGGCGATCCGGCAGTATCATCATGAGTTGGGTTCTGGCAACAGCCTCTTCATTCATTTGACGCTCGTGCCCTATATCCGTGCTGCGGGCGAGATGAAGACCAAGCCTTCCCAGCAGTCGGTCGGCATTCTGCGCTCGATCGGCATTGTGCCTGAAATGCTGATTTGCCGCTGTGAGCGTCCGTTCGCGGCCGAGCATCGCGCGAAGTTGGCGCTCTTCTGCGGCGTGCGGCCTGAACTGGTAATCGAAGAGTGTGATGTGGCGAATTCGATCTATGAGGTGCCGCTCGACCTGATGAAGCAGCAGGTGGATGAAAAGATTCTCAGGCTCTTGGAGTTGCCGGTTCGCGAGTTGGACATGGCTGAGTGGAACGCGATGCTCGACCGTCTGATACGCCCGCCGAACGGCGAGGTGGAGATCGCTGTAGTGGGCAAATACATCAGCCTGCGCGATTCGTACAAGAGTATCTATGAGGCCCTCACGCACGGTGCGGTTGCGGCGGGCGTGAAACTCAATATCCGGATGATGGAGTCCGAAGAGATCGAGCAGAAAGGCGCGGCGGAAAAACTGAAGGGGGTGCATGGCGTTCTGGTTCCAGGCGGGTTCGGCATCCGTGGCGTCGAGGGCAAGATCGAGGCCATCCGCTATGCGCGCGAGAACAAGATTCCCTTCTTTGGCATCTGTCTGGGTATGCAGTGCGCCGTGATCGAGTTCAGCCGGCACGTGTGCGGGATGGAGGAGGCAAACAGCACCGAGCTGGCCCCGGGTACGCCGCAGCCGGTGATCTCGCTGCTCGACGAGCAGCGAGGTGTCACGGATATGGGGGGCACGATGCGCCTGGGTGCGTATCCGTGTTGCCTGAAGGCGGGCACGAAAGCGTCAGAGGCTTACGTTTCTGAGCAGATTATGGAGCGCCACCGCCACCGTTACGAGTTTAATCCCTTGTACCGCGAAGTCTTGGAGAAGGGCGGGTTGGTCATCGCGGGCGTGTCGCCCGATGGCAACTTGGTCGAAGTCGTGGAACTGAAGGATCACCCGTGGTTTGTGGCGTGCCAATATCACCCCGAATTCAAGTCCATGCCGGTCGCGCCGCACCCGCTGTTTGCGGCCTTTGTGAAAGCGGCGGCAGCGCTCCGTTAAAGGGGCGCGGGCGGGGTCGAATCCCGCATACCGCAAAAATGTCGTTTTGCCGGTAACGGCCATACAAAAGAGTTTGAAAACCGGTGTTTGGGATGGCAATCATAATTCTTAGAAGCGCTTTTTGCCGCGGATTACAGTAAGATTCATATTTTGGCATGTCGCGTGCTAGGAACCTCTGTTGTCTACGGACGTTCACAAGAGTCAAATTGGAGAAACGCTATGAGCACCACGAGACAGAATGCAATCGAGTCGGCGATTCGTTACCGGAGCGGCGATGAGCCCGTTCAGGGTCGGGGACAGGTTAAAGATTACTTCGGGATCAATGTCTTCAGCGACGATCAAATGAAGGCGCGGTTGCCGAAGGCGGTTTACAAGGCTTTGCGCAGGACCATCGAGGAGGGCGTGCCGCTGGACTTCGGCGTTGCGGACGTGGTGGCCTCGGCGATGAGCCAGTGGGCGATGGAGCGTGGGGCGACTCACTACGCGCATATCTTTTATCCGCTGACCGGTCTGACGGCCGAGAAGCACGACAGCTTTTTCAGCCCGGACAGCAAGAGTGGTGTGATCGCTGACTTTTCCGGAAAGCAGCTCATCCAGGGCGAGCCAGACGCCTCCAGTTTCCCGAGCGGTGGCATTCGGGCCACCTTTGAGGCCCGCGGCTACACGGCCTGGGACGTGACCAGCCCGGCCTATTTGACGGAAGGGCGGAACGGCAAGACGCTCTGTATCCCGACGGCGTTCTGCTCGTGGACGGGTGAGGCGCTCGACAAGAAGGTGCCGTTGCTGCGCTCCATGCAGGCGCTGAACAAGCAGGCGCAGCGCGTGCTCAAGCTCTTCGGCCATGACGATCCCGGCATGATCATCGCGAACGCCGGTCCCGAGCAGGAGTACTTCCTGATCGACCGCAGTTTCTACTATGCGCGTCCCGATTTGCTGAGCGCGGGCCGTACCCTGTTCGGCGCCCGTCCGCCCAAGGGTCAGGAGCTTGAAGACCAGTATTTCGGCACGATCCCTGAACGCGTGTTGGCGTTCATGATGGAGGTCGATACCGAGCTGTACAAGCTGGGTGTGCCGGTCAAGACCCGTCACAATGAAGTCGCTCCGGCTCAATACGAGATCGCGCCGGTGTTCGAGAGCGCGAATCTGGCTACGGATCACCAGTACCTCATCATGCAGACCTTGCAGAGCGTTGCCCCGAAATATGGTCTGGCGTGCCTGCTGCACGAAAAGCCTTTTGCGGGTATCAACGGTTCTGGCAAGCATCTGAACTGGTCGTTGGGCGGGGCGAAGGTCGGCAACCTGCTGAACCCTGGCGCTACGCCGCACGAGAACATGCAGTTCCTCGTGTTCTGCGCCGCCGCGATTCGCGCGGTCAATCAACACGCGGTGATGCTTCGCGGTTCCGTGGCCCATGCGGGCAACGATCATCGTCTGGGCGCAAACGAGGCGCCCCCCGCAATTATGTCGGTCTTCTTGGGCGAACAGCTCACGGATGTGTTTGAGCAGATCGCCGCCGGAGGAGCGAAACGGTCCAAGAAAATGGGCATGCTGACCGTCGGTGTCGATACGCTTCCGCCTTTGCCGCTGGATGCGACGGACCGTAACCGCACGAGTCCATTCGCCTTTACCGGCAACCGTTTCGAGTTCCGTGCCGTCGGTTCCAGCCAGTCGATCGCCGGACCGCAGGTCGTTCTCAACACGATCATGGCCGAGTCGTTGGATTACGTCGCTTCAGAGCTTGAAAAGGCGCCGAAAGACCCCAAGAAGTTCAATGTGGCTGTCCAGAAGCTGCTGCAGAAGATGATTAGCGAGAATGACCGCGTAATCTTCAACGGCGACAACTACTCGGCCGAGTGGCGTGCCGAGGCGGCCCGTCGCGGTTTGCCGAATGCCAAAAGCACCCCCGAGGCGATCGACGCCATGAACGTCAAGGAGACGTACGAGGTGTTCGCGAAGTATGGTGTGCTGAGCCAACGCGAGGCTGAGAGCCGATTCGAGATTTATCAAGAAAAGTATGTCAAGGACGTGCTGATTGAGGCGCGGTTGTGCCTGAACATGGCCCGCACCATGATCTTCCCGGCGGGCGTGAAGTACCAGAAGCTGCTGGCGCAGACCGCCGCGGCGCTGACGACGCTCGGCAAGTCGGGCTGTACGACCACGTTGGATGAGGTGGACAATCTCTTAAGCGGCTTGCAGAAGGCGATGCTGATGCTGGAAGATGCGGTGAAGGTTCCCGAGGGCTTGACGCATGCGCAGCAATGCCGCTATCTAATCGGAACGGTCATCCCGGTGATGAACGATGTCCGGAAGGTGGCTGATGCGCTCGAGCATATCTGTGCGGACGATCTCTGGCCGTTGCCGACGTATCAGGAGATGCTGTTTATCCGTTAACGCGAACGGTGTGGCACACGGCGGACGGGAGGAGCCTCTCGTCCGCCGTGGAGACGTAATTTTTTGAAAGGGGGGCTGGCGCATGCACAAGCAGTTCGGCTATTGCAGGGTCGGTGCGGCGGTGCCCCTCGTTTGTCCCGGTGCGGTGGAGAAGAACATCGCTTCGCTAGCGGCGCTGGCAAAGCAGGCTTCCGATGCCGGTGCGGATGTGCTTGTCTTTCCCGAGTTGTGCGTGACCGGCTACACGTGCGCCGATCTCTTCTTTCAATCGGCACTGCTTGACGCCGCTGAAAAAGGGCTTGAGAGTTTTCTCAAGAAGATCTGGCAGTTCGACACGGTTTTCATCTTGGGCTTGCCCGTGCGTCAAGACGGGCTCCTTTTCAACTGTGCGGTGGTCTGCCGGCAGGGCAATATTCTCGGAGTCGTTCCCAAGTCGCATCTCCCCAATACGCGGGAGTTTTACGAGAAGCGGTGGTTTTCGTCGGCGTTTTGTACGCAGTCCAAAACCATCCGCCTATGCGGTGAAGAGGTGCCGTTTGGCACGGATTTGATCTTTCAGTCGCTGGGCGTGACCGACTGTTGTGTGGGTGTGGAAATATGCGAGGATCTCTGGAGCCCGATCCCGCCCTGTACGCGTCAGGCGTTGAACGGTGCGACGGTGTTGTGTAACCTTTCAGCGAGTAACGAACTGGTGGGTAAGCACGACTATCGACGTGAACTGGTCGCGCAGCAATCCGCGCGGTGTCTATCCGCCTATGTCTATGCCGGCGCCGGAACAGGAGAATCCAGCACCGATCTTGTTTTCGGGGGACACGCGCTGATCGCCGAGAACGGACGTATGCTGGCGGAAAGCCAAAGATTCGAACGCAAACCCGATTTGGTCTTGGCGGACGTGGATCTGGCCTTTCTCAAATTTGAACGGCGTCAGAACAGCACCTACGCGCAATGCGCGTCACAGGCTGATCCTGCTCGCAAAATCGTTTACGATGCCGCAGACGAGGAGCCGGTCTGCAAGGGTTTGATGCGCCTGATCGAACGCCATCCCTTTGTGCCGTCGGATGAATCGGTCCGCAATAAGCGATGCGAAGAGATTTTTGCCATACAGAGTACGGGCTTGGCCACGCGCTTGTTGCACGCCGGATGTCAGCGCGTGGTCATCGGTCTGTCGGGAGGGCTCGATTCCGCTTTAGCCCTGCTGGTGATCTGTGAGGCGTTTGAGCGTGCCGGGTTGGAGCGTGCTGGGATCACTGCGCTCACTCTGCCGGGTTTCGGAACCACCGAGCGAACCTTGGGCAATACGATCCATTTGTGCGGGGGACTTGGCGTGTCGCTGGAGCGTATCGATATTACCTCGGCGTGCAAGCAGCACCTTGCGGACATCGGACACTCCGGCAAAGAGCATGATATCGCATACGAAAACACGCAGGCACGAGAACGCACGCAGATCCTTATGGACAAGGCCAACATGCTCAACGCTTTGGTGGTCGGCACCGGCGATCTCTCGGAACTGGCGTTGGGATGGTGTACCTACAACGGCGACCATATGAGCATGTACGGGGTCAACAGCGGCGTGCCCAAAACGCTGGTCCGGTATCTGGTGCGCTGGGTTGCGGAGCATCGCGCGAATGAACTGGCTTCTGCCGCGCTGTTTGATATTCTGGCAACGCCTGTCTCGCCCGAGCTATTGCCTGCGGACAAAAATGGCCGTATTGCTCAGAAGACCGAAGAGGTGATCGGCCCTTATGAGTTGCACGACTTCTTTCTGTACCACTTTGTCCGCTGCGGTGCAACCGTGGAGAAGATAGGGTTTCTGGCGGGAATGGCGTTCAAAGACAGTTACCGCGCGGATGAGATCAACCGCTGGCTCAAACTCTTTTTCAAACGGTTCTTTAGCCAGCAGTTCAAGCGCTCCTGCATGCCGGACGGGCCTAAGGTCGGTTCTCTCAATCTCTCGCCGCGCGGTGACTGGCGCATGCCCAGCGACGCGTCCTCAGACGTTTGGTTGGCGGATCTTTAGGCGTCGTTTAAAACCGAGAGCGAAGGCGATCAATGTGTGCCAGAGTTCGCTCCAGCGCTTCCGCTGTGGAACGTTGAGAAAAGACGCCACACGCCGCCGCTCGACCGCATTCCGATTCTTTGCGTAGCCGGGCGGGATCGGAAAGCAACTGAGCCCAGTAACGCGACAGCGTCTCGGGCCGCGAGTCTTCGGTGAGCACGCCGCAGTTTGCTGCTGCGGCGATTTCAGGAAAAGCCCCCTGAGCGGGCAGAACGACCGGCACGCCAGCAGCCATCGCCTCAACCGCATAGTAACCGAACGCCTCTGGCGAAACTCCGCCCGGTACGGAGAGAAGCGTCAGTTCGGACAAAAACCCGAAGCGGTCATGTGCGAAGCGGTTCGTCGAGATCGCGGCATCCCCGAGAAGCCCCGCATCAGCCAGTTTTCTCATCTGGCGTTTCAGGAAGTGTTTGTTCGCCGAAGGGCCTCCGGTAGCGGAAAGTCGCACGTCGGCGAAGTGCGGGTCACGTCGTAACAGGATGAACGCATCGACGAAACGGTCAAAGCCTTCTTCGGCGGAGAGGCGTGAGAGGAATCCGATGGTTGCGGGCTGTCGCGTCACATCGGACAGACGGTAAGCCGCCGGGTCAAGGCCAGGGAATACTACTTTCACGCGAGAGGGTTCGAGCGCGAGTTGAAGAGTCATGCGTTCAGCATATGCTGCACTGACCGCAATGAAACAATCGATGTCACGCGCGTCGGTCGCCATAACGTTCAAAGCAGCGTTGCGAAGCGCGGGGTCCATGGCGCCTGTCCAGACGTGTTCATCTTGCAGCCAACAGACAATCGGGCATTGCGCGGCTTGTTTGAGTGTGCGAGCCAAGCCCGCCAACAGGGCGTTGGACAGCACGATCACCTCGGGTTTCTCGTCGGCCGGCAATCCCGCTACCCACTCGGCGACCAGCCGTAGTTCATCAGCCTGCTTGCCGTCCGGGCCACGCAGCATCGAGAGGGTCAGATCCTCCAAACCGGCGGCGGACGTGGAATTCGCGAAAAGGGCCGCGAGCCGCAGGACCGGCCAACTGTCCAACGGCTTGAACCACACGCGGGGAATTTTGCGCAGCAAGGCGAATTTGTGGCGAAGGTAAAGGGAAACTGCGCCGTAAAATACCGGGACCTTATCCGGCGCAGGCATGTGCGCAGTGGCGGGCAGGTAGAGAGGCATGAGCGTGACGGCATGGCCGCGTTGGCGAAGCGCTTCAGACACTGCCATGTCGCGCAGGCAGTTCTGACAGTAGAAAGAACCACCCGACCCTGGCAGAATTGAGAGTATTCGCATGAGGCCCTCCGATAGCCATCAGAATAGCAGGAAGGCGGTGCCGCGTCGAGGCACGGGAACGGCACGGTCAGCCGATTGCCGCGGAACCCGTCTCGCGTGTGCGGATGCGGATGCATTCATCCATCGGCATGATGAAAATCTTTCCGTCCCCGATGTGTCCACTCTGGGCCGCCTTGATGATCGCGTCGACAGTGATCTTCACAAAATCGTCGTTGACGGCGATTTCAAGGCGTACCTTCTCCAGCAGGTTCACCTTCCGGATTTGCCCGCGGTAACTTTCGGAGAACCCCATCTGTTTGCCACAGCCGCGCACGCGACTTACGGTCATTTTATGTACTTCGGCGTTGAAAAGCGCCTCTTTCACGGCATCCAAACGTTCGGGTTGGATCACGGCGACAATCATTTTCATGGCTGGTTTTCCTTTCGCGGAAGTCGGGGAATAGGCAGGGCGCTTAGAGCGCTTCCTCAGGTTGGGATTCGATCATGTGTACCGCAAGGTCTGCGCCGACCAGTTCCTCGTGTTCGCTCAGGCGGATTCCAACCGTACGTTTAAGCAGTCCGTAAACCAGTTTCACGGCATCCAAACGTTCGGGTTGGATCACGGCGACAATCATTTTCATGGCTGGTTTTCCTTTCGCGGAAGTCGGGGAATAGGCAGGGCGCTTAGAGCGCTTCCTCAGGTTGGGATTCGATCATGTGTACCGCAAGGTCTGCGCCGACCAGTTCCTCGTGTTCGCTCAGGCGGATTCCAACCGTACGTTTAAGCAGTCCGTAAACCAGTGTGCTCGCACACAGGCAGACCAACACGACACCTCCGGTCACGAGCAGTTGCGAGAAGAAGGAGACCCCGCCCATGCCGCCAAGCGCCTTCTGTCCGAAGATGCCGCAGGCGATGCCGCCCCACGCTCCGCACGCACCGTGCAGGGGCCAAACGCCCAGCACGTCGTCGATGCGCCACCGGTTGGTCTCAGCCTGGAAAAGGAAGACGAATAGCGCCCCGGCCGCCGCACCGACCGTTAACGCGCTGATGGGATGGTAAAGGTCGGAACCCGCACAGACCGCTACTAGGCCGGCCAAGGCACCGTTATGGACAAAGCCGGCATCGTTGCGACTGATGAAAAGAGCCGCCAATGTGCCTCCGACCATGGCCATAAGGGAGTTGATGGCCACCACGCCGGAAATGGCCGACAGCTTTCCGGCGCTCATGACATTGAACCCGAACCAGCCAACGATCAAGACCCAGCTCCCCAGCGCGAGAAAGGGAATGCTGCTCACCTTGATTGAATCCGATTCGTAACGTTTCATGCGGGCACCCAATAGAAACACGGCCGGCAACGCCAGCCATCCGCCGACAGCATGCACGACGACCGAGCCCGCAAAATCATGAAAAGGTGCACCTGCCACACGTGCCAGCCAACCCTCCGAACCAGCCAGCGCGGCACTCATGCGTCCCCACGTTACGCCTTCGATCAGAGGATACACCAGTCCGACAAAGATCGCGCCGGCTGCCGCGTTGGTCCAGAACTTCGCACGCTCGGCGATGCCGCCGGAAATGATGGCCGGAATGCACGCAGCGAAACCTAGTAGCAGGAAGAATCGTACGTACTCCACACCGTGGTCCGCCGCCATCGTCTCCAGAGGCGCTAAAAAAGAAACGCCTCGTGAAAGGGGATAGCCGATCAGGAAATAAACCAAGGTTGAGAACGCCCACTCGCAGATGATCTTGTTGAGCGCGTTCACCTGATTCTTGTGGCGCACAGAGCCGACTTCAAGAAACGCGAACCCGGCGTGCATGGCCAGGATCATGATTGCGCCAATCAGAACGAACAACGTGTCGGAGGTTTTAATAACCTCGGCTGCGGCGGGCATTTCATCAGCCCGTGCAGTTAACGCGCAGACCCCGAATAATCCCGTCATCACCGCCAGCGATATCCCGTTCGTCCGCATCGTTTGACCCCTCGTTTTCTTGTTCCGCGCACATCTCTTGCTTCCGGTTACATTCGTCGGTGCAACACGCTGTGCCATGTGTGTCCCAATACGCCTCACTCTGTTAAGAACAGGAATTAGCAGGTAATGTGCCAATAATGTTTTTGGGATCGCGTCTGAACTCCGACTTATCGACATAATCGTGTTTTACTTAAAATAAGAAGAGAAGTGTAGCTCAAGCAGTACGAAAAAAAGGTAATGGACGTGACCGTGTTGGTAACAGCTTGAGATTTTAAACAACGTTTTTGTCGAGACCGTTGCAAAGCTGTCGGTTCTGGAGAGTGTGTCGGTCCGATAATTGACAGATTTGTCCAAGTCATTTCAGAAGGACCGCTAACGTTTTGAAGACGTGTGAGTCAAACTCCATGAACGCATTTGGGGGCTTGTTCGCTAACGCGGGCTCCGCCCACAACCCAAGTCCAAGCGGGAGGGTTATTTGTCAGGTATGACAACGCCGCATTTCTTTTTCGTAGCACCTACCCGTCGTCTTCAGACGGGTGACGCCTAAGTCGGTTACGGGCTAGGCCCGCGTTGGGAAGGGCGAAAAAATCAATTGCCGCGCTTGACGATAGGAGGGCGACCTGCAAAAATAGCGAACATTACAAATGAGCAGGGCTTGGCACATATTGCAACGTGTTATCGTTGTCGCGCTTGCGGCGGTTGCGCTCCTGATGGCTGCGCATTCGTCCGCGTGCCATAACGAGAATATGTTGGCGGGACATAACGACGACGGTTGCTCGGCGACCGAATGCGTCTGCGTGTGTTCATGCCATGCCGCATTGGATCCTTCCGCCAATCAGGATCTCTGTTTGCCAGAGCGCATCATCTTCATTCAATGTGAATATGTAATCTTGCTTGGCACGTCGGTGCCTGCCGACATCTTCCGACCGCCCCTCGCACACAGTTAACCTGCTGTCCGGCGCCTGTGCAAGGCGTTGGGGAAATGTGCGTGTCTTTTGTTCATTACGAGTATCGGAAGTTTGTCGAATCATGAATCCTTCTACCCTATTCTGGGCACCTTTGTGCCCGTGCGTCATCATCCTGTGTGCTTTCGCGCTTCAGGCCGCTGAGCCTGGCGTATCCCGGACCTTGACGATCGAAGAGTGTTTGCGGCGCGTGACGGAACGGAGTCCGGAACTCAAATCCGGAACGTACAAGACCGAGGCGGCCGAACGGCGGACCAAGCAGGCGGCAAGGCGCATCAATCCCCGTCTGCAAACGGAAGTCGAGAATGTGGCTGGCTCCGGCGCTGTCGAAGGCGTCGACGCCGCCGAGACCACGGTGGCGGTCTCGCAGGAATTTGAACTCGGCGATAAGCGCCGGCACCGGACAGCGTTGGCTGAGGCGGAGACGGCGGTAAGCCGTGCGGAACAGGAAGTGCGCCTGCGTACGGCCCTGTTCGAGACGCGCTGCGCCGCGCTGGCCGTGCAGAGTGCCCAGGAAAAGACCCGACTCGCCGAGGAGGCTCTGGCGTTGATCCGGGAGACGGAGTCCGTGGCCGAGGCCCGCGTGAAGGCGGGCAAGGCGACGGTTCTGGATACGGAACGCGCCCGCGCCGAAACCGCGAAAGCGGAGATCGAGGTGGAAGTGAGGAAGGCCGAACAGCGCGACGCGGTCCGTGGTCTGGCCCTGCTCTGGGGTGAGACCGAGCCGTCGTTCGACGCGGTGACCGGTCTGTTCGATGCGGAGACGGCGTCGCTGCAGCCTTTGGACGCGCTGCTTTTGAAGGCGGCTTCGAACCCCGAACTGCTGGCTGCCGAGGCGCAGACGCGCGTCTACGAGACGCGGATTGGCGCGGAACGTGCGGCGCGTGTGCCGAACGTGGAACTGAGCGCCGGAATGCGGCGGTTCGAGGAGGGAGGAGACTTCGGATTCGTCGCCGGAGCGGGCATCGAGTTGCCGTTCCACACGCGCAACATGGACGGCGTGCGCGCTGCCGAGGCCGAGGCGGAGGCGGCGCGTTTGGACGCGATCGCGGCGCGACTGAAGAGCGACGGCCATGTCCGACAGCTTTACGCGCGTCTGGATACGCTCGCGGCGAAGACAGCCCGGCTGAAAGGGACGGTCATGCCGCTTGCCGAACGCACACTCTCCCTTGTGAGGGAGGCTCACAAGCAGGGCAAGGCGGGTTATCTCGACGTGCTCGAGGCCCGGCGCTCGCTGGTGGAGACGCGTCTTCAACTTATTGAAACTGTGACCGAGTACCTAGGAATGAGTATCGACCTCGGACGACTCACCGGCATCGAATCTTCACCCCTTTAACCATCATCAAAGGAGCACCTTTCATGAATCAGACCAAAATCACCCTTCTTGCCATGGCAGCTATTGCCTCCGCACCCCTGTTCGCCGAAGAAAAACACGATCACAACGAACCCAAAACGCGCACGGAGGAAGAACTCTTCACCGTCAAGTGCGAGTGCAACGTCCCACAATATACCTGCGACGAATGCCGCTACGAACTCGGGCTGGTCAAACTGGACGCGTCACTCATCGCCGCACCGGGCAAAGCTGGCTTGGTCAAGGTACTCCCCGTCACGAAGCAGAACGCGCAATCGCTGTTGCTGCTCAACGGCGAAATCGCGCTGAACGAGGCGGCTCTGTGGCATGTCTCTCCGCGTGTCTCCGGCACCGTACGTACGATCAAGACCGACTTGGGCAAAGCGGTCAAAAAAGGCGACGTGCTGTTCGAGATTGAAAGCTCCGAACTCGGGCTTGCGGTCGGCACGTACCGCAAAAACAAGGCTCTTGCGGCGCTCGCGTTAAAGAACCTTGAGCGCGAAAAGTCGCTCGTGGCCCAGAAACTGAGCCCTGAAGCCGATGCTGTGGATGCGCAGATGAAATACGACGAGTATCGCGTGGAGCTCGAGTCTGCCGGGAACACGCTTGGCGTTATGGGGTTGGATGCGAAGGCCATCGCGGCTCTGACGGCGGACGGGCAGGCAGGCAAGCCGAGCGTGTTGCCGGTGCAGGCGCCGCAAAGCGGCACCGTCATCCAGAAACACCTTGATATGGGAGAGACCATTGAAAGGGGTAAGGACGTCCTGACCGTCGCGGATCTCTCGTCCGTCTGGGTCTGGCTGGAGGTCTATGAAGGCGATCTCGCAGCCTTGGCTTCCGAGGCGAAAAAAGGTGCCTTGCGCGTGCAGATCGCTGTGTCTTCACTCCCTGAACGGACGTTCGAGGGCAAGATCGACCTGGTTAGTACGATCATGGACGAGGATACCCGAACGGTCAAAATCCGTTCCGTTCTCGCGAACGCTGACGGTCTCCTGCGTCCCGGTATGTTCTGTTCGGCCAACATCGTGTTCGAGACGGCAGAGAAAGTGATCGCCGTACCCAAGAACGCACTGATGTGTGATGAAGGCAAATACTTCGTGTTCCGCATGGTGCGCGACGGCTTCGCCTTGCGCACGGACGTAGAGCCAGGACGGGTGTTCGCCGACAGCGTCGAGATCACACGCGGGCTAAAGGAAGGCGCGCAGATCGCCACGGAAGGCGCGTTCGTCCTCAAGTCCGACGTGCTGCGGGCCAAAATGGGAGCCGGTTGCGCAGACTAGCCTGAATGGTGAATGGGTTTAAAGCGATAGACTGTTGCCCTGACAGTTTAATCCGTTTTTACCCTTCCCAGAGTTAAGGATCACTTTTATGTTGAATAATTTTATCAAGTTCATTCTGACGCAGCGGCTCATGGTCATCATGGCCGCCGCCGCGGTGTCCGTTGCGGGCGTGATCGCCTGGCAGATGTTGCCCATCGACGCCTTTCCGGACGTCACCAACGTGCAGGTCATGGTGCTTGCAGACGTGCCGGGGCTTGCTTCCGTGGATGTGGAGCAGCGGGTGACGTTTCCTGTGGAGAAGTCGCTGCAGGGACTTCCCAAAGTCCGACAGGTGCGTTCCATGTCCAAAGCCGGCTTCTCGCAGGTCATCGTGGTCTTCGAGGATGACGTCGACACCTACTTCGCGCGGCAACTGGTCTTCGAACGGCTTCAGGCCGCGAAGGAACAGCTCCCGGCGGGGGTTGAGCCGGAAATGGGTCCGATCAGCACAGGGCTGGGTGAGATCTATCAGTACACCTTGGAAAGCGAAACGCGGTCGCCGATGGAGCTGAGGACCATTCAGGACTGGCTGGTCTCGCCTCAACTGCGCTCGCTCACCGGGGTGAACGAGGTCAACAGCTTCGGTGGGTTCGTTAAACAGTATCAGGTCCTGGTTGAGCCTTCGCGTTTGTTGAAGTACAAGCTCACGTTGGCGGACGTGCTTGTCGGGTTGGAGAGGAACAATGCCAATTCCGGCGGCAGTTTCCTCACGCGCGGCTGGGAACAGTCCTATGTTCGGGGTGTCGGTCTGTTTCAGGACAGTTCCGACATCGGGAATGTCGTGCTGCACGCGAAGGACGGAACGCCCGTCTACCTAAAGGATGTGGCGGATGTGAAGATCGGCCCGCAGACAAGGCAGGGCGCCGTGTCCAAGGACGGCAAGGGCGAAACCGTCGCGGGCATGGTGATCATGTTGCGCGGGGCGAACTCAAAGATTGTCGTGGACAGCGTCAAGAAGGCGATTCCGGCTATTCAGGCCAGCCTGCCCAAGGATGTCGTCATCAAACCCTTTTATGACCGCACCTCGCTGATTCAGGCCTGCATCAAAACGGTTTCAGATGCCCTGATGCAGGGCGGCGTCTTCGTTGTGCTGGTGCTGTTCCTGTTTCTCGGCAACTTCCGCGGGGCCATCATCGTGGCGTTGGCCCTGCCCTTCACGGCCTTTATCACTTTCATTCTGATGGGCTGGCAGGGCGTGACGGCGAACCTGATGAGTTTGGGCGGCCTCGCTCTTGCGCTGGGCATGGTGGTGGACGCGTCGATCGTGGTGACCGAGAACGTTGCGCGGCTCCTGTCCGAACGGTCCGGCCAGAAAGTCCTCAAGGGGACGGTCGTGTACGAGGCCATCGTTGAGGTCGCGCGGCCCATCGTTTTCGCGATCCTGATTATCGTTGTGGTTCTCCTGCCGCTCTTCACGCTGGAACAGATGGAGGGCAAAATGTTCAAGCCGCTGGCGACGACGATGTGTTTCGCCATGGCCGGTTCGCTGGTCGCCGCGCTGACCATCGTCCCTGTCTTGTGTTCGCTCTTTCTGAAAGGGCAGAAGACGACGCGCGATAATTTCAGCATCCGCGTCCTGAAAACCGTCTATCTGCCGGTGCTCTCGCTCGCGCTGAGGTTCCGGTGGGCCACCGTGGCTATCGCGGTCGCGCTCTTCGGGTTCACCCTGTTCCTGATCCCCCGGCTCGGAACGGAGTTCCTGCCGCAGCTTGACGAGGGAGCCCTTGCGATCAACTGCGTGCGTCTGCCGTCCGCCTCGTTGGATGGGTCGGTCGCGGTGGGGACTGTGATGGAGCGGCGGATTCTTAAATTTCCCGAGGTTGAAACCGTCGTGACGAAGACCGGCCGCGCCGAGATCTCGGAAGACCCTATGGGTCCCGAGCAGAATGACTTCGTTATTATGCTGCACCCGGAGAAAGAGTGGAAGACGGGCCGCACCAAAGAGCAGTTGGTTGATGCTCTCAAGGCGGATCTGGCGGCGATACCGGGTGTGCGGCTTTCGTTCTCGCAGCCGATCGCGCTGCGCGTCAATGAATTGATCTCGGGCGTTAAGAGCGATCTGGCCGTGAAGGTGT
>JADHEF010000372.1_pt1 | contig 50029 bp, 40 predicted proteins | sample 8952391 | NCBI WGS metagenome assembly JADHEF01 (sample SAMN16124439, study PRJNA663245) | bioreactor sludge metagenome | isolation source: sludge (nitrite) | place: India:Bengaluru | collected 2019-02-28 | reverse complement strand
CAACTCAGAGCAAAACCCTCTCACTCTGGTTGGTACATAAATCGGGGGTAGGCCAATACTACGCCCAGTGGTATGACGAGTTCGGAAAGCAGGTACGCAAGAGTCTGGAAACGACGGTTCTCCAGGTTGCCAAGCACCGGCTTCGTGACCTCCTGGACGACTCTCCCAGGGTAGCTGCCTTCACAACCACCAGAACCCCAATCACTGATATTGTTGCTGCCTACATCTCCAATATCAGGGCACGGCTCGCCGACACCACCCAACGGTCCCATTTGTGGGTTCTCGGAGACCTCTTCGGTCCGGTCTGCGAAGACATCACGCCGGGAAGCCCCTGGGAAAACGCCTACATAGAGAGCTTCAACGACAAGTTTCGCGACGAGTGCCTGAACATGCATGTGTTCATCAACGGACGCGAGGCCCAAACCTTGGTGGAGGAATGGCGCAAGGAATATAATGATTACCGTCCCCACAGTAGTCTGAACTACATGACCCCGGCGGAGTTCGCCCTGCATTGGCGCACTTCCGGCGGGCCTGCGGCCCACCTCCAGTGCGCCAATGCAGGAACCCAGCACAAGGACCACAACTCAGAGCAAAACCCTCTCACTCTGGTTGGTACATAAATCGGGGGTAGGCCAATCGCAGTCAGGATTTTTGTAAAGGATTCTCTCGAACGCCTTTTTTCCATCGTGGGTAACCCTTAGGCTAACGGGACGTCAGCTTTCATCATTTGACTGCAACCGAGTCCTTCAACACGAAGGCGGTGCCGTCCGGCCTGTATTGATTCCAGCGCCGGTCGAAGATCTCGGCGGCGATTAGTTTCACGTCGCAAGTCTGATGCTCGGTTTCAGCATCCAGCCCGTGCTCGAAACTCAAACCTGCGATATCGGTAAGAATGTAGCGCGGGTGCAAGCTCTCCGCGCTGGCCATTTCACGCCAGCGATAGAAGGTTATGCCAATCCCTGGGGGCAGCAAGCGGGGCACATTCTGGTGGCACCATGTTTTGAACTGCCCATCATGGATAGTTCCCCCGTCCAGGTGGTACTCAACCTGTTTGACCGGAATGACCTTGCCAGATGTGGCCGCTTTCAGAAATTCAGAAAGCGTGTTCAAGTATCTTGGCGCATGCGGATCGAAATGGGGGTCAACAAAACGGATGCATGATGCAAGTGCCAGGAGCGGTTGAGCAATCTTGGCCATGTTCTGCGCCGTCCGCGGCACCACCGCTTCTGTATTGGCCGCCATCCGGGGATGGTCCTCGTCATAGGCGTCGTCCACATGCAGCAGACCGTCGTCCGGCTTTGTGGGCTCATTGGTTATGATTGCCCGGAAAGGACGGCTGCGCACGTGCTGGTTGTATGCGTTTTGCCACCAGGCCAGGCCTGCCTTGTAATCGCAGCGGTTGCAGCGGAACAGGGTTCGCCTTTTCAGCATCTCTTCCAGCAGGGTGTCCAGGCGTTTTTTTGTCATCGGGGAGGATGCCTCCCGGCTTGCAAGATTGCGCCATTCCTCCGGGTAGTACGCGATCAGCCGCCCCTTGTTCCGTCCAAAGAAAGGCTTCCATTTCATTATGCCGTCAACTGTGGTGAAGAGCGCCGGATCCACGGCATATTCATACATCATGGCTAGAAAAGCTCCTCTTCCCGCTCCGTAAAGAAGCCGTCCGGCCAGTCGTTGATGAAATCACCGTCGGGGGTGATGTCTAGCAGGTGCAGTTCCGCCCCCTCATCCCCCTGCTTCACATAAATGACCTGCACATCCCCGGGCCCCACTTCGGGAAAGCCGGCGGGCAGCCTGCCGTTGTTTGATTCCCGTATGCGCCGCAGGATGCGGAGTATCAGGTGCTCGCTGTGCGTTTCAATCAGGAAGATCCTGTTGCCGGCCTTGCTCGGATCCAGCACCTCCCGAAGAAGGACGTCGCCGATTTTGGACTGCACCGCGGGGTGAATGTGCAGTTCCGGCTGCTCCACGGCAAAGATGGTGCAGTTGGGCTCCACTGCGCCGACCACCACGGGTAGGGCTTGTGAGATGCCCACGCCGATGTCCATGGGCGCGACATCAATATCGTTCTTTTCGTCGTGGAGTTGCACCACGGGGATGCTCTCCAGATGCTCGATCTTGTCCACCAGACGCTGCAGGTCATCCTCTTCACACTCTTCGAAGTGCGCCGCCAGCACTCTGAGCATCGAAAACACTTCCCCATCGGCCGGCAATTGAATGCGGTCTTCCCGGCGCAGGGTATACTGCATCCCCAATGTTCCATGCAGGTAGTCGCTGCATTTGTCCACCAGGAAAGGCCCTTCTTCGTCCCAGGGGACTTTACGCAGCAGCGCGTCCCAAGCCCCAAGCCCGTTGGCCCAGCGTTCCCGGCTTGGCATCAGCGGCGCCTTTTGCATCCTGTCGGGCACCTCGCGTAGCGGCCCCAAGTAACGCAGGCCGCGCAGCTCCTCCAATACCGCCTCGCCCGCGCCATTAATTATTTGCCCAAGCAGGGACACCAACTCTTCGTAAACAGCAGGCTCATCTTGAGGCTCATACATTGACCCGCCAATGCATTCGCTGGGACCAAGGGGGAAAGGTTCTCCCCACTTCGGAATAATTGATTCCGCCTTATATGATGGCAAGTGTGATTCATAAAACGGATCCCCCTCCTCATCCACTCCATCGGGATACTGGTAGTCATATCCAATAAAATAGTGTGAGGCGCTTAACAATACATGGAAAAAGTCCCCCACATTAAAATACGTTTCTTGTGAGAAGAATGGGTGCGCGAGATCCAAATAGACTTGGTTTCCCCCCTTGTCATCCGGCTCAATCCTGGAAAAGTAATGGCCGTTTACTGAAACCTCATACGATTTGATTACAGTCTTTCGATCACCATAGTCCCATCCGGTTGTTAGCCTGACAGTAACAGACAAGATATCCAGATAATTGCAGAGGTTTAACTTGCTCCCATCCGTCAATCCACCAAATGCATAGGATAAGTAAGAACCGGAAGGCACGTAGCGCTCTACCTTTGGCGGGCCTGCATAGTGGAGGGTAATGGCAATATTATTGTCCAGGTCATGCTGGTGTACCAGGTTTTTGAACCCGCCCAGGTCCACGGCCTCGCCGCCCAGGCGGGTGCGGTCCACGTCGGGATTTCGGTTCTCCAGCACCTCCCAGGCGTACTGGAGCGCCTGGATCACCGTGGACTTGCCCGCGCTGTTCGCGCCGAACAGCAGCGTGATCGGCCGCAGCGGAACCGTCACCGGCGCGCCGATGCCCTTGAAGTTTTCGATGGTGATGGATGTCAGGCCCATAATTCATGTCTCCCTATTGGCAGTGGCAGCGAAAGAGCGCTCTTCAACATTATTCCTCGTCGAACATTTCTTCGTCTGAAAAATCATCATTTTCTTGGGTGTTGTAGTCCTCTCCCAACAACTGGTCAGTCTTGCGCATCTCGGCTAATTGAACAAAAAAAGCCGCACCCCCACAAAATATCTTTAGGAAGAACTCGGCGAAGTCCTGAGCATTTATGGCGTGGACCCCGAATTTAATCTGGTGCCCATGGACCCCACCGTACAATTCCAGGTATCGGCGACCATTCTTTTTCGCCACACAACGGATGATTAGTTGAACAAGCGCCTGAATTACGTCCTGGTAGCTGGAAAGACGTTTTGAACTGACGCCTTCCCGAAACACAGATTCCATGTGGTTCATGCAGGACTTAATGGCCTCATCCAGCAGGAACTTGTTGTTCGAATCCCCAGTAAATGTCCAGGCGTGCCCATATGTCCGTGAACACCGCACGTGATCCCTGGCGTGAAGCGGCATTCTGACGGGGTGTCCGGATGGATGATCCAACCACCACGCGCTTTTGTCGATAAACCTTTTTGATATACGCTCATCAATTCTTCCCGCTGATGAGTAAACCTTAAACGTTTCCAGAGACTCCCTTATTTGTGATTGAACCGCCTGAAAGAGTTCGCTCGACTTGCGTTCTGCCGCGGCAATTTCCTGCAGAAATGCCCGATTCTCTTCTGATTGCGCCACGCGCTGCGCTTCCTGCCGTCGCTGATCGGCCATTTTAATCATCGTCATGATTTCACGGCCCGTTTGCGCGCAGGCTTTCTTGAAAGATTGGTGCAGCTTGATCAATGGTGGAACTAAGGATTCCATGTGCGAGATCATCTGAGGCGTGATGGGGGCCGCCCACGATTGCCAGGTTTCCAGCACCTTCAGCGCCCCATCCGCCGCTGCGCTGTTCGTTATCAGTGTTGTTGCCTCAATATTGCGCTCCCCCTTTGCGGTTACGTTTTGGCTTCCCAGGGAAAAGCAACGGTTGTCCACCACGATAATCTTCGCATGCAGACCGGGCAGCCAGTACACTTCCGTGTTCCGGCGTTTCGCCATCTCTTTGACGGCTGCAAGCGAAGAGGCGCCCGAAGCAAACAACTCAGCGGAAAACTCCGTATAAATACGCATTCGAACCGTCGGGGCCGCTGCGCGCAACACCTTCAGTGACGTCAAGTAGGGGGTAAAGACAAGGAGCTGTTGCTTTGCATTTCGGATAATCCTTGCCCAGGAAGAGGCCACATTGCCGAATACACACGTTCCCGCCCCCAAGACCGGCACTTCTCTTTTCCGCAATGCAGCGGACGGTACATTCATCCCGGTCGCACACACAGCTATTCTGGCTTGACGGCTCATGGATGTTCTCAACCTTTCGGGGGATAGGGGTCGCGACCGTAGGTGCGTTCTTCCTGAATCCGGCCATTTGCCTTGTGGATGATCAGTTCACCGCCGTCCTTCTTTGCCAGTTGACGACCCTGCTCGATGGCGCCCTGCTTGGTGTCAGTAGTAAAAGATGCCCGTTCGGCACCCTCGCGCACTCCACGCCACTGTCCGCGTTCTCCGGTAATATGAATTCTCTTCGCATTTGGCATGTCTGTGCTCCTTTTCAGACCCTATTGTTTCGCGTTTGACGCCGACGGCTTGTTGTCATTCCGCACATCGATCAAGATTATAGTGTCATCATCGGACAAGCCCAATTGCTCCAGGATTTTCCGAACGCGGTCAAGTTCCTGGGCCGAGAAGTAGAAGACCACCTTCAATGTCTTCTCGGTCTTGTTGGCTGCCTTGTAAACCTCCACCTGTGACTGGAGATTCTGACCCAGCTTGGAATTCTTGGCCAACTTGAATTCCACCAGGGTTGAATCTTTGCTGCCTCGGGAAATCTTGAAGTCAACGGAGCCGCGTCCGTTGTTGACCTCACTGTTGAAATCAGAAGGTGTTGCATACCATGTCAGACGATACAGAATTCCCAAGTCGGACTCTTTCTGAATAGGCCGACCCTCGCGGTAAAAGAGGCGATACCCGTCATTGTTCTCGATCACCTGTTTCAGGTACATCACGCGAGCACGCGCTTCTTCAAGGGTGTCCTTGCCAATCTGGTAGAAACCGGTTTCCCGGAACAGCTTTTCAGAAAGGCACGCCAGTGCATGTATGTAAAACTCTTCAGATTCCCTGACCCACACATCGCTCCGTCGAATCGCTTCGTCCTTATCTTGCTCCTTGCGCAGAATGTAATACTCGATGACCTGTGGGTATTCACTTATTGCACGCGACCGGACACTCTTTCGCTCCTTGTCCGTCATGTCCTCACGCAAACGTACGCTGAGGTAGTTGCTCAATTCGGACCGGAGTTGCTCGTCCGGCACAGCTCTCGCGATGGTTTCCAACTCGTCCACCAAGTCAGTCCGATTTATCCAATTCTCGTCCTTGCTGAGCATGTCTTTGGGTGTCAAGAGGACATAATCACCCCGGTAATAGGGCAACTCATAATCTCGCGGCATCCACCGTTGCAGACGGTAGTCAAAGGAAGCCTTATCCACTGACACTCGGCGTCGTTGCATCGGAGCCATATGCTCCCGCGCAAAGCGCTGCGTATACTCACACAGGAACGGTTTGATTAGATTGGCGGTGAAGTCACTGATGTTGTCACGCCCCACGCCATCGGCGACAAGGCAGACCTTTTCCATATGGGTTCCCTGTGTAACCTTTTCATTGCCGAAATCGGTAAAGATGGCTTTGAGATTGGCATTCAGAGCCTGGCCAAAGCCGTGACCCAAACCGCTCCCTGCGTTTCCGTGCAGGGAAAACCCAAGCCAGAGTTGCTTGACCTCAGGAAACATATACCACGCTTTGAGGAGCCCCCCACCTGTTCCCCCGGATACTGATTGGTCCCGCAGAAATTTCAGATAAGCAATCATCTCTTCATGCAGTTGGCGATACTCTGGCTTTTGGCTTGCAAAGAGCAGGAACGGGTCTATGAAAAGAGGCAGATCGTTTACGAGCGAAATATTCAGTGCCCCATATTCCTCCAACACATCGGGATCGACATCAAAGTAGTCGGTGAAGTAGATATTCATCCCGCCGTTTCCCCCTTACTCGGCCTTGGTGACGGCATTTCACGCAGAAGCCTGACGAACTCCTCGGTCATGCGGTACTTGGGACAGTCCTTGGGTGTCACATCCGTCAGGTATCCGTGGTTTTCCAGAATGTGGAGCTTGCCCATGAGGCCCGGGTGGATTGCGTCCCGATACTGAAATGAGGGCGAGCTGGTTCCGCCCAGGACTGCGCCGCCGAGTAACACGAAGAATTCCCGCACACTGGGGTGCTCGGTTAGGTCCTGTCTCATCTCTTGCAGCAGTTCAGGCATCTGCGCGGCCACTTGCGCGAACTTGTTGGCGTTTTCCTTTGCTGCCTCCTTCTTTCTCCGTGCGTCTGTGTACTTGTTTGCGAAGTACCCGCCAGCGGCGCCCGTGAAGGTGCCGATCAGAAAGCCTATGCATGTCGAGGCCACATCGAACTGCATCACAGTTCTCCACGGAAGGCGCGTTGGGAAAGCGAATCAAAAAGGCCGTCTGTGGATTCTCTGTTCTTCCTCTGTGATTTTCGGAGGTCCTCAAGTTTTGACTCGACCCTAGAGTACCTTTCTTGAAGGGAGAGTGGTGGCAAAGGAATTTCAAAATCCCGAACCATGCTGAGATTGAGATTCGGCTGATTCCCTCCCCTGCCAAGGTTGCGAAATTCGGAATACGAGATTTGGACTAGTCGGAATAGATACTGCGGACTGATTCGAGTCGTTGGAAGAATTATAGCGCATGCTTGGTTAGTAGTCGCAGGCACACCCAAGATGGCTGACCTCCCTCTCGTCAACCCCTGGCCATACATGGCAATAAGGATACTATTTGGCGGAAACAACTCCAACCCACATTCCAAAACCGCCTTCTCGGAAACATGTTCCTCTGTTTCCATGATTTGCCGCCCATCCACTTCGCCCGTCTTGACCCATGGAATATTGCCGTTGAAGAACTGCGGGGCCTTTCTCGTGGGCGTTCTTCCTGTCTTGACTTCGGTAAGCTCACCGATTCTTGTCGTCTCCCATCCCTTCGGGTTGGTGACGGGGTCTCCGAACATGTCGAGGAAGACGGACTTGAGGAAGTCGTCGGCGAGGGTCAGGGCCTCGGCGCGTTTGCGGCGGATGGCGTCGGCCTTGTCGAGAATGGCCGCGATGCGCCGCTGCTCAGGCAAAGGGGGAAGGGGGATCTGAAAAGTGGAAAGGTCTGAAAGGGTAATTGCCTTAAATGTAGAACCATTGGCGAATTTTTCAAACTTAGGTTCAACATGCCTAAAGTAGTGAAGGAGGTAAACACGGTCGACATGCTTTCCGGCCCTCACCGCAGCAAGGCCGCGACCAATACAGCAATTTTCATTTGCTATGTTTGTTGGCCCCACAGGAGCGCGCACACAAAATAAAATGTCACCTTTTTCTGCGGTTTTTAGCGGCTTGGAACACCATACGCGCGGCGACGGGTATCGGTCACCAAAATCGGTTTTCCCCTGGTAAAAAGGCAGCCCTAAACCATCCATATTGTAGTCTGTAGAGGGGGGCGACTGCCCGGATATGACATCACAGACATCACATAATGGAACTGTTTTGAAGACGGTTTTAAAGGCAGTCATTTTCGGTTTGCTTTCGCTGTTTTTCCCGCAGCGGTAAGAATTGCCGTAAGTTCTTTTGCCTCTGCAAGCAAAGGCTCAAGTTTGTTTTCAGGCAACAGCCCGGCTGACATTATTAATTCGATCCAATAGCAACACTCATCCGCCTCCTCTTCAGCAATGGCAAGCTTGGCAATAAAGTCTGCTTTTGACTTGCCACGCAGGGCCGAGCGATAGTTGGCCCCAACCGAAGTGGCCGATCTCAGTAGCTGATTTCCAAGGACCTTTCCCTCTTGGTTGGTTGGTAATGCCCTAACCATACGGATGACGCGAAGGGCAAATGCCTGTGTCCTTTCTTTCAGATCACGCGGTTCCATGCATTCCTTCCGACTTTCCAAATCTTATTTTTCACTTCCCAGCATTTCCTCCAGCTCATTGATGTCCTGGAGGATAGAGTGCTCAAGTTCGCGGAGCCTTTCCAGAATGACCTTCGGCGGGTAGTAAACCACCTCCTCATACTTTGTTTCTGAGTAGCGGTTGATGGAGAGGTCGTACTTGTTGGCGACGATGTCGCCCTTGGGCACGAAGAAGCACTTGGCGGCGCGGTCCTGCATTTTCTTGGCGCTGCGCTCCCGCCATTGGGCAACGAGGTCTGGCAGGTCGGACCCGGTGACGGGCACCCGCTTGTCATCGAGCGAATACCCGTCGTTTTCGACCCTGTAGAACCAGACGTTGTCGGTCTGCCCGCCCTTGGCAAAGAACAGGACGGCGGTGGACACACCGGCGTAGGGCTTGAACACGCCGGAGGGCAGGCTGACCACGGCCTGGAGCTGGTTGTCCTCGACAAGCATGCGGCGGACGGCCTGGTGCGCCGAGGAACTGCCGAAGAGGACGCCGTCGGGCACGATGACGGCGCAGCGTCCGCCCGTTTTGAGCATGCGGACCATGAGCACAAGGAAGAGCAGTTCGGTTTTTGTGGTCTTTGCCACGGTGGTGAGGTTCTTGTGCACGCTGTCGGCGTCGATGCTGCCCTTGAAGGGGGGATTGGCCAGGATGACATCGAAGGCGTTCTTGTGGAAACGGGGAAAGCGCTCGGCGAAGCTGTCGGCCAGGGCGTCCTGGTTTTCGATGCAGGGGGATTCGATGCCGTGGAGCAGCATGTTCATGGCGGCGATGCGGAGCATGGTGGCGTCGAAATCGAAGCCGTGGAACATGTCGTTCTCGATGTGTTTGCGGTAGGGATCGAGCAGATCGCCGGGATACACCCTGACGGGTTCGTTGTGATCGTTTTTCACCACTTCGCCGGTGGCCTCGTCCACCTCGTCATGGACCAGTTCCGGCGAGGAATGGGTGCGCTGGAGGTGGTCCATGGTGCCGATGAGAAAACCGGCGGTGCCGCATGCGGGGTCGCATACCGTTTCCGTGGGCTGCACATCGAGCATTTCGACCATGGCGCGGATGATGTGGCGCGGCGTGCGGAACTGACCGGCGACGCCAGCGCTACTAAGCTTGCCGAGCAGGTACTCGTAGAGGTCGCCCTTGGTGTCCCCCTGCGTCAGCGGCAGCTCATTGATGGCGTTGATGGCCGACTTGAGCAGGCCGGGCTTCTGGATGAGACACTGCGCGCCCTCCAGGTAGCGGGCGATGGGCGTCTTCGCGGCGAGGCCGCTGGCGCCGTCGCGAAAGAAGGGAAACAGTTCCTGTTGGACGACACGCATCTGATCGTCGGCCCCGAGATTGATGAGATGGGACCAGCGGAGCTGCTGCCTGTCCGCGGGGAATACCGGGTCGCGCATGGGCTGCTTCAGCCGCTGCGCGCGCTTTTCCTCGCGCTGGTCGCGGATGTCGAGCATGCGGGCGAACATGAGGAAGGAAATCTGCTCGATGACCGTGATGGGGTTCGTGATGCCGCCGCTGTGGAATTCGAGCCAGAGCTTGTCGATTTTACTTTTCAGACTGCCGTTGATCATGAACACTCCTCAGTAACCGTGTAACCCAAAGGCCGCAGGGGGCCTGTTGCATCCAAGGCGTTTGCCCCTACTCAGGCATGAGCAAGCCGCGTGCCATTTTTGCGCCCCCGGATCATGCTTCTCAGTTCGCCACCGGGGCGAGCTGGTTGATCTCATTGATCAGCGCCAGCAGATCATCAATCTGCTGGTTGTCGGTGAACACACCGTCCACGCCGTCGCTGTGAATCTGCGTGAAGGGGGCCTCATACAGCTTATCCAACTGAAGCACGCCGTACCGGGCGATATGCCGCTTGATGAGCTCCAGGAAGCGGATCTGGTGCGACGTGAGGCCCGCATACTTCTGCACAAAGCGGGCGAAATACCCGTTCACCGCAGCGCCGTCCAGGCCGATGACCTGACGGATGGCCAGATCGAGGCGGTTGGCCTGGTTGGGGAAATGGACCAGCAGATCGTCCACCTTGAGGTCCGGCTCGCTCATCATGACCTTGGTGATGAGGTCGCGCAGTTCCTGCTCGCTGACCGGCTGGCCGGCCTTGATCTTCTGGAGCGCGGGCGTCTGGTCAAAGAGCGCCCGGAACACGTTTTCCACGCGCTGGCGGTAGGCGGCCAGGTCGAGCCCTTCGAGTTTGACGATGTGCTCGGCGTGCTCCTCGCCGGTGTCGGTGACGTCAAGCTCCAGGGCGCGGGGCTTGAGGACCGCGGGCTTGTTGCAGCAGTGCATGATGCCGCGCAGTTCGCGCCGAATTTCTTCCAGCGCCCCGACGGAAACGTTTGTCCAGAAGGACGGTCCCTTGACGCGGTTGACCCATTCGATTTTCGCGGCCACCTGGGTGAGGTTGATGGGCAGCCGGGCGACCCATTCCGTCATCTGGGCTTTCAGGTCTTCGAACAGGGCGGACCCTTCCAGGTGCGCCTTCTGCATTTTGACCACGAGCCAGTCGAAACGGTAGGCGTCCTCGGGCCCCTCGGTGCCGCGCCACTGCATGAGCGGCGCGATTTCCATGCGGAGCGTGCCGACGATGGCGGCGTCAAAGGCGCGGATGGCACCGTCCTGCTGGACTATCTTCACCTGGCGCCACTTTTCCTGAACGGCAATGGTCTTGTCGTTGAGCGCGCGGACATCCTTTTCGAGCAGTTCTATCGCCAGGTTCCAGGCGGGCAGATGCTGCTTTTGCACCGCGAGCTCACCGAGGGCAATGCGCCCCTCAAAGACCTTCTGCAGGAGGGATTTCTGCGCCGACGGCTCGTATTCGGGCGGATTTTCGCCGAACCACTCGAAATTGCCCCAGTGGTCGAAGATCTGGAAATACTGCTTGTCCTGGCCGGGGCCGAACAGGTTCGCGCAGAGGCGCGTGCCGCGGCCGATCATCTGCCAGAATTTCACATAGGACTTGACCGGCTTGGCAAAAACGAGATTGACGACTTCCGGCACGTCGATGCCCGTGTCGAGCATGTCCACCGAGATGGCGATGTGCAGGTTCTTGGCGGGGTCCTTGAAGTCGTCTATGAGCTGCTCGGCGCGGTCCACATAGTTGTCAATGACGGCGCAGAATTCCTCCTTGGGACGCATGTACTGGGGGTACATCTCCTCGAAGAGCCGCTGAAGCTGCAATGCGTGATTGTGATTGCGGGCGAAGACAATGGTCTTCCCGATGTGGAGCCCGTCGGCCACGCGGACACCGTTTTCCATGAGGTTTCGCAGAATCTTGCGGTCTGTGTCCTTGTTGAACACCGCCTGGTTCACCTGCTCCCGGGTGTAGTCCACGGATTCGGCATCCTCGACCTGCTCCTCCAGCTGATCGCGCTGTTCCCGGGTCATCTGTGCATAGCTGATGCCCTCGCGCAGGAATTTGGTCGTGTGTTTGGTGACCCGGAAGGGCACGAGATAGGGCGGCGTGTCGTTGATGGCCTGCTCGTAGGAATAGTGCGCCGTGGGGTCGTCATCATCGCATTCGAACATTTTGAACGTATTGTGGGCGATCTTCTGCACCGGCGTGGCCGTGAGCCCCACCTGCATTGCGTCGAAATAGACGAACAGGTCGCGGTAGCGGTTGTAGATGCTGCGGTGGGACTCATCGGCGATCACAAGGTCAAAGAAGCCGACGTCGAAGTTCTGGAAGCACTTCATCATGGCCGGATAGGTGGCCAGATAGATTGTCTTTTCGCGGTCGCCGTTGGTCTTTGCGGTGACGTAGACGCGGGGTTCCGATTCGAGAAACTGCTTGTAGGCGTTGTGGGCCTGTTTGCGGAGTTCCCGGCGGTCGCAGAGGAAAAGTATGCGTTTTGCCCAGCGGGCGCGGATGAGCAGTTCGCTCAGCGCGATGGCGATGCGCGTCTTGCCCGTGCCGGTGGCCTGAACCAGGAGGGCCTTGCGGCGTTTGTCGTCGAACCGCTCGCACACGCGCTTGATGGCCTCGAGCTGGTAGATGCGGTTGACTATGGCCTCGTTCGGGCTCAGTGCCGCCAGCTTGGGCATGCGTTCGCGCGTGCGCCAGTGGCAATACTGGAGACTGTCCTTGCCGTAGAAGCCGTAAATCCGGCGGGGCACATCGCCCTTGGCGTCATCCCAAATGCGAATGTCGAAGCCATTGGTGAGGAAGATAATCGGCCGCTGACCAAACCTCTCCTGAAGCCCGTTTGCGTACAGCTTTGCCTGTGTGCGGCCTTTCTCCTCATCATACGCTGTCTTCTTGGCCTCGATGACGGCAAGAGGCTTGCCTGAACCGTCAAAGAGCACGTAGTCGGCGTAGCCGATGCCCGTAGTGGTCGGCTGGCCGGGGACTTCAATTTCCTGGCCCACTTCCGCGGGGTTCGCCAAGTCCCAGCCGACCTCAACCAGCAACTGGTCGATGAGCAGTTTGCGCGTTTCCGCCTCGTTGAACTGAAGGACGTTGACGGCCTGGTTGGTTTGGGCCAGAATCTGCTGCTGCTGCTCGGCGGTCTTTTCGGCGGCGACGGCCTGGGCACGGGCCTGTTCCAACTCCTCCAAAAGCTTCTGCATCTGCGCCTCTTGCGCGGCCAGTTTCTGGAGGGCTTCCCTTTTCTCCCGTTTGATCCGCCCCTTCGAATCCGGCTCCGCCTGGGACGGCTCCTGGAACTGGATCTGCTCTACATTCGCCTGGGCATGGAGCGTGAGCGCAAACCACCGGGCCAAATCAAAGGACTCCCGCAGAATCCAGAGGGCAATCTGCGGGGTTACAGGGCCGGTGGCATGGGCGGCGCGGTTGCCCTGGGTGCGCAGGGCGTGGAGTTTGTTTAGTACAACGCTGGGCACGCTTTGCTGGAAGGTGTCGTTGCTGAGGTAATCCATGAACTTGGTGCGGGGTTCGCGGGGAATCTGGAAATGCTGGAAGAAGGAGGCGACCAGATTCTCCCCGAACTGGCGCAGTTTGATGAGTGCGCTGGCCGGGTCCGAGTAGGCATAGCGCTCCGCAAACCCGCCGAGGTCGGCAAGTTCCTGGTTGGTCGCCCTGAGAAACTCGAAGTTCCGTGATTCCATGATTACTCTCAACACCGGTTTGCTTTGGCTCCGGGATGTGCGGCTGCCCGGGTCACACCCTGAGGGCCAAAAAGCATGTTCTATGCCAACTCGTCCTTCACCCCGTAACGCCTGAGCCAGTTCGTCAGGGTCTGGTAGCTGGGGAGCCCCACCAGTTCAGCGGCCTTTGTCTTGTTGCCGTGCGCCTCGCGCAGGGCGCGGTCCAGGTAATGGCGCGCCACTTCGGTCATCAGGTCCGGCAGCGAGAGGTCCCCGCCCAGTGTGCGGTTTAGTATAGCCTCTTCGCCCCCCCCATTTCCCGGGGGAACCAGCAGGGAACCCCGGAGATCATCGGCGCTGATGTTTTCCCCCAGACTCCAGATGGCGGCGCGTGAAAGGGTGTTGGCCAACTCCCGGACATTTCCCGGCCAGTCATGGCCGGAGATAATATTTCTTGCGCCAGCAGAAATATATTTATGCCTCCATCCGGGGACATTGGAGCATTTGGCGTTGATGTTCTTGAGGATGTGATCGGTGAGCAGATTTAGATCGCCCGGGCGTTCCCGAAGGGGCGGCAGATGAAGCACGCCCACGGCAAGGCGGTGGAACAGGTCCTCCCGGAACCGGCCCCTTTCCATTTCCCGAAGGAGGTCCCGGTTTGTGGCGGCAAGAACCCGCACATCCACCTTGACGGCCGCGGTGGATCCGATCTTATGAACTTCACCGGTCTGAAGGGCGCGGAGCAGCTTCACCTGCGCCGGCAGGGGCAGCTCGCCCACCTCGTCCAGCAGCAGCGTGCCCCCCGAGGCTTCCTCCAGATAGCCTTTTCTGTCCGCGGCGGCCCCGGTAAAGGCCCCTTTGCGGTGGCCGAAGAATTCGGATTCAACCAGTTCGGCGGGGATGGCCCCGCAGTTGACCGCAACAAAGGGCTTGTTCCGGCGGGAACTGCCGGAATGGATGGCTCTGGCAATCAATTCCTTGCCTGTGCCCGATTCGCCAAGAATAAGCACGGGAACATCGTGCGGGGCGATGTGCCGCGCCCTGGAAACAACTTTTTTCATGGCGTCGCATCGGTGCAGAAGCGCCTCAAACTCCGGGGTCGGCGGGTTTGCCGCCAGGGCAAGTTCCACGGCCTGGGTGTCTGCGGCGCCAATCAGAGCGGGGAGATAGTCGGCGGCGATGTCAAAGGGAACCTCCACGGGCCGCACCCCGGCCTGGAGGGATGACTCGATAAGCTCCGCAGGATGGAGGGTTTTTCCCAGCAACAACCACACGGCCGCCATGGCGGGCGTGCCGGGGCTGAGATGGAATACACGCTGAAAGGGCTTCCCCTCGTGTGATTCTGAGCACTTTCGAAGCAACGCGGAGGCTTTTTCATAAATCTGGCGGAAATTGGTTGGGCTGTCCAGTTTTGCGGAATGAAGAATGATTTTTGTCCTGGTCTGCGCCTCCAGCCATAACCGGTACGCCTTGGCCGCGTCAGCGGGGTGATCATTCAGGAGGTGGGCTTCGGCGTAGTCATCCCGGCCAAGCGCTTGGGCGATTGGACCCATTCCCACACCCTGCTGACCCTCGGCCGCCTTCAAGTCCGTGTTGCCTATCCAGGCAAAGAGTATTTTGTCCATGACACGAGGATACAAGATAGCTTTTGCAATAACAAGGATTCTTATTTAGATTGAAATAGCAGTGGTGGTCGTATTTTGGTGGGCGGGAACTTGTCTCGATGTTGTGGGCCTTGAAAACAATCACTGATTTATTCCTCGGGAGGACCGTTGTTGATCTGCACATGGTCGCCCCCTTTCCCACTTGTTTAAACCGCATGAAATGGAAGGGGGGTATGCAGTGTGTGGTTAGGCGGGGCGGCAACTCTTGCGGCGGTCAAGATACTTGTACTGGCCGTTTACCGCCACATAGCGGCCCCTGGGGTCGGCGTTGCGACGTATCTCCCGGGACACGGCACCCCGGCATCGGCCAATTTCCTTGGCTATGAGGGACTGGTGAAGGCCGAGTTTCAGCATCGTTTCTATTGCCACACGCTCGGATGAGGTAATATGTTGGTAGGGCATCGTTGGCATCTTCGGTTGCTGGCTTGTGGAAAATCCATCTTACCGGACCACCGGCGGTGCCTTCAGTTTTTACCTCTCCCCCCCCTGTTGCGCTTAGACTTTTAATTCAGGAAATAAAATATGGCCTTTTCGGTGAATAGAGTCCTCCAGTATGAATGCCAAGGAGAATCAGTATGACCTGCGTAATCCGTGATTATGTCCACTGGGAGGTGTCGCTTCATGAGAATCAGGGATATCTGGGACGGTGTGTGGTGTGGTGCAAACGGGAGGACGCTTCCGAGCTGATGGATACCACCGGGGAGGAGTGGGCCGAACTTTTTCTTGTGCTGACCGAGGCAAAGACGGCATTGTCAGCCGCTTTCCAGCCGGACTGGTTTAATTATGCCTTTCTTGGCAATGGAGTGAGGCATCTGCATTGCCATTTGATACCCCGGTATGCCTCACCCAGGGAGTTCGGCGGGGTTCTTTTCACGGATGAGCGGTACGGCCATAATTACAGGACTGACCATAACTTCCTTATTCCGGAGGAGACGCATGAACTGATCAGAAACGCCGTGGTGGAGGCCTTCCCCGCCAGGCGATAAATACCAGCGTGCTTGTCGGCTGGTTTTAGAAACGGGGTTCGCGCGGCGTGGCACGCCGGTTAGTTTTCTTTTGGCCGCCACAAAACGCACCCTGTATACTCTGAGGGGCTTGACGGGCCCTTGCGCTCGGTTGCTGTTACATCATAGGGTCAGGAAAAAACAACATGAATCCGCTGGAAGCAATGCTTCGCCATGGGGCGATCTATTGGACCAAGGGAAACAACGGCACAATACTGGCCGTGGATCGCGAAGGGCTTGAGAAGGCCGGCCTGAATCCACCGGAAATATGCCCCGCATTCAGTCAGGCGCCCAGAATCGCCCTGAAAATCATGCACAAATGCGCGCCCGGCATCGCCGAAGATGAGCGCAAAAAGCATCTGTTGGGACTGGAGTTGCTGGCAGGACTGGCTCCGAACCCCATGGTGAAAATCCCCTCCATTTTAAGCGCCAAAACATCCGATGATTTATCCACTCCGGCGCTTTTAACCCGCGTTGCCGGGTTAACACCCCCCAAGGGGGGGCATGTTGAATACCTGCTCATGGACTGGGTGGAGGGCACTGATTTCGCGACACTGGTTTACCAGGCAGCGCTACACGGGGGATTGCGGCTTACCAGGGAGAAATACGGGGAAAGGCAAATGCTTGAAGAGTTGCGAACCATTATCAATGTTTTTTTGGACGGTCGGATTATGATGCTGGCCATGCGTCTTGACAGCGCCGAACCCGTAACCGCCAGGGCACAACGCATTGGCGGGCAGTTGCGCGATATTATCCGCGGGGGGGGGGATCCCCTTCAGTTGTGGAACAAATTTCTTCCCGATGCCCGCGAAATCGCCCGGAAATCTTTTCGCTGCGGGGACATCTTTGACGCGTTGTCGCAACTCGCCGATGGTGACAGCGGTGCCGCAATGGCGCTTATTGACGCGGAGCTGGAAGCAGACCCACTTGAGATTGCCATCGCCAGGGCAAACTCGTCGCGCATGCTTGACCACATGCAAATTGACACGCCGAAGGGGCGCCGTGATGGGTTCTATTCCATGGTCCGCGCGCTATTCCGCGGCCGATTGTCGCTTCCCAATCCCCTGTATGATGCCCTAAAATCCGCCATTATGCACCTGAACCGAAATGGCTATTTCCACAACGACCTGCATGAACGCAACATCATGGTCTCACACGACCGGACAGAGCTCTTTCTGATAGATTTTGCCACCGCCACACACATGGAAAACACTTCAGGCGGGGACATGGGCATTCTTAATTCGGACGGCCTGTTTTATGCCGCCGCTGATGCTTGCAGTGCTTGACGAGTTCACACGCAAGTGCCTGCGTATCCGCATCGGCCGTTTAATAGGCGCGGCCAAGGTGGATCGTCGCAACAATGAACTAGTATCTGCTAATCATGCGGTGTCCGCCCTCAGCGCGAGCCCCATCTCGGAAACCACCATTTTTATCCCACGCATCCCTATCCTTCCTAGATGGGGCATTTGGGCGACTTCTTTTTCAGAGTGCTGAACAAGTTCTCCAACAGTGTTTACGCCAACAACCCGCAGGCTGTGCACTGCGCGTGCAGTAATGTAGTCCGCGGAAATGGGCAGCGCAAGCAACTGTTCCTGTGTATATCCTTTCCACTCCGGCGAAGGCGCGCCCGGCCCATATTCACTGGCACTGTCACCCTCAGAAGAGCCTGTGCCTCCGACTTGCCCAAGCATACCTACTATTTTCCGGGAGGTGTCAAAGAATTTTCCCGCCAGTTCTTCCAGCGTTTCCCGTGTCGCATAGACATCCTGCTGCCCGTCGTAAACACGGCAACCGGCACGGTCGGCAAAATCCAGAATGTCTTCGAGAATGGAAACAAACGCGTCTCCTGTCCCCCAGGACAGGCGCATGTCAACCCACTCTCCCTCCTTTGCGTCCTTGTTAACGGTTATGAACGGAAGCATGGGTGCCTCCAATTCGACATTGCGAGCCTGATACTCACGGCTTACCCAGTGAAAGTCGGGATCTATCTCCTCCCATGGCCGGATTTTGGCCCCTGCAGCGCACAACCGTTCAACCGCCGCACGCCAATCGGGCACTGTTTTGGTGTCGAATCGAAGATCCAGATAGTAGCCCATTGCTCACGTTCCTACTGTTTCCTCTTCCTTTAAACACGGCGTGCATGCGTTAAAGCCGTCCGAAATTACGCGTAACCATGGCATCATCCTCCCCGGAGAAATCCAATCCCGTACTGTCATCATTGATGACACCCCCAAAAGACAGATAATTTGCCTTGAGGAATTTGTTCAATGATGCGACGGCAACATCGTTGTCGCCGATGACTGCAAGCACCTTTTCACGGCTTGTTATAACAAGGTCCAACAACGTGCTGAACCCACAACTGGTGAGGATGTTCTCCAGATCCTTGTTCAAACCAAGTTCCGGAATGCGGAGCCTCCGCAAGCGGTCTATTGGATAGCGCGTGTTACTTGAGGCAATTTCATATTCGGTCTTGCGCTTTGTGGTGCCATAACGCTGCCCGGAGCGCCGCACCGTCTCTTCGACATTGGGGATGTCCGGGCTGTCACCGTTCAGCACGGTTTCCATGCTGAACGGCTTAATGCGCTGGTTGTTCACAAGGGTGGAAACATACGCAGACCAATTGGGCAGGTTCACCAAGTCGCCTTGGGTGAACTCCGGATAAAAAAGCCTGGCCATGTGCTCGGCGTCAGAGACGCCAAGCCGAAACGCAATGTGGGTCCCCACATTTCCGTATATGGCCTCCATGATTTTACTGTTGTCCAGTTGAGAGAGAAACTGGTTGGCAAGCACAAGGTTAAGCCCAAACTTGCGCGCCTCTGAAAGGAGTGACACGAAGTTGTCTGTGGCGGTGTTTTGAAACTCATCGACAAACAGGCTGAAATCGGTCCGCTGCGAGGCGGGAATATGAACACGCTCCAACGCGGCCTGCATGAATTTCCCAAGAATAACCAAGCCGAGAAACTTGCTGTTTTCCGAGGAAAGAAGGCCTTTTGCCAGATTAACCAGCACCACCCGGCCTTCCCCCACAAGCTTTCCAAAGTTGATTGTGGAGCGCCGCTGGCAGAACACAGAACGCAACACGGGGTCAAAAATGAAATTGTGGAACTTGCTCGAAATATACGAGCCCATGGAAGTACCCTCAGAACTTTGGCGTGTGTAGTCGGTTTTTTTCAGGTCGTTCCGCACCCATGCTTCCAGCATGGGGTCCTTCACACGGAGGGGCAGCCATTTCTTCCAGATATCTTCTGTCTGGAAAATATTGTAAAAATCCAGAAGCGTCCCCGGATATTCAGGATCGGACATGACAAGCAGTGAATTCATGCGGACATGCTGGTAAAAAATGGGCCCCATCATTGCGGCGCCTTCCGGGCCGTTTTCGTCAATCACCAGCTTTTTGATGATGCCCACCATTTCCTGGGCCACGAAATGACGCTGTTCGGGGTTTTTGCACTCAAAAAGATTGATTCCCACAGGTTCGCGCAGGTTTGCCGGGTTTATGACCACCACATCATCCTGGCGTTCTTTTGGAATTCGCGCCAAAACCCATTGAAACGCGTCACCGTGAGGATCGATGAAGCACACGCCCTTGCCCGCCCGGATGTCCTCCAGAACCATTCCCTGCAGCAGGGTTGTCTTTCCTGTCCCGGTCTGTCCGATGATATAAACATGCCGTTTGCGGTCCTCATCACCCATCCGAAAGTGTTGCCTGCCCTGGCCATGGCAATTCACCCCCAGCAATGCCCCCTTTTCGGGAAAGGGGACCGAGGCCGCCCTTGTCCTGTGTTCCTGCACCAAGACGCCCTCCGGGGGCGCGGGAAGCATGGCGGGAAGATGAAACGCCGCGGTGGCCTCCAACGAATCAAACATATGCTGAAGCCGGACAGCCTCCCCCGGGATTCCGCCGGGGCTTGTCAGGCGCATTTGCGCCGTTTGAAAGGCGCGCAGCGCATCAGCATCACCATCCCTGCCCACAATCTCATACCCGCCCGAAAGAAATGATTTTGGGCTTTCCTGGGGATCATTAGCATCGGCGCCCGTGGGGGCTGTCAGATAATTTCCGAGCATCTCCATGAAAGAATTGGGTATGGGCTCGGGGGAGGCGGCCTCTATGGTCATTAGCGCCGCATTGTCCCGCAGCCTGTAAAGCGACTGGGTCTGCATACTGTGGTGGGCGAAGGCCTGCCGCTTGAGCGAGGGATACTTTTCTATTGAATCACCCGGGGAGGGCATCAGGCTAAACTGTTCAAAGCGTTCGCATTTTATGATTTGCCCCTCAAGAAACTCCTCCTCCAACGGAGTCAATGCGGCCGGTTGAAGGCGGATGCTGAGCGCCAGCGAGGCGCCGTTTCGCAGCATCAGGCTGAAGATCTCATTCCGACGGCAGGCGCAGGGGCGAAAAGGAAACACATGAAACACACGGGAATCCGCAAGTTTTACATCTATCACCTCGGGTTCTGCGCCCGTTTGAAAACCCACCCTTCTCTGGGCAATCACCCCGGTTTTGAGTGAATCCAGGGGCATCAAACCGCATCTGCGGACCACCGACGACACATGCGCGCATCCGGCGGGATTCAAAAGGTTTTTTGTCGTGCCTGCCGCCGCTATTGAAAAACAGTATTCCGGAAACCACGTTTCCGCCAGGTTGAGAAGTTCCCGTCCGTGCGCCCCAGCCTCGCCGGGCTCTGGATTGTCAATTCTGCACACCAGACCAACGTGCAGGGTGCCATGTCGGGGAAATTCAAGATTGGGCATGCTGACAACTCTGAAATCATATGTCCGGCGGGTGTTTCTTGAGTTAATCAGTGCGGTCACAAAATCCACATGCCGTTGTTTCAGCTCTGTCTGGTATTTTGCGGCAAGTTCCTCAATAAGCACCGTTCCACTTTGTTCTTCAGGCACATGCACTTTTATGGCGCGCTGCACCAGAAGCGCCACATAGGCGGCCCCGGTTTCCGCGTCAACATAGGGCTCAGCCTGCACACGCGTTGTTGTTTGCATTGGCGTCAACTCCTTGATGGGACAGGATGAATCAACGAATCAGGAGCAGCAGGGCCGCACCGCTTCCAAAAATGTGGGGGGACTCCACCCTGCCCACCAGATTGCCACCCCATCCAGCAGTGTGGACGGAACCGTCCCCCTCCACCCTACCCACCAGCTCGCCGCCCCACCCCGCCCTGTACACACTGCCGTCGGCATCAAAACGACCCACGAGTTCGGCCCCCCATCCGGCGCCTGAATAGACATTTCCATCCGGGTCCACCTTGCCAATCAGCTTCGCCCCCCATCCCGTGCCCAAATACACATCCCCGTTTTCATCAACATTGCCAAGAATGCTTTCAGACCATCCCGTACTGTATATGGTTCCCATGCCGCACCCCCCGATTAAACCACAACCACCCGCATTTCCTTGCCGGCAACCATGGCGGGCAGTTCGCCCGGCAACATTCCTTCCGAGGTCATTTCGCAAAAGAAATAGCGCCTGTTCTGATAAACAAAAAATTCGGCGCCCTCGGGAAAATTATCCGCACCCGCAATGGCAATAGCCATGTGCCCGGACTCCTCCGGCTTTGGCGGCATGTCTATCACCAGCACCTCATGGCCAAGCGTCTTGAAAAGCACCGCCGCAAGAATGGTCTTGCATTCGCAGTCCCCGCAACCGTCCACAAGCGTCTCAAGGGGATACCGCCAATACTCCGCGATGCCCGTGCTCTCCTCGTCGGTTTTATAGGGGATGGTGTCCGAACTTTGCACAAACGCCGCGGCGTTCAACACCTCAACAAAGGTGCAGAGGTTTTTGTCACGGGTGGTCCGGCGTATTTGGGATGCAACCTGCGTGACCTCGTTGCAAAAGCCCTTGTTCAGGTATTCCTGCAAATCACCCGGGTTGGGAAGGCGTTGACGGCAGAGGTTTCCATCGTGCAACCGCTGGTATTCATCCATGTCAGCCTCGACGCGAACATGCTGCGCCAACTGCGCCGATGCGGTGGAGCCGCTGCTGTAATCGTACCTAAACGACCACGCATACGTGCGCTCGGCCTTGTTTGCCGCCTGGCGGCCGGGAACAGGAATAAGTTGCGGCGGCGGGAACCGGTCCAGCGAGGGGGTAAGTAAAATTGCCATAAATGCGGAACACAGGGCTAAACCCATCGGGATAAAAAGCTGCGACTGGGACGCCGCATTCCATGAAAGAACAGCGGAAATAACCAAGCCCAGCACGGCCAAATGTATCATTCCGCTTTTATCCAGCGCCTTATGGACGGTTTCAAGTGACACGTGGGCAAATGGGACCAGCACATAGCGAAAAAAAACAAAGCATAACGCAACCATGAGCAGCCAAATCGCCACCAACGTGCCCAAGTCCACCGCCTTTGACGAATATCCGGTCAGAAAGTAAACCAGCGGGTTCCCCTGAAAAAAGGGAAGTGGAATAAAAAGAGCCGCATAAGCAAGGCCACCTATTGTGACGGCGTTGAATATCATGCGTCTGATGTCCGGATTCATTTTTCAACCCCTCCGGAACAGCCAAGATCAAACTGATTCGGCTGAAGTCCCAAGAGCACCCGCATGTAAACCAACAGATGTGAATTGTCAAACACATGTCTCTGGGTGACGCCAGACAGCCTGAAAAGAGCAGCGGGATCCAGCTCATTCTCACGGCGGTAAAACAAAAACACCTCTTGAGTCACCTGATTGCCCGGACCGGGAAGAAAAGCCATCGGTTGCGCATTTGTGAAAAGAAAATTTCCCCTCTCGAAACGGTCGTTTTCCGGTTGCCCCGCCCAGTATCCCAGAAGCGTTCCCGCCAGCTTCAGGTGCTTTGAAAACTCGGCTGTCAATGCGTCACCAAGCGCATCCTCATCCAATGTCATGAGCCGTTCGTGCAGCCCCTGACCCACCCATTGCGTGAGCAGACTTTCGCAGGAAAGCCCCGGATCCCGCCATTCCGCGTCCACATTGCAGGACATGAAACACGCCCTGGATATGGGCTTCCCTGCGCTGCCCCCGCTGAATGCCTGGCGGACCGCACCAAGCGCGGCGATGTATCGCTCAAGACGCCCCGGAAGTGAATCCGCCAGTTTCTCGGCGCCGGTGTATTCATGGTATTGCTTTAGAATTGCCAGGGCAAGATTATGCGCCTGGAGGCGGAAAGAGCCGGTCACCGCCTCCACCAAGGTGCTGGTGGCGTCCCTGCGGGCAATGCCCCTTCTTTTCAGTTGAAGCGCATAAACCCCGAATGTAATCAGCAGGGAAAACCCCCCCCAGCCGGCCAGCATGATGGCTGTGGATTGGCTTGGGGGCATGTCGCCCAGCATCGGGAAAATTTTTGGCAGGATTGGGCGAAACCCGAAGAATCCGCCGAGAAACACAAAAGACATCCAAAGCACAAGTATCGCAGGGACATGGGGCATCCGCCTGCACGCCGACATCATGCGGCTGATTCCGGCACCGACCTCCTCAATAACCCTATGGGCCGGGGCTGAATCGGCAAGGGCGTTTTCAGCCCCCTTGGCCATGCCGTCCAGCATTTCGCGCAGTTGCGCCGGGGCAACACATTTTTTGAGCGCCGCCGAAAACTTCTGGTCGGCAGAATCCTTCAGGACAGACCAAAGTCGTTCAGCGTTTCGTTGAATCAGTTTCCATGCCGAGGTGGTGCGGCCCAGGGTGAAAAAGTGGTAAATGCTCCATAAACGATCCGGGTATTGCTCGTTGGGAATCCTCCTGTCGTCGGAAAACTGCAGTTTCTGAAGAACGGACATTTCCGTGCCGGAACAGATCCTGTCAACCAGGTCCGGCACTGAATGGTCCCTGGTTTCGGCCGGCAGTGAGGGGAGCCTCTCCGAGAGCATCTGATTCAGCGCCTGTACCGCCAAGTTTTCCGCCTTTTTACGCAAACACAGGGCTGCGGGGGCGTCCAGACCGGAAAGGCCAAAGGTTCCAAGACGGGTGGCAATGCTGTCGATCTGGCTGTTTGCAAGAAAATAACTGTTGAATGCGCCCGTCTCCCCAAGCAGTAAAAATTGTGCCGCTTGGCCGTCCACCTGGGCATCCGTTAAAGCTTGCGGGCCGTTTGAAAGCACCCATCCAAAATGATAAAGTCGTTCTTCCGCCGAAAGTGCTTCTAAAACGGGGTAAACCCAGGGAGATGGCGTTGCGGAAGGAGGTACCATCAACACTGTTGCCAGGCGGAAGACGCTCTCCCCGTACAGTTCGGCCGCCTTTTCAGCGATCATGCTGACTGCGGGCAGCACGCGCTCCGCCGATTCCTCCGTTCCCGCATCAGTCACAAGCCAAACCAGAAGGGTTCCATTCTCCGCACGAACTTCGCGGTAAAACTCCGTCAGGGAGGAGGCGAGTTGTGCGGCAACTCCCTCAAGGTCGGGGCAGGTCACCTGGCGGGAAGCCCCCCCCGGCGCGCCCGGACCTTCCACTCCCATCCCCCCTTCACGGAGACGCGCCATTAGGGAACACACGCCGTTGGCGCGTTCCCCAAGAAATACCGTGTAACTGGCTGTCCCCATAACTAATGGGTCCCCAATTCCCTGCGGAAAGATGCTATCTGGTCGATCTCCAGCAGCATGTGCCGGGCAAGTTTGCGTTTGAGATCATCCGTGAGTTCCCTGGTGATATAAGACTCGCGCTCGCCAAGGGGGAGTGCAAGCAGAGCGCTGAGATTGACCTCCGCATCATAGCGCGCGGTGAGCACTCCTTGGTACTCGGTAAGCAGCGCAAGCTGCTGTGAGGGGGGCAGCAGGGCATCAACCTGCTTTTTGAACGCCTCGATGGTTTCTCTTCCATTTCCAGGGAGTTTGTGGGTGGCCTCAAAACGCCGTCGTGTGCCGAGGGGCAGGGCGCCGGTTTCCCTGAATTTGTGGGTGGCGGTGTTGATTTCGTGCTTGACCATCACATATTCCCCCTTGCGTTCCGTGATGGGACCACACACTTCGCCGCCCTCAAAACACTCCGCCAAGGCCAGGACGTTCTTCTCTTTCGCTAACCAGTCAATAAAAAGGCCATAGGTGAACAACGCGACCGTTTCGCCGGCCGTCTGCACCTCACGGTCGAGGTCGGGCAGCGTTTCGGCTGTGTCCCATTGCCTGCTGATGTGTGGAGAGCCGGCGCTTCCACGTTTTGTGGCATCCATGTGCTGATTGTATGCATTACGGTAACTGACAAGGTTGCGAACAGCAAAAAGAGGCGCGCCATGCCTGCTTGAAAGCGCCATGAACATGCGCGGATCACCGGGGGTCGGCGTATTACGCACCAGGTCCGCCGGAAAATATTGGGCCGGTTCGAAGTCCGGATCCGGGTACATCGCCGTGCCAACAAGCTGTTGCGTCAAAACATTTTGCCCCTGGGGAATTCTCTGTTCGTCCAGCGCCCAGGTCGGATCAACCTGTTTCAACAACTGGCGCCCATTCTGCTCGCGGAACACCCCGGGTTCCTTCCCCCATTTTTTCTTGATGGCCCCGGTCACCGTTTGTTTCAGATGCGGAGCGCCCACTCCGGCCATGGCTGATTCCACCGCCGCCGAAATCAATTCGTTAAGGCCCGCAAGGGCGCGGCCATCATCCTCCGCGCCCGCCGCCCAGACACCCTGCATGAAGTTTTTGTTGGCCGCCAACTCCTGAAAAAACTCCATCGGACCAGCACCGCATTGTTGGTAAATTGTCACCATTCCCTCCGGTGTGACCGGTTCGGGAACATACTGGGTTGTTGCCCCAACAGTCATCTCTTCGAAATCGGGGGCGACATTTCTGGCGGCTTCGTCAAGATTGTCCACAATGAAATCCATTGCGTACTGAACCCTCTTGAGATGCTCTGTCAGCTGTTTCACACGGGCCGCCAGATTGTCAAGATAGCCGGCGCGCAAATCGGCGGCACGGCCATGGATGGAATACTGGGTTTCCTCCTTGACCTTGGAGACAACCTCCTCGATTTCCCGTTCAATGGCCCCTTTCCGAAACATGGAGAAAAAGCCCTTTTCCAACTTTTTGATCCGATCCACAGCTTCCCGCGCTTCCTGTTCCGGACGGTCCTGGGGGGGAGGGAACTTTGCATGGCTGTTGGAAAGCACCACTTCATGAACGCCTTGGAGCACCGCCTGCGCATGACATATGCCCTGTTTTAAGAGCTCAACTGATGCGGTCACAAGCGGTTTGAACACCTTCTCCTCGGCCTCATCAAGAAATGTCTGGTAGTTCTGTTCCACCTTTTGGCGGCCTTTTTTCTCCATGGCCTCGCCCTCCGCCTGCAGCTTGTCAAGCTCAGCGGCATAGGAAGCCGAACGCTCCGCCGCATGATCCTGCAAAATCTTGTTCTTGTCGGGAAGGGCGTCCCCATAGTAATTCTCGGTGCCGGTCATGAGCCGTTGGTCAATTTTTGCCGGATCAAGCCACGGGCCCATGCGGTTAACCAGTTCCACCCTGAGCTTTTCCACCAACTCCCTGTCATCACGTTGAACCGGGCGGACCGCATGTGAAAACGCGTCACGCAGCAGCATCGAACTCAGGCAGCGGGAGATGGTTTTGCTGGGGTACATGATGTAGGAAATGCCAAAACTGCTGAACGCGGATTTCTGGCCGCCAACCTCCTTGAGCAGCTGATCATCCACATTTGTCTCGACAAAAGCCAGGTTTCCGCCGGAGGCGATAATTTTCTGGCATACATAATCCGCGCCCATCATGAACATGTGACCCATGTCCCGGGGGGCGATTTCCTCGCCGGCAATCTCGGTGTCAACCAGATAAATACGATCCGGCTGCCAGCCGGTGTTGGGGGCCAGATCGTCGTTGTTCCTTTCAATGGCGTCCATTGTCTGGCCGTGGAAATAGTTGGCGTCCGCGAGCATGTGGCTCAGTTCTTTGAAAAATGCGTAGGAGTTTGCCTGAAATGCCTTTGCAAGCATTTCGCCCCCCTGCTTGGTGTATTGCGACTGGATGTAGATTCCCGGCATGGTCAACACCATGTTGATGGTGGGCTGGATGCCGAGTGTTTTGACCGCATCGTGGCACATGTTCACCAGATCAAGAACCATGCCGCTGCCCGTGCCGCCACAGGTGCCGGAAAAGATGTATATTTCAATTTTCCTGACGTTGTTCCCGGCGTTTACCTGCCCCCGTTGCACCTCCTGGTTATAGATGGCGTTCACATCGCCAACGGCCCTGCTGACAGCCGCGCGTATTTTTTCACGACTTTGGTAGAGCGCGAGCCTGCCAAGGGAACGGACCCGCTTGGCGCCGTCGTCGATCATTTTGTGGGGCGGGTGATAACTGGTGTCCCACCACTGCTGCAAATCCGGGCTCGACCCATACTGATTCTTGATATAGTCGCCGGGATTGAAGCCACCAACCTCGATGTACTCGTCGTTTCTGGAGAGCTCCCGCTGAATGTACCTCCCGCCCTCGGGATCCTCCTGCAGGATTTTGTCATAACTGACCGTGTCAATTGCCAGAAAGGCGAGACGCTTCATGAACCTGTTCAGTTCGACCCCCCGTTCCCGGTCGTTTTCCTTCTGGAGCGCCGCCGATTTGTAGTAGTTTTTCAGTCGCCACTTTAGACGGGCCACAGACTTGACGCCGGATCCACCCAGTCCAATGATGACCGAAGGAACAACCGTCGGATTCTGCTGGTTCCCCTGGCGCTGGTCCAAAAAAACAGTGGCGGCACTGTTGACAATGTCCGGATAATTGTTCTCAAAAAACCTTTGAACATCCTTTTCCCGCATGACACTACCTCCTTGGGCGTCGGCCATCACACCGACGCGGCCATAACTCCGCCAACATTTGCATAAACCAACGCTGTGGCCTCACCACGGCGACCACTGGTACGAAACCCCCAGGATTACCAGCCACAAGACGGCCAGAAATATCACCTTCTTCCAGCCACGCCGCGGCGCGCGCCGCGAGGACATGCCAATCAGGGTGACGTTCACCGGGCCGATAAAAACATCAAACGTGTTCGAATCGATTTTTTTGCGGGAGCCAAGCCCCAACACTTCGTCGTTATGGCAAATGACACCTTCGACCGGCTTGAGGGAAATGGTGTCGAAACCGCCCTGGCGGGCCACTGAAAGCTCCAGAGCGCCCTCCCCGTCGGGCACGGGGACATGGCTGCCGTTCGGGCCTATCTTCAGCACGGGCTTGTTGATCTGGGCGGCCTCAATCACGCCCGCACCGGGGACCATCACTTTCCCATACACAATCGGCCTGGGCAAACGAAGCCATAGAACGGCGGCGAACAGCAGCAACACCGGTCCGATTCCCAAAGCCGCAAAGGACGCCTTTGGCGAGCCGACGGTTATCCTGTCCGCCGCGCCGCCGGCCAGGGTGTCGAAAGAGATCTCAGGGGTGAACCCCAGCCGCGCAAGCTCCTCGGCATCCTCAAAGCCCGAAGAAAGTGTGACGGAATAAGCGGTCTCCTGTTCGAGCTGTTTTCTTGGTTTCCACCAGAGGTAATCACCGGGCTGGGGAATGTCCGCAATCACACTGAACTCCACCCGCGGGGACGCCGGGCCCACTTCATAGGGCGGGGCGGGCTCAAACCACACCGGGAGACCGGTGTTTTCCGCCACATTTACATCCACAAGGGAAAGGGGAAGGTGTGGATAGGTGGACTCAATGGCATAACGCGCCACAAAACGCCCGCCCTCCCTGGTCATCGGGGACAGTTCCACCACTTTGGCCGAATGCCTGGACAATTCCTCGCCAACGGCTTTTTTTAACCACCGGTGACGCACCTTTTCCGCCATTGCCTGGAGTTTGTCCCGCAATTCGGCGGGATTGTTCAGGGTGACCACTTCCACATGATCCGATGGAAACACTTTTGTGAGAAGGCCAACGTCAGTCCGCGTTTTCAATCCCAACCCAAAGGCGGCAAGTTCCCTGCCATCGCATGCCTTCATGCCCCGGACTGTAAGCGTGCTCCATGCCGCGTCATGGTTGGTTTTGAAAGGGCTGTTGTCCGGCAGATCCTCAACGCCGTCCGTCAGGAAAAACAGAGTGACAACCTCGGCCCCTGATTGTTCAATCTCGTCCAGCGCTTTTACAAACGCGTTGCCAATGTCTGTTTTCTGGCCGTTGGCCTCGGCGGGCAGCGCCTGCGCGAGATCCAAAGATTCGATTTTTCCACCGGCAAGACGCCGCGGAAAATCGTCAAATTGGAAAACGGTCAGCGTGTCCTGGACGGGGAATGCCTGCAACAGGGTGCGCACAGCGTCCAAAACCTGGGTAAAAAAGGGACGCATGCTGCCCGAGGTGTCCAGCAGAACGATGTGGTGCGCCCTGGGGCCTCCAATGTTGAAACGCTCCGCAAGCGGGCCGTCATAATAGGCACCGGCCACCAGGGGCTTTTCTGGCGCGCTGGATTCTTGCACGACACCCCGTGGCGGGGGCGGGGTCGTGGCCGCGTCAAAGGTTGTTTCGCCAAAAGCCCCCATGGAAAATGCCACAACCAGGCACAAACCTCCCGCGCATATGCGTTTTCCAAACTGCTCCCGCATCCCACACCTCCACATGCCACCCAAGTATAAAGACCACGCGGCTTTTCTAAGCCACGACAGGAAATGATAATACTGCCACCGCTTTGGATATTGCAAACGCTCGTTGCGCCCTCTTCGGCGTCTCGCTGTGGCTGTGGGTGTCCGCATTTTCGACTCACTCAAAACGGTGTGTCATCCTCTTCCGCATAGCCGTCCGCCTCCGCGCATATCCCCAGATTCTCAAGGCCGACCAGGGTATTGGCTGCGGAGGGAAGGCCTTCCTGGGTTTTTGCCAACCACTGCAACACCTCATATTTTGTGTCCTGGCCCACGGCGGCATTGCCTGGGCCGAGACAGTCTTCCAGCCTCCACCAGCCGCCCCTTGGAACAACGGACACAGTGGCCCTTTCCGGATGGGTTACCCTGTAGATGTACACGCCCCCATCCAGAATGCGCCCGGCGTAACTGTCCACGCAATGGCCCATTTCCAGGCTTTCGGCGAGCAGCATCTCCGGCGTGGTGACGGGAATGATGTTTTCAACACCCGGCAACGGAGGCGGGGGGAACTCCGCCCCCAGGTACCTGCGCCCTATTTCCCTGCGGTGCGCCAAGGTCGCCTCATGGTGCAGCCGTTCCACCTGGTCGATTGACCGAAAACAGGGGGGGGCGGCTGCCCGGCCCAAGTCGGCGTACATTCTCAGCGTGTCCCCCATTTCATGAATGGCCTTCCAGCCAGCCTCCGCCGATATACTCCCGGCACTGGTCAGTCGCACGTTTGGGCCTCTTGTGGCACGGTTTCCCGACCGGTTGGATGACGGGACAATCCTGGACAACTCACCCAGGAGGGAGGGGGCCGTGCATGGAAACAACGCCTGGTCCGCCGCAACCCGCAGCACATGCCTGTTGAGGAGCGGCGTGAATCCAAGGGCGCGCACCACCGCCGGATTACCCAGGGCCTCACGCAGGTAGAACAGCATTTGGACACGCACATCAGCGGCGGGAATCCTGCCCAGAATGCGGACCTCCGCCTCACCGCAACGGGGAAATCCCAGCCATGCCAGAATGTCGCGCCGTTTTTTTCGCACCAAACTTCTGGCGCTACGCTGGGGCCGCTTCACGGCGGGCTTGTGCCAGATCCAGTTGGTGGCCACCATGAACCCAAGCGCGGGATTGGAGCGAAGCAGTTCCAATCCGGGACCGCCGCAACTGTGGGCAAAAGCCAGCAGCGCAAAATGGCGCTCTGAAAACGCCGCCACCACCGCGCGCACCTCTTGCGGCACCACTGAAAAAGCCTCCACAATCGGGGACACCCGCTTTTCAGCATCTGCATCAACCGACGCGCCGGCCGCATCCCCTGCGGCATCCTCCCATGCCAGACTGGCCGCCCCCGCCAATGTAAACAGTGCCGGACGCACATGCCGCCACGGTTGTGTCTTCGTGCGCCGCCACGCCATCGGCGGCCCCCAGGGCCGAACCACCGTCACCCCGCTCCGGTCAAAAAGATACAACTTCCCCCCACAGCACACCATCCCCGGCCTAAACTCCCCCGCCGTTTCCTCCATGCCATTCCCTCCCAGTTTTGTCCTGTGGTATCCAGAATGTGTTGGTACCAACCACAACCATCACGAAAACTTTACCAGCGTGTTTAAGCGCCTCACTAGAGGTCGTGCATTAAAAACCGTGGGTTTTTTCTGTCCCACCTCGTTAGGCAAAGGCGTAAAAAACTAGTCAGTTTCGCAATGCAAGCTCCATGCCAAAAAAAGGGAGGCAATGAGAGCGATGATTGAAATAAACAGTAAAACTACATTGCTCCAAGCAGTTTCTGGGCTTGGACTTAAGAGGTTTGTTCGTACCAACACAACTAGTAGCACTATCATCAATTCCGCCGCTGAGGTAATTATCAGCATTTTGGCGATCGTCTTTAAATCTGCGGAAATAATGAAATTGGCTCCTTTTTTCAAAAAGGTAATACAGCGATTGCCTAGGATGCCAACTTGGGTATCTGACACGGCCCCTTCCCCCACAGCAGCTTTTGTGGATATCTCCTTAATGTCGGATGTTAGAGGACTATCCATATCTTTATCTCCTATTTTTCATGGTCCTTTCATGTTCTGACCAGTCATGCGCCCAAAAAGGCAAAGACGAGGACAGATTTACAAAAAGCAAGTTTATACGGCTTAACCACCACAAAATCAACCCTATGATTTGTAGGTATGACGATTTGTCATCAGACGGCATCAGCAATCCAGAAATGCAAGATATTATCACAATTAGTATAATGCGTATGGTATTTAGCACCTTTTCGGCGTTTTCTTCAAGGTCGCCAGTAATGGGCCGTAGCTCTAAGTCATGGGTAGCAGAACTGGCACTGATAATGCTATGCTTGTAAATAGTTAATGTTTAGTGGAGGCACATGCAAGTTTTTTTGAATGGGTCGATTTCTGGCCTGACGCTTGCGCTCCTTGCGCTGGCGTTTATGGTCGTATACCTGCCTTGCCGGGTCTTCTATCTTGCTTTGGCGGGTGTTTATGCTTTGGTGCCCTATATCACCATGGCATGCCTGCGTCATGGTTGGCCGGTTTGGTTGGCATTGATGACTGCGATCGCCTTTGGAATAGCGGTCTCGCTATTGTGTGAAGTGGTCAATCATGCCCCTTTGTCACGAAAAAACGCCTCGCCAGGCGCTCACTTGATCGCTTCTCTCGGTATCTATCTCATTTTGGTTCAGATTGTTGCGATTATCTGGGGCAATGAAACCCAAGTGCTCCGCACTGGCGTGGATACTGTGTATCGATTTGGGGAATCCATCATTCTGACTCGGGCACAAGTGTTGGCTGGTTCGCTTTCGCTTATCTTAATGCTTGGCTTCTATCTTTGGTTACGGATTAGCAATTTAGGGTTACGGTTTCGCGCCATGGCTGATAACCCAATCCAACTTGCCCTCCATGGTTATAACATCCGGCGCTTACGGCTGTACTGTTTTGCACTTTCAGGATTCCTCACGTCCGTGAGTGCTTTGGTGGCTGCAAATGACGTGGGCTTTGATCCCCATGGCGGTCTTCCAATTTTACTGCTGGCAATCGTTGCGGTCATTATTGGGGGAAACACCTCATTTATGGCACCGGTGCTTGGCGGCTTTTTACTCGGGATAATCCGGGCTGCCGCCGTATGGTACTTGTCAGCCCGATGGCAGGATGCAGTCGCATTCCTGCTGCTGGCGTTGTTCCTGCTGTTCAGGCCCCATGGCATCCTTGGCCGCAAGATGCGTTTGGAGACGGAAGAATGAATTACGCTTTGCACTTGCTGATTTATTTTTCCATTTACGCAATCGCCGCCATGAGCCTGAATCTGGTCATTGGGTACTGCGGGCTTCTGACACTTGCCCATGCTGCTTATTTCGCAATTGGGGCTTACACATATGCCATCATGTCCTTGTACGGTTGGGGGTTTCTGCCTGCGTTGCTGGCCGCTGTATTTATTTCAGGCGTAATGAGTCTGGCTGTTTCCCTGCCCGCATGGCGCTTCCGGGGCGATAATTTTGTGCTCATGTCCCTTGCCGCGCAAACCTTCATTTTTAGCCTTTTACACAACTGGTATCATCCCCAAGCCAATCCAGGCACTTTGCAGAACCTGACCAATGGGCCTTTTGGCTTGGCTGGAATAACAAAACCTGCTATAATAGGTATCCGATTTGATACCATAGGGCGCATGGCCGTTCTTGCGGTAATGTTGGCAGTGCTGTGCGGATTTCTGATTTGGCGATTGCAATCATCACCATGGGGCCGTTTATTACAGTGCATGCGTGATGACGAACTCGCGCTTCGCGGACTGGGTAAAAACGTGCGGCGGGCCAAATTGGAGGCCTTTGCCATTTCCTGCGGCTTGGTGGCGGTGGCGGGTGTGGTTTATGCGGCTTATGTGAGCTTTATCGATGCCAGTTCGGCCACATTGGACGAGTCCATACTGATGGTTTGCATGTTGCTCGTGGGCGGAATGGTAAACTTTAGGGGCCCCCTCATCGGGGCCGCAGTATTGATAGCCTTGCCGGAAATATTGCGGATGGTGCATTTTCCAGACACCATTGCAGCCAATATCCGTCTGTTGGCATATGGATTGCTTCTAATTTTCATGGTTCATTTTCGGCCACAAGGTTTGGCTGGTAAATACCGAGTGCAGTAACAACCGTTTCGCCCAATAAGCGCGGCGTTGGTGTCTGAAAAGAGCATAATGGCCGGTGTTTTAAACAGGCAGGACACTTTGTCGGCCTCGGGTGTCGCTTTTGACGCCCAGGGGGGTGGCCGTGTGCTTATGCGTGTCAGGGGCTTGTGCAAGGCTTTCGGGGGCCAGGTGGTCCTTGACGGGGTGGACTTGGAACTCCATGAGGGGGAAGTCGTCCTCCTGCGCGGGGAAAACGGTTCTGGCAAGACCACACTGCTCAACATCCTGACAGGCAATATGGAGCCGGATTCAGGAGAAATTGACCTTTTCGCAAACAGTCACCCGGAGCACTTTCATTTTCCCCGCCACTGGTGGCAGGAATTAAACCCGTGGGACCATTTCACCCCTGAACGTGTCGCCGTTGAGGGTGTCGGCCGCACCTGGCAGGATGTTCGCCTCTTCGGATCGCAAACACTGCTGGACAACCTTGCCGTTGCCCGCCCCGACCAGCCTGGCGAACGACCCTGGCAGATTTTCACCCGTCCACGACGCTGTTCCCAATCCGAATCGGACAACCAGCACACGGTTGCCGCATTGCTGGAGACGCTCGGGCTGGGCAATCGCGGTGATTCTTCCGCCGACATGATCTCCCTTGGCCAGACCAAGCGCATCGCTTTCGCGCGCGCCGCCCACGCCAGCACAAAAATCATCTTCCTCGACGAACCGCTTGCCGGACTGGACCAGGCGGGAAGGGACAATGTCCTCACCGTTCTCAAGGCCCTGGCTTCAGCGCACCGATTAACGCTCGTTATCGTTGAGCATGTGTTTAACATCCCCGCAATCCTCGACTTTGCAACCACTGTGTGGACGCTTTCCGATGGTCACATAACCCGCGAGGCAACCGCTGAAGCATTGGCGGACCCACATGCCCAGCAAACCGGCACATTACCCGCCCTTATCAGGGAGATGGCCGGGGCTGATGCGGTTATTACTGTGGAACCCCTTCCCCGTGGGGCGCTTCTGACCCGGGTTTCCAATCCCGGTATACCACGTGAGCCGTTATTAACCATAAAGGGGCTTGTTGCGCGCCGCGGTCACCGTGTTGTCGTCGGCGAAGACAGGGACGGTGAAAAAACCGGCTTTGATCTCACCGTGTACAAAGGCGACCTTCTCTTCCTCCAAGCCCCCAATGGTTGGGGAAAGACCAGCCTGTTTGAAGTCTTGGCCGGAATTTTGCCTGTGCAAAAGGGTAGTATTGAGCTTGATGGCCAACCACTCGAAAAACTGACCATTTGGGACCGCCATGCCAAAGGATTGGCGCTAATTCCCGCCAGAGAAACCATTTTCAACAACTTAAGTGTTGCCGACCACCAGCGTGTCATTAGTGGTGTCGCCGGAAAAATCCCAATCATAACGATTTATTCCAACAAAAAGAGCTCCCCAACCCGTTTGCTTTCTTCACTGAGTGGCGGAGAACGCAAAAGGCTGACGTTGGAGAATGCCTGTCAACAAATGGCCAAGATTAAAATATGGGACGAGCCCTTTTCTTCCCTAGATACAACCACCACCAGAACCATGTCAAAGCTCATGATTAATGACCATGAAACGGCGTGTCTTATCCTTGTCCCAGGCAACCATTTTACAGAAGGAAATTGAACGATGGTTTCAAACGCACCAACCAATGAATGGTCAATTGAGCAATATCGACAGTTGCTTGACCGTATTAAGAGTCGCACCGCGACTGATGAAGAGTTTGATATGGTTCACCAAGCACCGCACCAGCGTCATCTCTCACAACTGATTGGAGAGGAAGACGCGGAATGGCTGGTCGTGCTGGGTTCTTCATGGCAATTGAAGGCACGTGGTGCGGCATGGAGACTAATGAGGGTGCTGGGCCATCTCGAACCAGTTCGGGAACACTTGCGGAAAGTGTGGAGTCGGTCTGATCTAAGTGATGTGGAGCGCAACACACTGCTATGGCGGTTGCTTGATGATTCCGAATTGCCACAAACGCTTCACAGAAGCATCTGGGATTGGATCAAGCAAAACCGAAAATCATTTGTTAATGCTTATGTTTGGTATGTCAACGGCGTGCTTGACCGTTATAACAATAACCACTACGAACTTCTTGATGATTCAATAATACATGGAAGGGAACCCAAACCCAACACGAAACTTTGGATTTATGTAGCCACGGGGGTGCTTCTCGCGACGAGCGACACCGAGCGGGATCAAGCCCGGCAGCTTATGACCAAGCACACAGACTTGCTTGCCGGCACGTTTTTTGATTTAATAAAGGACGATTTGAACGGGTTTCTTCACCAGAAATGAGGCATGAGATGAACGACAAAGACAAAGCTGAAGCCGAAAATGCGAAAAAGTCCGCATGCTGTGAAAAAAGCCCCTTGAAGCTCAAGGCGGCCAAAAAGATGGAATCCGGACAGGCGCTCCAAGAGCTTGTTTCCAAGAAAAAGATTCTCCCGGCTTGTGAATCGTCCTGTGCATGCAGCCGGCCGGGACGGCAATCTAAGTGACAAATCCGCAAGACACATCTTACTCTTGGAAAATGCGCTCCGCCGTTGATTTTGTAACGGAGGCGGGGGGTGTTTCTGTCTATTTGTCCGGGGAAATGGCGGGGGAACTTGAACTCACCCAACCGCTTGAATCCGTTCTCACTGCTTTCTTGCAGTTAAAAAACAGCAAAAAAGTTAATGAGAGCGATATATTGAGTTATCTTGAACTTCAAGGTCACAGGCGTGACGACATTCTCACAGTGCTCGACATCCTTCTTCGTGCGGGTCTTGCTGTGCGTTACAACCATAATATTCCCGATTGGATGGCAAGCCATATAGCCGACTGGACGACACATGTAAACAACGCTGTGGTTCAAATTCAGGAAAGCCGTGTTTTTTTTACCGGCCAAACGGCCCCCATGGAAGAATGCTTCAACGTTTTGTCTGATTGGGGGATACGACCGGAGCCTGTTTCAACCGATTTTTTTGAGGTGCCCTCTGGTACGACCGCAATTCCGGCATTAATCATCGCTTGGATTGATGACGTGGGCAGATTTGAACAGACAGTCCGATGGTGCGCCGAAAACGGGATTCCTTTCCTGCCGGTTTGCGCACATGGAAACCGCATACTTGTCGGACCAACATTTGTGCAGGCTGTTTCACCCTGCCCTTTTTGCGGTTCACCAAACAATTTGGAGATGATCCCGGAATCAGTCTCCACATCTTGTGACACACCCTCGGGCTGGCCCCGGATTGCGGCCATAGTGGCTGATTTTCTCGCAGGAAGGCCCGGTATTGAAGAACCTTTTCTTCAACACGTGCTGGATGCCGGAGGCCGCTATCGTGCCGGGTATGCGCCAATGGTCGCCCCCCGTTGCCCGGTTTGCAGCCGGTTAAATAAATTTCCAGAAAATGCGGTTATCCATGTTTAAACAGCCCCAAAAAAATGACCTTAACCGCATGATCGGCTCTTCAGGCGCGATAAGGGATTTGATTCGTTTTCCCCGTTCTCCCCTTGATCTGCCGCTTCATGTGGTAACAGCCCGGGTGCAGGACGATTTTGAAGCCGGCCTGTCCGAGTCTGTGGCGCGGTGCGTGGCCAGTGGGGTTTCCGACTGCAATCCGGAAATAGCCACTGCAGCAGCCATTGGCGAGGCTTGGGAACGTATCGCTTTTGTCCAACAACATGACAAATTGATGAATGCCCCCGTTTCCAGTTCCGCTCCCATAATTTCCAAGGACATGCTCTTTGAACTTCCATTTCTTCTGGATCAGGGAGCCGAACGCGACCTTTGGGCCGAAAAAGCGGCTTCCGGACCATGCAAGATGCTTGAATATATGGAGTTTTTCCAGGCACAAGCCCCGGAAGCATGCGAACTTCCGGCGTGGGTGGCCCTGCAGGACGCCGAAAGCACCCTGTTTGAGACAACAAATGGGATGGCCTGCGCCCACTCTCTTGAGGTGGCGATGGATCGCGCCGTGCGTGAGCTTGTTGAACGGGACGCCCTGATGCTCGTCTGGCTTGCCCGTTGTGCCGGCACGCGGGTTTCCCCTGAACGGTATCTCAGTTCCCGCCAATGCGCTCAAATCACCCGTCTTTCAGGCATGGGTATCCAGACACGGTTGCGTGACGTGTCAACCGAATTTGGAATCAGTGTTTTTGTCGCTGAGATATTTTCCGAATTTCCCAACAAACGACTGGGAATTGCCTTTGGCGCCGGCGCACACAAGCACCCCCAACTGGCCGCGAGGCACGCCTTCCGCGAGGCGGGCCTCAGTTGGCGGGGAATTTCCTGGAGAACCCTGACGGGAGAACGGCCCGCGCCACAAGACTTCACACCGAACAGCTTTGCCGAGCATGCCGAATACTACTCCAGTTGGGACAAGATGCACCTGCTGGATTTCCTGCTTTCCGATGACGCAATTGAAGGGGACGATTGTCCTGACAACACTGGAATGTTTCCGTCAGATTATGACGGGGGCCATGTGGAGCTTCTGCTGGAGCATGGGCGGCGGGTGTTTGGGGTGGACGTGACCCCCGTTCAAGCCGCAGACACAGGATTGGTGGTTGTCCAGGCCGTGGTTCCCGGACTTGTGCCGCTTTATATTGGGGATCGCTGCGCCGATGAACTGGCACTCAGACGGTTGCCCAACAGGCTTGGCGGGAGGGTTCTGGAATATGCCGGACAGCTCAACACCGAAGTCCACCCCTGGCCATAAGGCATACGCATAATGAACAAACTGGCTTCCATATTTCTGCTGCAACCCGACGAAAAAGACGCCGTGTGGGAGCTTTACCACGCCAACACAAAGCTGTCCCCCTGGCGCATGCCAACCCCGGCCGATCAAAATGATCCTGTTGCGGAACTTAATGAGGCCTTGCGCAAAATCACCATTGAGGAGATTGAGTCCGTGGTTGGCACAGCCGGGAAGCGTTATGCCACTTCCGAGCGGATTAGCCTGCCCGGCGAATGGCCGTCCGCTTTTGAAACATCCCTGGGCAAGGCTGTTGAATTGCGCTCAAGCCGGCGTGACTTCGCCCCCGCACCGCTTTCAACCAGTCAACTGGCCGCCCTTTGCAGGGTTGCCTGCGGTGTCAAGCCTGTGAATGCCGGTTCCGGCGACACCACCCCGTCAAGGTGTGTGCCCTCGGCCGGGGCGCTTTACCCCCTTGAACTGTACCTCTTTGCCGCCCAGCCCTTCGCAGGAATGCCTGACTCGGCCGGGGTGTGGCATTATGAGCCCCAAAACCATCATCTGGAGCGTGTCGTTCGGTGCGATGCGGACAGAATATCCGGTTGTTTTCAGACATGGCCGGACTCTCCCCCGCCGGTTGCCGCCGTTATCACAGGGGTTCCAAAGCGCCAGTCCTGGAAATATGGCGCCCGTGCGTACCGGTACACAGTCATGGAAACCGGCCATGCCGTCCAGAACATGACGCTTGGCGCCGCCGTAATGGGTTTGAATTCATGCCCCGTTGTGGGCTTTTATGATGACTGTGTCCATGATTTGCTCGACATTGACGGCGTGAGCGAAATCGCGCTCTACACGGTTTGGCTTGGAAATCCGCTTTGAACCCGGCTTGCGGCCGGCAATTAAACTTTGGAGAATACTGCAATGGGAAACAAGGTCAAAATTGGGCTTGGTGTTGTTCTTGTGCTCGTGGTGGCGGCGGGGGCGTGGTTTTTTAACGGCGGCCAGCCCGCCGCGCCGGACACGCTCAAGGTGGGGGTCATCCTGCCGTTGACAGGTTCCACCTCCTACATTGGCGCGTCTGTCAAGGGGGGCATGGAAATAGCCGTGGATGAGTTTAACGCGCGCCAGGACAAACCCTTCGCCCTGCGGCTCGAATTCTCTGACACCGGCGGCCAGCCCGCGAAAGCCGTCACCTCCTGGCAGGCCCTCCAGGCGACACTCTCCCCCCAGGCGGTCATTGCCGTGCAGGAGGGGGTGAAGGGCCTGCTGCCGCTGGCCGAATCGGACAAGCGCGTTCTGCTGGCCACCTCGGTCCCCGACAACGGCATCGCAGGCGTTAACCCGTGGTCGTTCCGCTTTTTCATCAACGCCAAGACGGACGCAGGCATGATCGCGGAATATGCCGCCAAAAAACTCGGCAAGAAGCGCTTTGCCATGATTTACGTCAATGACAGCATGGGGACCAGTTACCGGGAGAGCTTTGCCGAGACGGTGAAGCGGCTTGGCGCGGAGGTGGTGACGGAGCAGTCCTTCGGCCCCGCGGACACCGATTTCAGATCCCAGGTGGTGCGCGTCAAGGAGGCCGCCCCCGACGCCGTCTATCTTATCGGCTACGGGAAGAGCCTTTCCAGCGTCCCCACCCAGTTGCGGGAAAACGGTGTTGACGCCACCCTCCTGTCCGTCGGCACCATCAGCCAGCCCGACATCATGGCCGCCGCCGGCGCCGCGGTGGAGGGCTGCTATTACACCACCAGCGACTTTTTCACCTTCGCGCCCGCCACACCGGAACTCAAAGCCTTTGTGGACGCCTACCAGGCCAGGTTCGGGCAGGTGCCCGTGTTCTTTGAAGTGTTCGGGTATGACTCCCTCCGACTCATTCTCCATGCCGCAGCCCAGGGCGGTCTGGCGGCGGAAGATCTGCGGACGGCCCTGGCCGCCACCAGGGACCTGCCCCTCGCCGCGGGCAAGGTCTCCGTCGGACCTGACGGCGATGTGCAGTTTCCCGTTGTGGTGAAGATGATTAAAGACGGCAAATGGACCCCCGCCGAACCATAAGAGGGCTGAAAATCATGGGGTGCAACAAAGGGATCAACCCGCTTGATCTGGTGCGCAAGGCGGTTCAATTTGAACTTGGCGCGCAGCCTTCCGGAACGCATGAATCAAAAAAAGCCTTTGAAAAGCGGCTGGAAGACACGCTGATTGACTGGCAGAATACTGTGGACTACGTTTCCTTTGCCACAGCATTTGAAATCTCTCGCGGCACCGTCATCACCAAATCGGTAAATCCTTTAAAAACAAACGATACAACAATATTTAACGACGTTTTCTTGCCGCTGACCAGTCAGCCCGGTGATGTGAACCGGGGGAAATGGCCGTGGAAACTGGCCCGTGAAAATGAGTTGGAGGGGCTTGGCTGTTTTTCTCCCCAATTGGTGCTTATCCACGACAGCACAACTTCAGCCACACGAAATAATTATCCCGACTACCATAGAAAACCAATAAATTCCACAGTCGAAAATAATTTGCCGCATGATGCAAATAGTCTTAATGATAAACTTAACAATATTTTTGATAATCAAGAAAATGTGGAGGTTAACAGTTGGCGTGCCTATGGTGTGCTTCCGGCGTTGCTGGGTGATGAGCTGAGAAACGCCGCCAAAAAAACCCGCATGATTGTCTATCTATTGGGCACCCGGAAGGAATTTGTCTCCAAATGGCATGAAGAAGACTGGGGCATGATGGTGGGTTTCACCGCCGAGGCCCGCGATGCCGGCGGGGAGGTCCATGGCGCGATACTGGACGCTCTTGTCGCCTCCTGGAATGTGCTCGCCGTCGCCCCCTTTGCCATAGCCCACAAAAGCCGAATCATGGAATTGGACGCCCAGCAGCGGGCCACGCATATTTTCAAGACCGCCGTCCAAAAAATGAAGGATTCCCTGGACGGTCATTTTAAAACAACATCTGACTCCGCCATAATCGCTTGGAATGCGGCAAAGCCAAAAGTGGAGGGGTTTGAGTCTTTAATTAATCTGTCATATTTTCTTGCCAAGGGCGGGCTTAATGGCCCCGACTTTATACGTGGCACTGATGGAATAGCACCAGCAGATAATATAAAGGGAATTAGCGCCATCCGCTCCCAAGATTATGAATCGCAGGAGTATGATATTATCAGCGAAATCATGGAATACTTTGTCAATAAACCTCATGGTACAGATTTTAATATTGAATGCAGTACTGAATCCACTAATGGAAAGTGGATTAAGAAAATATATTTGACGGCGGTATTGGACGAGTTAACGCGCAACATCATAGAACATCGGCGCGAAAATTTAGATAAAATACCGGACTGCGTAATAAGCATTAGCGATGATATGTTGCATGTGACGATCACTAACACTTTATCTGTGGATGACGCAAAAAGAGTGTTATATGAGCGCGGATATATTTCAACTATGAATATTGAACTCTCGGAATCTATAATAACTAGTCAACATACTAGAATAGACTACACCATGCCCACTGGGGAGGCGGCAGCCACGGCGTTTGCCTCATGTTTGGGAGGAACGTATATCGGTAAAGTTATTAAGACTGATGACAAGAATAGTGCGCCATATGCATATTCGGCCGAGATAACCTACCATCTAACGGATTGGAAAAAGGCAATTGAGCGCATTAATGAACCACCGCCTACTGCAACTGATGATGAAAAAGAGCCTGTTAAATTTCCAGAATCAATGCCAGAACCTACAGGCACGCCAGAGGAAAAAAATGTTGCCATAAGAGTGTTGCTTTTGGATGATAATATGGCTGAACCGCAGAGTGCATATAATGGCTTTTTTAATTTAAAAAATGACAACGCTACATTATTACCGTATACAAGAACGTTTTCGCCTACAACTCCCGGCACAAAAATAAAGGAAAAGGAATTTGGCTGTCTGGGATTGTGGAAGGATGACAAGTACCTGGGGATTGAGATAGTCCTGTGCACACGGTTGCATTTTGCGAAGGACTATCTGGCCACGGTCCATTTTGACATTTTACTGGTGGATGTGGATTTTGGCATGGAACCGGGGGCGCCAAAACTTGGCGGCATCCTTTTTGCCCTTATTCCGCGCCCCCATTCCGTGGTCCGCATCATGACCGCTTTGGATTCCAAGTTGCGTGAGGATAGTCTTGATTACCGGTATCTTCTCGATTTGCAGGGGATTAAATACGGGACGTCCACACGGTCCATTCTTGGGCATCTGGAGATTGACACGGAACAGGGCTCCAAGGATTTAAGCAAGCAATTCCGCCTGGCACTGTTGGATTGGTTTGAACTGCATTTTCCAAAACGGGTCGATCCCGTTATCGCTTTCGCCTGGGGACAGGCATTGATGGGGAACAAACCAGCCATTGATGTTAAAATTATGCCATATTCTCATTTTAATAAAGAGTTTCCAACCCTGTCTGGACAGACTATCAGATCGGTATTTAATGAAGAAAACAATGGAGACGCGGTTAATGACAAGATAAAATATATGGCAAACAACATGATGGCACGTCCTACAGCAATTTGCGATGTCTTTGACGGAAAAAACCATTACTATAAAGTTAAATATATAGCAACGTATGCTTATGGCATAGCATGTGATAATAATGATTACTTGGTTTGGAAGAAAAACGTCGATAATTTGTTGATGAGTAACAATATCGATCATACTACATTTAAACATAAAGCCAGAGATGGCTTAAATTGCAATCAATATAACAATGATTGCCTTTTTTGCCCCAATAAGTATAACCACAAAATAATAGTTGATGCATTATTTCGGCATAAGTACGATGTGATATGCAACAAAAGTCATAATACTAACTCTATGTATATATACGATTTAATCAATGATAATATTATAAATTATTTTAATGACCATGTAAATAAACTTGTTGGTGAAACTAAATCTGCGCTTCGGTTAGCGCCTAAATACGAAATTTCATATTACTCATACTTTGATGGGCTTTTGCTTTTTGCAGGTAGGATAAATGATGGTAATAGCGCAACTGGTGGCGACACTCCGCAGTCGTTAGAATTTCTAAGAAGGCATGTGTCGATATGCGAAATATGGTCAGGCAATAATATTCCAGCTAATATTCCAGAGTGCCATAGAAATGATATATTTAGTATTATTAATAATAACGCTGATTCATTGTTTCTATTGCTGATGATGCAGAGATATACCATAATTGATTGCACCTAACACACAAGACTACATGGCGTTAATGAGCCGCCAACTTGGCCTTTGGGGTACGGAAGGGCAGAAATGCATTCACCAGGCCCATGTCGCCGTGGGGGGGCTGGGCGGCATTGGCGCCGTGTCCGCGCTGATGCTTGCCAAGGCGGGGGTGGGCCGTGTGCGCGTTGCGGATCGTGACGCCTATGAACCGGAAAACGTGGTGGAGCAGGTCTTTGCTGCCCATGACGTGCTGGGCCGGGCCAAGGCGGAGGTGGCGGCGGCGGAAATGTCCCGGCACACGCGAACATCGCGGTGCCGGGGATTTACCGCCGACTTGGCGGTGCGGGCCAATGCGGACCGGCTGGCCGCCGGGGTGGACGTGCTGATTGCCGGGGTGGACAATCCGGAGGCCCGGTTTTCCATTTGGCGGGCCTGCGCGAAAAGGCGGATTCCCATGGTGGTGAGCGCGAATGTGGGGTGGAGTGTGTTTCACACGGTGTACCTGCCGGACGGTCCGGGCTATCTGGCCCCGTGGGAGGGGGTGGCCGGGCTCAAATGGCGGGGCGGGGCGCCTGACCTGAAGGATCCGGCCACCCTGGCCGTGGTGCGCCGGGAATGGAAACTCTGGGCCGTGGCGCTGGGCGACTACACCCCGGAGGCGTTGCGCGGTTTTCTCGCCGGCGATCAGTCCTATTACTGGTATGCCGCACCCCAGGCGTTTTTTGCCGCATCCATGGGCGTGCTGGACACGCTCAAACTCATTGCCGGGGTGGGCGCCGTCACGGCATACCCCGAGGTGTATTACCATTCAATGCGCGCCAACCGGCGGCTGGGCTGGGAAGAGTTGTCCGCCCGCAGGGACGCCCTCAACCAGGCATGGGACCAAGGGGCGGAGGCGGTTGTTGCGGCCGTGCGCCAATGGCAACAGCCGGAGGGAACGGAAGATGCCCATTAAACGCTTTTTTGACGCAAGTCGTTCCGCCAATGAGAAAACGATCGTAACCCTCATAACAAGCAAATGGCCTGACTCTAAAAAAGTAAATGTGGATGTTGCAGATGATGCTGATTTTATTTCTTCTTCAACCCAAACACCAGTACTTTTTGTCCACCGGGGTATCTGGCAAGTCGCCGAGCAAATTAGTAAAACCTTTCTCTCAAAGCTTAGCGACAACAATGGTCTGCTGGTTGTGTTTACCGGGGCCTTCGACGGGGAGTACGAAGACCCGGATGCTTGGATTAAAAAGTACTGCCAAAACTTTCCGCCGGAGCGGGTGTGGGTGCTGTTGGACGTGGAGTTGGTGGACATTTTTGAAACCATGGCGGACTATCTTGAAAGCACAGCCCCCTCCGAATATAAGCTTGAAGATTTTTTTGTGCGCACGGTGCCTCCGGCCATTGTTACCCTGCTCATCCTTTGCCAGGGATATCTTGCGGTGAGGACGCCGGAGACGGTTGGGTTGGATGCGTCGTTCATGAAACAGTATGACACGGGGGGCGCTGACAGCCGGGTGACCACGCCGGGATGGTGGATGGAAGCCTTTGGGCACCGCGCCGAGTTCATGTGCAACACCCTTCTTGCGGCGGCAGTGGACGGGATAAAGTCGGAACTAAACAAAGAATGGCGTGGCCCAAATGCCAAATTGACTCCGGTTTTGGGGTTGCTGGACGCAATCAGTTCAGGGAAAATATCAGACGAGGCTGTCTGTTCCGTCTGGAGGGCATTTAATCCGGACGCGCCCAAAACGGGAACGGCGTGATGGCGCCGCGCTGGCAAAGAGAACGGGATCAGCTCAACCACAACTGGCTTCAAAATGTGGTGCTGATGGCGGCAAACCACGCCCTTGGCGTGACAGCCGGGGCGGTGATTGCCGGTGATGCGCGGCAGACCCTGGCCGAAGACATCCGTCACTGGCGGGAACGGGGGGGGGAAATATCCGTCCTGCTTGATCGGTTAGAGGCGGAGATGTCCCCGGCGGTGTATTTTAAGATTCCCCCCATGAGCCTGTGCCCAGACGACACCAAACGCTGGCTGGTTCCGCTGACCCATGAGCTTTGGCGGCGGAGAAACAGGTTGGGGGGGGCCATTGCCCGCGCCAGGGCATGCCATTCGGGGGTGGAGTCTGTATTTCAAGACCTAACGTCACTGCTAGACGGAATGCCGCAAGGAATGGATGCGGCGTCATTGAAGCGGATTGATCCCGTTCTGCAGCAATTCACCTCCCAATGCAGGGCGCTCTCCGGCGCCATCTCCGCCCTTCCACGGGAGGTGACGCTATGACGATTGGGCATTTCCCCCCGCGTATTCTTGTGATTGACGATCTTTTTGGCCGGCAGATCGCGGACCGGGCGAACAGGGACCGGGCCAATCTGTGCGGCATGTACGGCCTGCGGGATGTGACGGGGGATCAGGCCTTTCCCCCCGACGAGGTGGTGGTGGATCCCGTTGCAGATGCCGTGTTTTTCCGCGGCCAGCGGCCCCTGCGCGCCTCCGCGGGGGAAGTGGTGGAGAATGACCTGGAGGGCACGATCGCCTTTGTCCGGCGGGGATGGGAATCGGCGCCCTGCTGGTCGCTGGTCCTTTTGGACCTTTGCTTTTACACCGGCAGGGTCACCGAAGCAAGCCACCGGAACCAGCCGGGCATGCCCGAGGGCCGGACGGGCGACGATGAGCCCCGGCATTATTTCGGGCTGCGGATTTTGGAGCGGCTTCACCAGGAGTTTCCCGAGCTGCCGGTGGTGATCCTTTCCAGCAAGCAGCGTGACGAGGTGAGCGCCTCCTTCACGGCCCACGGGGCGCTGGGATTCATTCCCCGGACAGATTCCACCAGCCCGGGGAAACTGCGCGACTACCTGTGGCGGCACGGGTTGACTGCGGCCAGCTCAGGCAAAATATTGGGCAATTCGCGGCCGCTGCTGCTGGCCCTGCGGGCGGCGCGGCGCGCCGGGGCGGACCGCAGAAATGTGCTCATCAGGGGCGAGCGCGGCGCCGGGAAGGAACTGCTGGCCGCCTACATCAACGGCAGCGCAATCGGGAAGCAGGGTCCGGGCCCCCTGGTCACGGTGGACTCGGGCACCCTGACACCGTCCCTGTACGCCAGCGAGCTCTTCGGCCATGTGAAAGGCGCCTACACGGGGGCCGACCGGGAACGCCGGGGAAGGATTGCGCAGGCCGACGGCGGGGACCTGTTTCTCGATGAAATCGGCAACATGCCGCCGGATGTGCAGACGGGCCTGCTGCGGGTGATGGAGTCCCGGGTGGTGGTTCCCCTTGGGGCGGGCGCGGGCCGCGGGGTGGATGTGCGCTTTATTTCGGCGACCAACGAGGACATTGAGTTCAGGGCGGCCGCGGGCGGCGGTTTCCGGGCGGATCTGCTGGACAGGCTGCGCGAGGGGGGCACCATCATCCTCCCGCCGTTGCGGGACCGCCCCGGGGACATTCCCCTGCTGGCGGCGGAATTTGTCCGCCAGGCGGAATCCGCCAACGCCTCGGTGATGGGAAAAATAATATCCCCGGACGCCATGGAAAAGCTGCTGGCCCATGACTGGCCGGGCAATGTGCGTGAGTTGCGCAACTGCATTTTCACAGCGGTGAACGATCACCCCGATGTTGAATATCTGGTGCCCGGCCATCTTGTTTTTCCAACGGAGACGGCCCCTGTTCCGCTGAAGGGCAGGACGCCCCGGCAGGACCCCGCCGTGACTGCGCCCCCCCCGGAGGTGCCTGGACTGGAGGACATTTGCCGGATCCTTGGCGCTGCCAGGGTGGAACCGGCGGAAACGGCGGGATGGGCGGGCCGGTGGCCCCTGCTGCAGCGGGAATTCTCCGGGCTTGCGCTAAGGCTGCTGCGCGCGGCCCTTTTCGCAACCCGCCGTGTCACCATTCAGCATCCGGACGGCGAGGTTAAAATCCACCCGGCCGTCAAACTGTTGACGGGGGATCCCTCCATCACGGCGACACAGGCCGCCGACTTGGTCAAACGTTTTTTTTCCGGCGTTCCCGAATCCATGCGCGATGAAATATTGGATGACCCTGTGCTGAAAAACGCCCATGACACCGCCCTTCGGCTGCGTCCCCGCATTTCAAACAGAAAGGGCAAAACCCCTTGATCCGTTACATCATTCTTGCCCAAAGGGAGGTGACGGCGAAGGCGCTTGTAAAATACCTCGAACTTGCGGACATGCATGCCTGCCAAAAGGGCGGGGAGGAATACAAGGTTCTTGTTTGGGAAAATGCGAGCAACGTTTCGGATTTTTGCCGTATCGCCGACCGCATGGAGGCGTATGTAAAAGGGGAGAATGGGACAATTCCGCGCAACCAGGTGACCGTGCTGGTTGACAGTGTCAAACTGAGCCTCCTAAACCCAATCGGCGGGAATGGTTGGGAAACCATAATTGCCATGCTTGTTCTGGCTTTTCCAGAACTCCGCTGGTACTTCGGTAATATTCTTAGAAATAGCCTACACTCCCTTGCCTCAATGGCTTGGGCCCAGTCGGATCCTTTGTTCGACGGGGATGGACTGCGTGAGCATGTGCGGGAGAGGGCGCGTCAATCCAAAGGCAATGATGCCGGATTCATACCAAAACGAAAAAAGCTGGCCATTGCACTGGATGATGAGACAAGTTATGGATATTTTCACGCCTATGCGGCATACCGTTTTGGGTTTCGGACGCATGCGGTGGTTTCCGAAAGGCTTGCATTGGATCTATTGAGAAAAGAGGATAAACGCAAAAAGGACCGCATCTCTAATGGCGAGCTCGGGCTCTCAATAGAAGATTTGTACCTCAATTTTCCTGATCATTCCCCAAGCAATCTGGGAAAGGCTAGCACAGCAGATCAAAAAGGCAATAAAGAAGAGATTCACCTGTCCAACTTAATCCATCGCGGAGAGGCATTGCCCGGCCTTGATGAAAACCCCAAAAGTCTTCGTGTCTTTGTCACCACAGGCCAAAGACGCCAGGGGGACGGGGATAAATGGGAAAGCAACCGGCAATTCCGCAGGGATCTTCGCGGCGCAGGGCGTTTGGGCACGATGGTGTACAAACCGACGGCGGGCATTTTCAGCCTTTGGGAGGAGAGCCGCCTGATGCGGAAGTTGCGGGGGGGGCGTACTGGACGTCTCCGCGGTTATGCAGAAGGTTTTGAACCCTGGGAGGACACAAACGAGGGTGCTTTTACAGGGTCTGGCGGTCACAGCGCCCCGGGCAAACTGCTGGAGGTGGCTTCGCGATTGATTAACCGGGCGGAGGCGATCTACCGCAATGCCAGCACTGTGGAGGATGCCGTGCAGGGCGCGGTGCTGGCAACGGACGCGCTGGAACTGCTGGGGGGGCGCACGCCCACCTCGGCGCTGGAGGCGCTTGCGCTGAAACACCAACTGGAGGTGACGGCGGGATGCCTCTTTTACGGAACCCAATTCAACCTTTTGGTCAGGCCGCGGCTGCGCGAACTGCGCCGAGACATCCACCGCATCGGCAAATGGTTTAACCGGAAACGGCGGACCCAGTCCGAGATGAACGCCGAACTGGGCATTGTGAGCGAACTGGCGGGCATTTTCCGGCACTACACGGAGTTTGACGAGGAGCGCGTATGCCTCAACCGCATCCGCGCTTTGTGCCGCGGGCTTTGGGTGCGCAAATACCCCTGGCAGGCGTTCATGTATCCCCTTCGTTGGTATGTTGACTTCCTTATGGGCTCCCTTGCGCGGCTAACAGGCGCAATAGCGGTCTGGGCGGCGGGATTGCTGTCCTTTTTCTATTATTGCGAACCCAAAACCGCGTGTCCGGAGCACTCTCCCTTTCAAAACGCGGTGGTTGGCACGTTAACCTCCTTCTTTCAGGCGGGACCGGCTTCGGAGTTTTCCGGTGGCTTGCCGCTGCTTGTCTCCACCTTTGCAATCCTTTTCGGTTTTATCCATCTGGGCATCTTCATATCACACCTGTACACAATCGCATCAAGGAGATAACGCATGTGCGAAAAAACCGAAAACAAACCGAAATCCCCGCGTAACCGGCCAAGTTTGGCGGACATGATTAGCGGGGTAACACATGCAGCATTGGTTGTTTTTTCTTTGCTTTTCTCATGCAGACTGATGGGTGCATGTCTTCACAGATTCTCCCAGGGCGTTACTTCAAAGTTGGAGTTGGCCGCCTACGCCATCACGCTTTTCGCCGGTATTGCCATCCTCGGTATTGCCGCGTTATTAGCGTCAAAATGGAAAGAAACACAAGACTAGTTGCCCCTTCGGATGGCAGTGGGCATGGAAGGCGAAAAATACTATTCTTTAATTTCCCCTGTTATCAAGTCCACCAGGAGATGGACTCAGGGATCCCCAGTTTTGTGATAGGTGCATGAATAAAGGCCGAACATGCTGTT
>JADHEF010000371.1_pt1 | contig 50057 bp, 46 predicted proteins | sample 8952391 | NCBI WGS metagenome assembly JADHEF01 (sample SAMN16124439, study PRJNA663245) | bioreactor sludge metagenome | isolation source: sludge (nitrite) | place: India:Bengaluru | collected 2019-02-28 | reverse complement strand
CCGATGTGAACGCTGCCGTGCGGATTCTCCGGGAATCCGGGGCCCGGGTGGAAACGGAGGGCTAGGGCGGGCATAGATCGCGAAAAGCCCGCGATCGTTGTGCTCTGCACCATTCCGCCGACAGGCTCAGTCGCGGAGCGACGACCCTACTGATTAGCCACGGGCGACAGCCCGTGGACAACGCCCCCCCTTCAAGACGAGCCCCGGAGGGGCGACCCTGACCCCGGGGGTGCAGAGGGTCGCAACGACAGGGCACGGGTGTCCTGAACGCGATTCCAGCCCGCCGCAGGTCGCATCCGAAGGGAGACAACGAACCGGAGAATCACCCTCCGTCCCCCTGTGACAACCCCACAACCTGACGCGCGGCAGAGCGCGCCCCCGGCGGGTGCGGGATCGCGGAGGATCCCGCACAGCTTATTCCCCCGCGGCGTGCGGTGGATGGGGACGGGATAATGCGCCACGAATCCGCAGGGGTGGCTGGCCGGCGGAGATTTCCCTTTTCCCGGCCCTTTGGCCTTTTGGCGGATTGGCGTTCCGCTTTTCCCCGTCGCGTGGGATCGGCGTTCCCTGCCGGCCGATTCCGAACGTTCCGTGTCGGCTCGCCCCTGACCGGTTTTCCCTTGCACTGCCCCGGCCCGGAACCCATTCCAATTGGGTTTTGCCATTAACCCCTTTTTTCAGCTCCTCCCCATGCGGGGAGGGTGGTCCGTCCGCGGCATCGACCGCGGGAGGGCCCGTTTTGAAAGGATGATGCTTCGATGAACGTGTGTGTGGTTGGAACCGGCTATGTGGGCCTGGTGACGGGCGTGTGCTTTGCGGACCTTGGCAACGACGTGATCTGCGTGGACAAGGACGCGAAGAAAATCGAGATGCTCAACCGCGGCGAGATGCCCATCTACGAGCCGGGCCTCGAGGAGATGGTGAAGCGCAACCGCGAGGAGAACCGCATCACCTTCACCACCGACCTGCCCGACGCGGTGAAGAAGTCCCTCGTGGTGTTCATCGCCGTCGGCACGCCGCCCAAGGAGACGGGCGAGACCGACCTGAGCTACATCGAGGCGGTGGCCAAGGAGGTCGCCGAGAACCTGGAGCGCTACACGATCATCGTGAACAAGAGCACCGTGCCCGTGGGCACGGGCGACTTCGTGCGCCGCACCGTGGAGACGCACCGCCGCCGCGCCGTGGATTTCGACGTCGTCTCGAACCCCGAGTTCCTCAAGGAGGGATCGGCCATCAGCGACTCGCTGAACCCCGAGCGCATCGTCATCGGCGCGCCCAACAGCCACGTGGCCATGGCCCTGCTGGAACTGTACGCGCCGCTCGAGGTGCCCATGCTCATCACCGACGTGGAGAGCGCCGAGATGATCAAGTACGCCTCGAATGCCTTCCTGGCGACCAAGATCTCGTTCATCAACACCATCGCCAACGTGTGCGAGAAGGCGGGCGCCGACGTGACGCAGGTGGCCAAGGGCATGGGCTACGACTCGCGCATCGGGCGCGAGTTCCTGCAGGCCGGCCTGGGCTTCGGCGGGTCGTGCTTCCCCAAGGACACGCTCAGCCTGCGCCACGTGACCAAGAACTTCGGCGAGGAGACCGCGCTGTTCGACTCGGTCATCGCCATCAACGAGGACCGCGTGCCCCGCTTCGTGCGCCGCATCACCGGGCGCATGGGCGACGTGAAGGGAAAGACCTTCGCCATCCTGGGGCTGGCCTTCAAGGCGAACACCGACGACCTGCGCGAGGCCAAGAGCCTGGAGATCATCGCCTCCCTGCAGGAGCAGGGAGCCGTCATCCGGGCCTATGACCCGATCGCCATGGACGGCGCCAAGGCCATCCTGAAGGACGTGACCTTCTGCCGCAGCGCCTACGAGGCGGCCGAGGGCGCCGATGCGGCGGTGGTGGTCACCGACTGGAACGAGTTCAAGCTGCTCAACCTGGAGAAGCTCGGCGAAAAGATGAAGGCCCGGGTCCTGTTCGACGGCCGCAACATCTACCAGCCCGAGAAACTGCAGAAGATCGGGTTCGAGTACTTCAGCATCGGTCGCTGACGCGCGGACGGGGCGGCCCAGGTCGAGACTGCCACGCTGTGACAATGTGACCCAGCCGTCCGCCTTCCGGACGGTCCCTCAACTGCCCGGATCGGCGCAAGACAAGGGGTTGCGCTTGGCACGGTTGGTGCTGGTGTCTTGCGTCTGAGAATGACCACTTTTCACCCGAAGGGGGTGAAGAAACAGATGAAGCACCTGACGTTGATCGCGTCCTTGTTGCTTGCGCTCGCAGTGCCGGCTTTCGCGGCCGCGCCCGCCGTTGAAGTGAAGTCCGGCGACGCCACCACCACGGTCACCAAGAAGCACAAGAAGAACAAGAAGAAGGCGGAGAAGCCCGCCGCCGAGAAGGAAGCCGCCCCGGCTGCCGCCGAGAAGAAGTAAGTTTCACCCGGGCGGCGGGGGCCCCGCGCCCCCTCCGGCAGCAAGAAGTCGTGGCCCGCTTGGCGGCCGGGGTTCTGGCCGCAAGCGGGCTGTTTTTTTGCCGCGACCCTCAGAGCCCGATGAACCGGACCGCGACCGATCCGTCCGTGCCGATCTCGAGGATCGCCACCGAGGGCGTGTCGTTGAAGCGCGGCTTTCCGGCGCTGCCGGGATTCACGAACAGCACCCCGGCGATCTCCTTGTTCTTGGCCGCGTGGGTGTGGCCGTGCACGATGACGCGCGGCTTCTCGTCCTCGAACATGCGGTAGGACGACAGGTTGTACTCGTCCGAGTCGAGCAGGTGGCCGTGGGTCATGCAGATTTTCACCCCGCCCAGTTCGCGCGCAAACTTCAGCGGGCGCCGCTTGATCGGGATTCCATCCACATTGCCCGAGACGGCGTAGGTGGGCGCGATCGTCTCCAGTTCGTCGAGGATCCGGTCCTCCCCCACATCCCCCGCGTGCAGGATGTACTGGACTTCTGCGAACAGGTCGAAGATCCGCGGGTCCAGGTATCCGTGCGTGTCTGAAATCAGCCCGATGCGTGTCATTCCAGCCGACTACACGGGGCGGGGACGGCAATGCAAGGGCGCGATTGGTGGACGCGGGCGACAAGGCACCCGTGGCGCGGGGGGTGACCCGGGAAACGCAGCCTGCCGCGCGGGGTCAGTTCGACTGGCGGGCCCGGTTCACGAGTTTCATGAAACCCTGCTCGTCCACGAAGCCGACCTGGCGGGCCAGTTCGTTCCCGTCGCTGCTGAGGAACACGATGGTCGGGGTGCCGCTGACCTGGAAGCGGCTGGCCAGCTCCCGGTTGGTTTCGATGTCCACGTAAACCCGCTCGAAGTCGCCCATGGCATTGCGGACGCCGGGGCTGACGAGCACCTCGTCCTTGAGCTTCTTGCACGGGGGACACCAGCGGGCCGAGAAATCCACGCACACCTTGCGGCGCGACTGCCTGGCCGAGGCCAGGGCCGAGTGGAAATCGCTGCTCCAGCCGGGCATTCCGTCGGCCGGTGGAAGGATCTGGCGGGCCACGCCGGGCGGGGGCGGCATGTGGGGCGCGACCGGGGCAACCCGCGGGGCCGGCGCGGCCGGTGGGCCGGCCAGGTCGCAACCCGCAACCAGGCTTGCGCCCAGGGCCAGCGCGATGGCGCCGGTCCGCCAAACCTTCGCAACTCTTGCCGTCATCGGATTCGGGTCTCTCCCGCGCTTATCCGCCCAGGGCGGCGAGCACGTCCGCCTTGGTCATGGGACCGGATTTCGTCGCAATCGGCTTGCCCGTGGAATCGAGGATAACCAGCGCGGGGGTTTCGCGAACACCCAGGCGCGCGGCCAGACTGGGCGTGGCCGAGATATCCAGGGCCACCTTCTCGCTCTCGCCAACCGCGCGTTCGCCCTGCTTGCCGTTCAGGATCGTGACCACCTTTTCCGACTCGGCCTCGGCATTGCGCCGCACAAAAACCACCGTGCGCCGCCCGTTGACCGCGGCAAACTGGGTCGCCCCCTCCAGATCCGTGGTCCAGCCCGGCATGTCGAACACGTTCGCAATGGGCGAAGGCGTCTGAAGCATCTTCTGGGCTTCCTTGCGCGGCGCGCGGAAGTCGAACTGGCGGACGTGTTCCTTCATGCCAGCCCCGCAGCCGGCGAGAAGGGCCAAGCCGCATCCCGCCATCACCAGCCGCATCCCCAATCCCCGGATTGATCCATTCCTCATGCCGACCGTATCCCTTGGTTGTGTTTGAACTTGCACCGCTTCAAGAACCGCAACCCCAGCATTGGAAGGGCCGCAGGGCAAGAAGATTGTGAACTGCGAAGGTCGGATCACGACGGCGCCGACGATTCCGAATCCCCTCTCCAACATCCTGCTTGCAACCCCGACGGTCCCCTCCAAGACTCCGCCGTCATGGCTCTGGATCAACTTCAACTGGAACTCGGGCAGGCCGAAGAGGCCGCCCTCGGACGCATCTCGGCGGCGGAGGACCTGGCCGCCCTCGAGCGGCTGCGCTCCGACATTCTGGGCAAGAAAAGCCCCATCCGCCAGCTGATGAAACTGCTGGGCGGACTCGACGCCTCGGAGCGTCCCGAGGCCGGCAAGGTCATCAACGAGGCGCAGGCCCGCGTGGAGGCGGCGTTTGAAACCCGCCTGTCCGCGGCCCGCGAGGCCGACCTGGCACGCCGCCTCGAAACCGAGCGGGTGGACATCACCCTGCCCGCCCCGCTGCGTCCCGCGGGAACGCTGCACCCGCTGACCCAGACCCTCAACGAGATGATCCGCATCTTCACCTCCATGGGGTTCGAGGTGGCCACCGGCCCCGAGGTGGAAACCGAGTATTACAACTTTGACGCGCTCAATTTCGCCCCCAACCACCCCGCCCGCGACAGCCACGACAGTTTCTACCTGCCCGCCGGCGGCATGCTGCGCACGCACACGTCGCCCGTGCAGGTGCGCTATATGCAGAGCCACCGGCCGCCCGTGGCCATCATCGCCCCCGGCCGCACCTACCGGGTGGACGACGTGGACGCGACCCACTCGCCGGTCTTCAGCCAGGTGGAGGGGCTGCTGGTGGACCGGGGCGTCTCGCTGGCCCACCTCAAGGGCACGCTGACCGAGTTTGCCCACGCCATGTTCGGCAAGGACCTTTCCACGCGCTTCCGGGCCAGTTACTTCCCCTTCGTGGAACCGGGGGCCGAGATGGACGTCCAGTGCTGGATCTGCCGCGGGGCGGGCACCGACTGCCGCGTGTGCAAGGCCAGCGGGTGGATCGAGATCCTGGGCGCCGGCATGGTCCATCCCAACGTGCTGCGCAATGTCGGTTACGACCCGGCCGAGGTCAGCGGTTACGCCTTCGGCATGGGCATCGAGCGCGTCACCATGCTCCGCCACGGCATCTCGAGCATCCGCTCGCTTTACGAGAACGACATCCGTTTCCTGCGGCAGTTTGCGTAGCAGCCGGCCGCCGACCTCCACCACCCCCCACCCGAGGCCCACACGATGAGCAAGCCCATGATCAGCGTCGCCGGAATCCGCGGGATTGTCGGCGATTCCCTGGTTCCCGAGGAGTTCCTGCGCTATGTCCTGGCCTTCGCCACCCTCATCGGCGGCGGGCCGGTCGTGGTCGGGGGCGACAGCCGCCTCTCGCGCGAGATGATGCGCCACCTCGCGTTCGCCGGCCTGGCCAGCGCCGGGTGCGGGGTGCACGACATCGGCCTGGTGCCCACGCCCACCGTGGGGCTGATGGTCCGCGAGCTGGGCGCCGCGGGCGGCATTGCCATCACCGCAAGCCACAACCCTTCCGAGTGGAACGCGTACAAGTTTTTCGACAACCAGGGTTCGTTCCTCAGCCGGGAGCAGAACCGGCAACTGCTGGAGATTGCCTCGTCGGGCGCCTTCCGGCGGGTGACTTACGACCGGCTGGGTCGCCTGACCCCGCGCACCGACGCCATCGGGCGCCACCTGGACCGGGTGTTCGCCACCATCGACACCTCGGCCGTGGCCGCCCGCCGCTACAAGGTGGTGGCCGACTGCGTGAACGGCATCGGCGGGCTGATCCTGGAGCCGCTCTTCGACCGCATGGGGGTGCGCGCCGAACTCATGTACACCGACATCCACTCGCCCTTCCCGCGCAACCCGGAGCCGCTGCCGGAGAACCTGGCCGACCTGGGTCAGCGGGTGCGCAACACGCAGGCGGATCTCGGGTTCGCGGTGGACCCCGACGCGGACCGGCTGGCCATCGTGGACAGCCGCGGCCGTCCGCTGGGCGAGGAACGCACCGTGGCCCTGGCGTCGGCCGCCGCCCTCGAGGCAAAACGCGGCCCCCTCGTCGTGAACCTTTCCACCACGCGCGCCATGGACGACGTGGCCGCGCGTTTCGGCGTCACCCTCCACCGCACCGCCATCGGCGAGGCCAACGTGGTGGGCAGGATCCGCGAGGTGGACGCGCGCATCGGCGGCGAGGGCAACGGCGGTGTCATCTACCCGCCGGTCCACTGCGGGCGCGATGCCGCCACGGGGGTGGCCCTGATCCTGGCCGCCATGGCCGCGGCCAGGTGCACCGTCGCGGAGCTGAACGCCCGGATACCCGATTATGTCATGGTGAAGACCAAGTTCGCGCTGGGAGACCTCGATTTCGCCCAGTTGTCCGAAAGGGTGCGCGGGGCGCTTTCGGACGCGGCGGAGTGGAACACCGAGGACGGCCTGAAGGCCATCTACCCGGACGCCTGGCTGCATGTGCGCCCCTCCGGGACGGAACCCGTGGTGAGGGTCTTTGCGGAGGCCCCGACGGCGGAAATCGCCCGGGAACTCGTCGACCGGGCCAACGCGGCCGTCGGGCGCTAGGCCGGGACGCCCGCCGATCCGCGGCGGCCGACCCGGAGGATGGGACCGCCTGCCGCCTGCGGCTGGGCGAGCAGCACCGCGGCGGCCAGGGCGTCGAGGCCGTCGTCATGTTCCGAGTGGGGAAACTGGTCGGCCTCGATCCAGAACTCGTCCGGCAGCGCGCGGTTGAAAGTCAGCCAGCCGCGGTGGACCCCGGGCTCCAGCGTCCCGATGCGGTCGATCTTGGCGGTGTGGTGCGCCACCGCGTGCGTGGTGAAGGCGCACGGAAGACCGGCCGCCCTGCGGCTCAGGCGCTCGCGTTCGATGTAATCGCCCAGGACCAACTGGTAGGCGTTGGCCTCGAATCCGAAGGCCGCGTAGTTCCACCCGGCGTGGAGATCGAACACGACCTCCGCCTGGCGGGCCGGGGACACCCGGTCCATCCAAAGGTCCAGGGTGTGGAGGGTGCCGTCGGGCGCGCGGCCAACGGTGGCTATGGCCGCGAAATCGCCGCGGAGCGAATCGCGCCCCAAGGCGCTGTCGAGAAACCCGAAGATGACCAGGTCGGACAGGGAAACCGTCCGCGTCTTGGTTGGAGGCGGGGCCTGCTCGTCGAATTCCAGGGGCAGTTCGCCCTGCACGGCATCGCCGGTTGTGGCGGAGTGGGGAGCGACCCGGGATGGGCGCGTCGCCGGGGCCTCCAACTCCAGCCGCCCCGACAGCAGCGTGAACCGGATGAACCGTTCCGGGGCGAAGGTCCGTCCGGATGCGGCGAGGGGCTGGTTCTGCTTCTCCTTGAAGAAAGCCGGGCGGCCCATCGTTTCCACCTGGGCCATCAGGCGGTCGTAGGGTTCGCGTGCGGGCCACAGGACCCGGGTGCCGCGCAGCATCTCCTCGCGGCGGGCGAGGAAGTAGGTGCGGGCTGAGGACACGCGGCGCGGGTTGGTCGCGTCGTTGAACAGCGTTCGCCACTCCTCCCACAGGTCGGGCCGGGCGCTCCACGCCTCGACGCTGCGGTAGGCGCGCGCCTCGAAGTCGGGGCGGCGCAGGAGGCGCGAAAGCAGGCTGTCGGGGTGGAGGATCGTTCCGACGACTTCGATGTGGGTGTATCGGTCCCCCAGGTTTTCCACCACCTCGGCGAACCAGTCGGCGGTCTGTTTGCGTCCGCGTGGCGAAAGGGCGCGGGCACTTGCCTCCGCGTCGTCGAGGATGATCTTGGTCGGGCGGTATTCGCCGCTGCCGATTCCCCGCAACTCGGCCCCGGCGCCGAAAGCCTCCACGGTGACGCCGTTGACCGAGAACGCGCGGCGCGTCCACAGGGCGGCTTTCGCGCGCACGGCGGGGAAGCGGGCCGCAAGGGGCGCGTTGCGCGACAGTTCGGCCTTCAGGTTCCGCACGCGCAGCGAGGCCTGGCCGAGGGTGGCCGACAGGATCACGATGTGGCGCTCACGGCCGTGCAGGATGTCGAGCAGGGGAAAGAGCATCGCGTGAAGGGTGCTCTTCGCGCTGCCCCGCGGGGCGACTATGGCGACCCTGCGGCCCTCGCGGCCGGCAAGCCCGGGCGCCGCCTGCGCGTCGTAACGCATCAGCGACTCGACGTGCATGTGCGAGAAGGGTAACCGGAAATAGGCGGGGTGAAAATGGCGGGCATGGGCCAGCGACGGAATCCGGGCAAGGTCGGGGGGCTGTTCCCCCTCCCCGGCCCGGCGGAGCCGCCGGACGACGGCAAGCGCGTCGCGCAGGTAGTCCGCCTGCGCCCGCGGGTCTTCTTCGTTCATGCGGGGCATTGGAAGCAGGGAGTGGGAACCCGGGGAATTCCCGTGCGTCACCCTGCGGCGCCCTGCCGCCACAAAAGGTCAGGGGGTCAGCCTTCGGCCTCCGGCAGCACCACCTCCACCGTGGTTCCCCGTCCCGGTTCGCTGAGCAGGCGGATCGTGCCGCCGAGGTTCTCCACGATGCCGCGCGAGATGGCCAGGCCGAGGCCCGTGCCGTTTGCCTTGGTGGTGAAGAACGGCTCGAAGGCGCGGGCCAGGTCGCGCGGGGCGATCCCGGGCCCGCTGTCGGTGATGGTGATCTCGGCGTTGCCCCTGCGCGCCCGGAGGGTGATCCGGACCTCGCCCTCGCGGCCGTCCATGGCGTCGCGCGCGTTGAGGAGCAGGTTCAGCAGCACCTGGCGCAGCGCGCGCTCGTCGGCCCGGACGGGGACCGGGGCCTGGGGCAGGTCCTCCACGAAGCGCACGCCGGCCCTCTCGCCCTTGCGGACCAGCTGCACGACCCGCCCCACCTCCTCGGCCAGGTCCACCGGTTCCGCACCGCCCAGCTCGGGGGGGCGCGACAGGGAGAGGAAATGGGTGACCAGTTCGTTGAGGCGCTCGGTCTCGGCCACTATGTCGCGCGCGTTCGTGGAGCTTCGCGATTCGGCCGGATTCTCGGACGCGATCTCCTCGGCCAGAACGCGCACGATGCTCAACGGGTTGCGCAGCTCGTGCGCAACCCCGCCCGCAAGCGCGCCCATAGCCTCCACGCGGGCCGACTGCATGGCGCGCTGCTCCATCTTGAACAGGTAGGCGAAGAGCCGCCACACCGAAACGGCAAGCAGCACAAGGAGCACCGAGCTGGCCAGGCTCTGCAGGCGCACGCGGCGGCGCAGCGTGTCCAGTTCCGAAAGATACTCGGGGCTGATGCCCACCTGGAGAACGGCCGTGACCCGGCCGTCGGAGTTGAGGGGCAGGTAAAGGCGCTTGAACGGCACGCCATCGACCCGGTAGAGCGGCGTCGCGGCCTTGCGGCCGGCAACCGCCTCGTCGAACGCGGTGCGGTCGATTGCCAGGAGGCGGTACCCGTCCCCCGGGCCGGTTTTCTGGGTGCTGTCGGCCACCACCAACCCGCTCGTCGTGATCAGGGCCACCTGCGCCAGTTCGTTGGCCGAGGCCAGGGAGATGATGCGCCGCTCGAGCGCCTGGTAGGCCGCGGTGTCGCCGAAGGCGTCGAGCAGCTCGGCCTCCTGCTCGCGCGGCTGGTTTCGCACCAGGTCCAGGACCAGCGGGGGGCGCCCCCCCACCTTCAGGTCGTTGAGGATGAACTGGGCGCTCCAGCGCAGGCGCTCGTCCAGCGTGGCGGCGAGACTCGGTTCGATGACGCGGAGAAGGCGCCACAGCGGCAGGTTGAACAGCAGGAGGAGCAGCACGATGAACAGCAGCGCGGCAAGCGGCGGAAGACGCCGCCAGCCGGACGCGGGCAGGGCAGGGCGCTGCGGGTTCATCTGGGCCAAAGCGTGCCACCCCCGGCGGCCGGTGTGAAGGGGGAAAGTGAATCCGGTGAACGGGGCGCGGTCCGGCCTAGGGCCGGGCCACCACGGTTCCCTTGCGGACGCGCGCCAGGTCCAGGGTTTCGGTGGCGGCCGGCTGAACCTGCCGGCCGGCCGCGATCTGCTGCCAGGCCGACTCGCCCGGGGCATAGGTGGCAAGGGTGATTTCGCCGTTGCCGGCACCCACCACGCGCGCCGCGGGCTTGCGGTAAACCACCTGGTTGCGCACCGGGTCGATGATGGCCACATTCCAGATTCCCGCCCCGCCGTCCTTCAATTCCATGACCCAGACGGGGCTGCCGTTGCGATCGGGCACCTCGCGCACATTCTCGATGCGCTGGGCCTCGGTGGTGACCGGCTTGGGTTTGCAGCTGCACGAAAGATCGTACTTCATCAGGCGCTGTCCCTCGTTTTCGTATCCGCCCGTGCCGGGCGCGCTGAAGAGGACGGCCTTGCCGTTAAGCATCACCCAGGCCTGCTGACCGGCATCGGAGATGAGGGTGGGGGTGCCGTTGAGCGTGGTGATCACGGACCCGTACGGCTTGTCCCCGCGGTCCACGTGGGCTTCGCTGGCGATCTGGGCGGGGCGGGCGAGGGTCACGGATTCCACGGCCTCCACCTCGATCCCGGCCTGCGTGATCTGTCCCCGGACGCGCGCGTAGGCTTTCTGGCCGGGCAGCTTGCCCGTGGTCACCCGCTTGTACTCCTGCTGCAGTTCCGGCGGGGCCTTCAGCACGCGGTGCTCGCGGTTGGTCGCTTCGTCGCGGAAAACCCACTCGTTTCCCATCGGCCCGAACCATCCGAGGACCGGGGACCGGGAATCGGGGGTGGGTGCCGGGGCAACCGCGTCGGCGGCCGCCCGGGCAGGTTTCTTCTTGGCCGCGGCGGATGCGTTCCACGGAAGGAGGGCGGCGGAGGCCAGAACCAAGGCGGGCACCAGCAAGCGGGTGATTCGGACATTCATCGACGGGGACAACCTCCAGGTTATGAAAAAGGTTAACGCGGCCCGCGCCTTACTATTCCGACCGGCCGCGACAACACGCGTCGCGGGAAAAGGGGCTTTCGTCCCCGGGACGCCGGCAAACCTGACAATTGCATCTTCCAAATTGGGGCCGTTGTGCTAAACTACCATGAAGGTGGATGCCGGCGCCCGGGCCTTTGTGAAGGAGGCCGGCTCCACCAATAAAAACAGCCAACTATGGAATACACCCCCGAGGAACAGCAGGAACTGCTGCGCGTGATCACCGCGTCGGCCCACGACGCGATCCTGTTCATGGCGCCCGACGGTCGAATCACGTCCTGCAATCCGGCCGCGGAGCGCATCTTCGGCTGGTCCCGCGAGGAGATGCCGGGCCGGACCCTGCACAGCCTCCTGGCCCCGTCGCATCACCACGCCGCGCACCAGGCCGGGTTTGCCGGGTTCCTTGCCACGGGCGACGGCCCGGACGTCAACCGCACGCGGGAAATGACCGCCCTGCACCGGGACGGATCCGAGTTCCCCGCGGAAGTCTCGATCGGCGCGGTGAACCTGCGCGGCGAGCGGCACGCGGTCGGCATTATCCGGGACGTCACGGTCCTTCGGGCCGCGGAGGCCGCCGTCGCGGAACGCTCCCGGTTTCTCCAGGCGGTCATCGACACGATTCCCTCCCCCGTTTTCTGCAAGGACAGGAACCTGGCCTACCTGGTGGTCAACCGGGCCTTTGCCCGTAACGTCCTCGGCTTGACGCCGGAGGCCGTTTGCGGAAAAACGGCGCGGGATTTTCCCGACCGGATTCCCCCCGATCTCGCTAACCTGCACGAGGAGCACGACCGCCGCATCCTGGCCACCGGCGGCGTTGAGGAGTACGAGGCGGGCGGGCAGTACGCCGGCGGTTCGCCGAGGACCGTCCTGTACATCAAGGCCGCCTACCGCGGCCCGTCCGGGGAAGTGGGGGGGGTCGTCGGGGTGATGCTCGACCTCACCGAGCGTAAACTCGCCGACCAGGAACTGGTTCGGGCGCGCCTTGTTGCCGAGGACGCGGCGCGGGCCAAGAGCGAGTTTCTCGCCAACATCAGCCACGAAATCCGGACGCCCATGAACGGCATCATGGGCATGACGGGCCTGCTGTTCGACATGGACCTCACCACGGAGCAGCGCGAGTGCGCGGAAACCATCCGCCGCGCAGGCGACAACCTCCTCAACATCATCAACGAGATCCTCGATTTTTCCAGGATCGAGACGGGAAAAGTGGAGGTTGAGAAGATTTCGTTCGACCTGCGGACGCTCCTGGAATCCACGGCCGATCACGTGGCCGCCCAGGCCCGGGAGCGGGGTCTCGAATTCACCCGCTTCATGGCTCCCGAATGCCGCTCGCTTCTCGTCGGTGATCCCGAGCGCCTGCGGCAGATCCTGGCGAACCTGGCCGGCAACGCCGTCAAATTCACGGAAAAGGGCTCCGTGGACCTCCGGGCCGAGGCGCTCGAGGATGACGGCAAGCAGGTGCTGGTCCGTTTCACCGTGACGGACACCGGCATTGGCATCGCCCCCGAACGCATCGGCGAAATCTTCCAGGTTTTCACGCAGGCGGACGGTTCTGTGGCGCGGCGCTTTGGCGGGACCGGTCTCGGGCTGGCAATCGCCAAGCGCCTTGCCGACCTGCTGGGCGGCAGCCTGACCGTGCGGAGCGAGGTGGGCAGGGGAAGCACCTTCATCCTCGACGTGCCCATGGAGGCGCAGCCGGACGACGGCAGCGGGGCACGGCGCCGCTCCAGGCGCTCCATCCGCGGCGCCCGGCTGCTCGTGATGGACGAAAACGCCATCAATCGCACGATCCTCATCCGCACCCTCGCCGGTTTCGGCTGCGTTTGCGAGGAGGCCTCCTCCGGCCGGGCCGGCCTGGCGGCCATGCGGACCGCGGCAGCCGGCGGGACACCCTGGGACGCGATTCTTCTCGATGCCCGGATGCCCGACATGGACGGCGAGCAGGTGCTGCGGGCGATGCGGGCCGACCCGCTCCTTGCGCGCACCAAGGTGATCCTGCTCACGGGCGTGCAGCGCCGGGGTGACGCGCGCCGGTTTGAGGAACTCGGGTGCTCCGCCTTCCTGACCAAACCGGTGCGGCAGGACCAGCTTGTGGACGCGCTGGCGATCATCCTGGCGGGCCCGGCCGACAGTTCCCGGCAACCCGGCGCCCCCCCGACACCCATACTGACGCGCCACAGCCTGGCGGAGGGCCGCGGGCACACCGCGCGCATCCTGCTCGCCGAGGACAACCCCGTGAACCAGAAGGTCGCGGCGCGCATCCTGGAACGCGCGGGACACCGGGTGGACGGGGTGGCCAGCGGGCGCGAGGTGGTTGCGGCCATCTCGGCCCTCCCCTACGACCTGATCCTGATGGATGTGCAGATGCCCGACATGGACGGCCTGGAGGCCGCGCGGGTCATCCGCTCCGGCGACGGACCGGGACGGCTCGTCCCCATCATCGCGATGACGGCCCATGCCGGCGCGGATGACCGCGAGCGGTGCGTCCAGGCGGGGATGGACGATTGCATCCCCAAACCCCTGGATCCGAAACGGCTGGCCGACACGGTGCGGCGGTGGGCCGGCGTCATCGTGCTGCACGACAAGGACTCCACGCGCCCGCCCGCCGAGTCCGGGTCCGCCCCCCCGGCCGTGGACATGGAACGCATCCGGTCGCTCGCCGGAGACGACACGGATTTTGCCCGCGAGCTGGCCGCGGCGTTTGCACAGGACGTGGCCTCGCACATCGGCGCACTCGAGCGCGCGCTGGGCGAGGGCGACATGAAGCGCGTGCGCACCGAGGCCCACGCCATCAAGGGCGCGGCGGGAAACCTCGGCGCCCACCCCCTGGCCGAGGTGATGAAGGCCATCGAGTCCGTCACGGATTTCGGTTCGATCACGAACGCGGCCCCCGTCATGGACAACGCCCGCAGGCATTTCTCCGCGGCGGTGGAGTCCCTCAGGGAATCCGGCCTGCTTTAGCGCTGGCGGCGGTTGTCGAAGGCCCCTCCGGCGCTCACCCCCCGCCCACGGCATCGCGCAGCGCGTCGCCCGCCACGTTGAACGCAAGCATGGTCAGGCACAGGGCCGCCGCCGGAAACGCGAGCAGGTGGGGCGCGGCCCGCAAAGCCCTGGCCCCTTCCGCCGTCAGCGACCCCCAGCTGGCGTCGGGCGGCGGCACGCCCAGCCCGATGTAACTCAGGAACGCCTCGATGAAAATAGCCTCGGGCACCAGGAGCGTGACGGTGACGAGGATCACCCCCGCGGCATTGGGCAGCACATGGCGGAGCAGGATCCGCGCCGGCCCCGCCCCCAGCGCCCGCGCCGCCGAGACGAAATCGCGCTGCCTGAGCGAAAGCACCTCCCCGCGCACGAGGCGCGCCATGTCCAGCCAGTAGGTGAAACCGATGGCCAGGTAGATGTTCCGGATTCCCGGCTCGAGGACGACCATCAGCAGGATGACCACGAGGATGGTGGGGATGCCGTACAGCACCTCGACGATCCGCATCAGGAGGTTGTCCACGGCCCCGCCGTGCCAGCCCGCCACCGCGCCCCACGCCACGCCGATCACCAGGTTGATCAGCGCCGCAACCACGGCGATGCGCAGCGAGATGCGTGCGCCGGCCGCGGTGCGCGCGGCCATGTCGCGGCCCAGCGAATCGGTGCCGAAGGGGTGGCGCGCGGAGGGCGCCTGGTACACGGCATCGTAGTCGGGGGAGTTGGGGTCATGGCCCAGGGCGGCCGGGCCGATCACGGCAAACACCGTCATCAACCCGATGAACAGGAGCGCCGTGACCGCGGCCGCGTCGCGCGCGACGCGGATGGCCGCCCGCGCCGCCGGGCTGCGGGGCTCATCCCTCACGCAGGTCCCGCCGGTTCGTCGCCTACTCCTGCTCCGCCGGCTTTGCCTCGCCGCCGGCCCGCGACAGGTATTCGTCCACCTCGCGCTTGATCGTCACGAGCCGCTCCTCGTCCATCGCCACCTCGTCCACGGTCACGAAGTCGTCCGTCGCCGTGTTCCGGAAGACGACCCGCGACGGTGCCCCGTCCCCGGGGCCGGGCTCGGTGCGCACCCATTTGAACACCGAGAACTTCATCAGCAGGTGCGCCAGGAAGTAGAGGTGCTGGGCGTTGTCGGGGTTGCCCTGCTGGTAGAGGAAATCGAAGTAGGACAGGAGCGTGGTGTTGCGCTCGCGGCGGTTCTGTATCTTGCGCGGCCGGGGTTTCTCGCGGCGCGCCAGCCAGAAGCTGAAATAGTCGGTGGAGCGGACCTCGTCCCAGCAGACCGGGCAGAAATCCTGCCGGAGCACGCCCTCGTCGTCCTCACTCTCCTCCACGACGGGGTTCGAGGCGGAGAAAATCGCCGACGGGTGTTTGCCCGCCTCGGCCAGCGGCGCGCCGCACTTGACGCACGCGTTCTGCGGCCGGGCGATCTTCAGGTACATCTCCTTGCTCATCTTGCTCCTCGTCGGACTTCCTGGGGTGAAGGGTGCTGCTCGGAATGAAACATCGCGGCCGGGAAGGGCCGCGTCAAGAGGCTCGCGCCAGGGAGGTGTTGGCGATGAGCGGCTGCTCGATGTCCACGTCGCCGCCCGCCGTGGGCACCTTCTGCCCCTCGATCAAAATCTGGACCGCGTTCACGCTGTCGAGATTCAACAGCAGGCTGTTCACGATCGCGTACACGGCCAGCAGCTCGGCATCCGTGCCGCCGCGCATGTTGTTCAGGAAGTCGCGCGACAGGTTCACGATCACCAGCCCGTCCTGCACGAACACGGCATTGAGCTTGGTGCCCGGGGGCACGGTCGCGCGCAGAAAGGCGCGGTCGCGCCCCTCCAGCAGGGCGTTCACGATGGTGCGGGCCTTGTCGCCGGGCGACGTGCCGGGCGGGCCGATCTCCGCGATCGTGCCGGTCAGCGCGCGCCCGTCCTTCGTGTAATACAGCATCGCCTTGGTGGGCGGCAGCTTGACCGCCGCCCCGGCGCCCGCGCCCTGCGGGCCGGTTCCCGGCTGGTTGGGGAGCACCTGGAAGTAATACCAGATGCCGGCCAGCCCGAGGATGACGATTACGATGCCGAACATGAAGACGGTGAAGGCAAATCTTCCGAAGTGGGGATCGCGGCGCGGGCTCACTTGGCCATCTCCTCGCCGATGGATTTGCCGAACTGGACGATGCCCTCGGTGATTGCGGCCGCCAGCAGGTCGAGCTGGGCGTCGTCGCGAAGGCGTCGCGCGTCCGCCGCGTTCGTCACATAGCCCGCCACCACGAGGGCCGAGGCCATGGGCGCCTGGCGGTGCACGCGCAGGGGCGCGGGGTTCATGCCGACCGGGTCGCGCGCGACCACCTTGCGCAAACCCGTCGCGAGAGCCCCGGCCAGCATGCGGTTGCGCTCCTGGAAGGGACGGTACTGCATTTCGAAGGGCACGTTTTCGCTGCCGTCGCCGCCCAACGCCCGGCGCGCGTCGGCATCCACCGAATCGTTCATGTACAGGATGCGGAATCCGCCGGTTTCGGGAAACTCGCTGGTGCTGACGCGGATGGAGACCAGCGCCTGCGCGTCGGTGTTCGTGGCGATCTCAAGCTTGCGTCCCAGGGGCACGCGGGTCGCGTCGGTGCGCGTCAGCTCCACCTCCACGCCCTTCAGTTCCAGTTGCGCCTTGACGCGGCGGGCCAGGTCCAGCGTCAGCGCGCTCACTTCGCGGCCCTTGTTTCCGGGAAGGAAAAAATCGCCGTCGTCGGGGTCGAGCACCACCTTGCGCAGCGTCCGCTCCTTTGCCAGCGACTGCAGCTCGCTGAGCTTGCGGGGGGCGATGCGATACCGGCCCATCTCGGTGCGGTCGCGCACGGCCGTGCCGAAGTCGTCGCGGCCCTCGACGGCGACAACCTGCCGGGGCGGTTCGGTGGGACGCGGCGTGGCCCGGGGCGCCCGGGGTGTCGGCGACGGTGTGGCCGTGGCCTCGGGTGCGGGGATCGGCGTCGGCTCGGCGGGCGCGGGCTCCGGGGTGGGGCCGGGTGGGGGCGTCGCCGTCGCCGCCGGCGTCGGGGCCGGCGTTGCCGTCGGCGTGGGCGCCGGCGTCGGGGTCGGGGTGGGGGCCGGGGTTGCGGCGGGTGTCGGTGTCGGCCCGGCCTGCTCCAGGCGGCGGCCGATGCGCTCCACCGCGTCCTGGGGAACGAAAAGCTCGCCCTGGTAAATTTTCAGGGGGCGCTGGACCTTCTCGGGGACGCTGTCCATCACCATGTCGTTCCCGGTGCTGAACAGGGTGACCTTGACCCCCTTCACCGTGATGCGCATCCGGCTCTCGCCGTCCCAGGTCACGGTGGCGGCCGGATCGATCTTCTTGAGCTGCCGGGCCAGGTCTCCGGCCGAAATCATTTCGGCCGGTGATTCCTCCGCGGGTGTCTGGCGCGCCACGGGACGCGCGGTTGGTTCGGGTGTCGGCCGGTTGCGGAAGAAGGAGAACTGTGCGGGGGCGGACCATGCGAGGAAGAGCGCGGCCAGCACCCCGAAGGCACGCCCCAATCTTCCACCGCCGCTATGTGCGATTCCGTTCAGCAAATGCGTCTCAGGCCGGGACTCCGACGTCACCGGCGTCGCGTATTAACCGCGGGGTTGCGGGCAAGATGCAAGTGTTGTGTAGGGCATCGGGAAGCCATGGTGTTTGCCCTCGCACTACCCGCCCCAGACCGCCTGGTAGCCAACCACCATCAGGGCGACATCCACGAGCAGGTGGCTTACCCAGATCGCCGCCAGGGAGCGGTAGCCGGCGTAGTGGGCGGCCCAGAAGGCGCCCCCGGCGGCGACCGCAAAACTGAAAAACGCCACCACCCCGGCGTGCTCCGTCCCGAAGTATGCCCAAAGCACGATGACATGGTGCGCCGCGAATCCGGCCGAGGAGACAACCACGCCCCACACCGTGCCGATCCGGCGGGCCAGGTGGCCGAACACGAACCAGCGCCAGTAACACTCCTCGAGCAGCGAGTGGGCCAGCGACAGGAATGCCGCCAACGCCACGAAGCGCGGAACCGTGGCGGCGCCCATTCCCACCAGCTTGTCGCGAAGGCGTTCGGGGAAAGGGGCAAACGCCGCAGTGCGGGACAACCAGCCGGAGTACAGCACGACGATCGCGACTCCGGCCAGGAAACCGAAGCCGATGGCCCACCCCGCGCCGCGGGCCTGGGGCATGCGCCATCCGCGGGGCAGGCCCCCGACCAGGGCGAGCCATGCCAGGGGCAGGCCGAACTGCACCAGCTTCGACACGGCGTACATCGGGCCCATGGACGGGCTGCCCGAGAGCAGGACGAAATACACCCAGGTCGCCACGCTGGGGAAGACCATCACAAACACGAGCAGGCCCCACGGCGCCGTCGGGGGACTGAGCATCTCCCGGATTGTGGGGGCGCGCCGGAGATCGGGCTGGCCGGCCGGCGTCATCCGGGAATCCCCACCCCGCCGTCCACCGCGTATGTGGAGCCGGTCACGAAATCGCCGTGCTCGGCAAGGAACACCACCGTGCGCGCCACGTCCGCCGGGGAGCCGATGCGACCCAGCGGCGTCTTGCGCACGATCAGGTCCTTCAGTTCCTGCGAGTGGTCGTCGTTCCACAACACCGTGCCCGGAGCCACCGTGTTGACCTGGACGGCCGGGGCCAGTTCCAGGGCAAGCACGGAAGTCAGGGCCTCCAGCGCGGCCTTCGACACCAGGTAAGCCGCGTAGTTGCGGTACGGGCGGCGCACCGCGGCATCACTCACCTGGATGATTTTTCCCGAACCCCGGCGTACCATGGCCGGCCCCAGCACCCGCGAGAGCAGGAACGGGGCCCGCAGGTTGACGGCCATCACCTCGTCCCAGGCGGCGGCGGTGAGGGTGGCAAAATCGGTCCGCGAGAACACGCTGGCGCAATTGACCAGGATGTCCACCGGCGGCAGCGCCGCGGCCAGCGACTCGACGGCCTGCGCGTCCGCGAGGTTCGCGCGCACCAGGTCGCAGCGGCGGCCCAGGGCGCGGATTTCCCCCGCCACGGCGGACGCCGCGGCCGCCGAACGGTGGTAGTGCAGGACGATGTCGGCCCCGGCGCGGGCCAGGTGCAGCGCGATCTCGCGGCCCACACGCCGGGCGCCGCCGGTCACCAGCGCGGTTCTTCCCGGGATGTTCATGGGTCAGGTCTCCGGCAACCAATTCGGCGCGACGCGCCGGGTGAGTCAACCACAACAGGGAATGCGGGGATGAAGGTCCCCCGGAGCCGGACGCACCGGGCCGGCGCCCGCTCCACGCACGGGTTCAGGCCACGGCGGGAGGATTGGGGGGCGGCGGCGGGGGCGGGGGTGGCGTATCGGGAGGCCGGTTGCCCATCGTCATCTGTCCGAACGTGCGGAGCATCTCCATCGGGAACGGGAAGACGATGGTGGAACTCTTCTCGGCGCTGATCTCGACCAGCGTCTGCAGGTAGCGCATCTGCATGCTCATGGGGTGGGCGGCCATCATGTCGGCCGCCATCACGAGTTTCTCGGCGGCCTGGTATTCGCCCTCGGCGCCGATGACCTTTGCGCGCCGCTCGCGCTCGGCCTCGGCCTGGCGGGCCATGGCGCGCTGCATCTCCTGCGGCAGGTCCACCTTCTTGATCTCGACGGCGGTCACCTTCACGCCCCACGCGTCGGTCTGGCGGTCCAGGATGGTCTGCAGTTCCATGTTCAGCTTCTCGCGCTCGCTGAGCAGGTCGTCCAGCTCCTGCTGGCCAAGCACGCTGCGCAGGGTGGTCTGCGCCATCTGCGACGTGGCGAACAGGAAATCCTCCACCGCGATGATGGCCTTGTTGGCGTCCAGCACCTGGAAGTAAACGACGGCGTTCACATGCACCGAGACGTTGTCGCGGGTGATGATGTCCTGGGGTGGCACGTCGAGGGTGACCACGCGCAGGCTGACGCGCACCATGCGGTCGATCGGCCAGAAGATGAGCACCAGGCCCGGCCCCTTGGGCGTGGCGAGCAGGCGCCCCAGGCGGAACACGACCGCGCGCTCATACTCGTTCAGGACCTGGATGCACTTCGAGAGGTAGAAGACGACGAGGATGATGGGGATGACGTAAACGGCGAGATTCGGCGGCAAAGGCATGGCCCGGCTCCCTCATGCAAGTTGGCAATTCCCAGCCATTAGATTCGCCCAGCGAGGAAGTTTCCAGCGTTTTCGGAAGCGACGGAACCGCACCGCGCTTTTCGGCCCCGAAAGGACGGGCTTGGGTCGCGCGACCGGGCCAGATGAGGCATGGGCGGGGCCAGGGGACCGTGGCATGGGCGTCCCGCCCATGTTACCTGGGCCTGGCACGGTGGAATCCTGTTTGCCTGCGTGAAGTGTTTCGCTGTCGGGTGGGGAGTCACCCTGCCGGACGAGCTTCGGGTGGCCGCGGGCATACTGCGTGGGGGGTTACGGGAACCGGTTCATGGGCGGGACGCCCATGCCACATTTTGGGGGCCGCGGGCCCGGTTACTGGCCCTGGTGGTCGCTCAGCAGGAAGACGTCGCCGTTGCTCACGGTTCCGTTGGTGGTGTCGTACTTCACATACCGGAACTGGGCCGAGTTCACCGTCACGCCGCCGTCGCTGAAAAGGGCGTCCGAGTACCCCGGATAATAGCGCAGGGCGTTGTTGTCCGGTTCGAAGGTGTCGGTGTTGTCGTTGTCGCCGGACCCGCCCGGGTTCAGGGACGTGTAGGTGTCGATGTCCGTATCGGGTCCATTGCTGGCGAGGGCGAAGCGTGAGGGGTGATCGATGGGCATGGCGCCGTAGCGGTACCACCGCTGGCGCCAGCCGCCCGGGCCGGTACCCTCCTGCAGGCGGAACACGTCGCGGGGAACCTGGGTGATGTACTGGATCGGCGTGGTGATGACCAGCAGGCGCGTCACGACGTCGGGGTAACCGTTGTTGTCCACATTGTACATGGTCAGCGCGGTGGCCATGGTTTTCATGTCCGCCTTGGCCCGCGATACTTTTGCCCGCACCTGGGACTCGAGGAAGTTGGGCACGGCGATGGCCGCGAGGATGGCGATGATCGCCACCACGATAAGCAGTTCGATCAGCGTGAAACCGCCCGGAAAGCGCCGCGTGACGGGGGAAGTATCCTTCATATGCCTGAACCTTTCATGGTTTGGGTTGAGTTGGGGGAGAGGTCGGGAATTTCGCGCGGGAACTCAGCGGGGTGTTCCGGTACCGCCGGTGCCGCCGGTCCCACCCGTGCCGCCGGTCCCACCCGTGCCGCCGGTCCCGCCCGTTCCGCCGCGTCCACCCTGACCGCCGCGTCCGCCTTGACCGCCGCGCCCGCCCCCAAATCCGCCGCGGGCCTCACGGCGCTTCTCCTGGAGACGCTGGTAATCGGCGTCGCCGAGGGCGGCCTTGGTCCGCTGCTCCCGCTTGGCGCGGGGACTGTTGTTCTGCATGTACTCCCGGAACTTCTGGCGCTGCTCGGTGGTCATGATCTCGTTCATACCCCCGCCGCCCTGGCGCCCTCCCCCTCCCCACATTCCGCCTCCCGGGCCTCCCGGACCGCCGGGGCCGCCGGGACCACCCGGAGTCCTCTGCTGCCCGGCGGGCGGCGGGTTGTTGCGCATTTCCTCCATGCGCTTCTCCGCCTCGGCTCTCATCTCTTCCAGCTTGGCCGTCTGGGTGCTGGACAGGTCCGCATAAACGGCGGCATCCTTGAACATCTTCGTCATTTCCGCCGGATCGGGACGCGCCATTTCATCGGTTTGCCCGTTGTTGGCCACGGCGCCCGGCTGCACGCTCTTGGCCCGGAAAAAGGTCCACCCACCCGCCGCCAAAATCACCAATACGGCTCCGAGCGCCTTGACGTTGCTGCTGTCCATTGCAGATGCCTCCCAGAATCACGGGTTGCGCGAACCGTCAGGTTGTCAGATCCGACAGCAGGGCGCAGTCACCCTTTCAGGGGTAAATAGCAAGATTCCCGCCGATCAGGAATATTTGCGTAAGGCGTGCAAACAGAGCAATGCGCGGGATTCCCGGTTGTGGACTATTGTTCGCAACCGTACACAACCGCCCCACCGGGTGCAGGATTTATGAGACGGGCGCCACCACGTTCTTGTTGTTGTTGGCGAGGAACTCGGACACGACCTGCGCCACGAACTCGATTTCCTTTTTCTTCATGCCGGGCCAGTTGGGCAATGTCAGCACCTCGCGGCAGGCCTGTTCGGCCACCGGGAAGGCGCCCGGCTGGAAGCCCAGGCTTTTCAGGGCCGGGGTCTCGTGCATGGCTTCCTTGTAGTAGATGGCCGCGCCGACCCCCTTCTCCTGCAGGTAGTTCTTCAGGTGGTTGCGATCGCGCACGCGCACGGTGTAGTAGTTGAACGAGTGGGAGGCGTCGGAGGGGATGGCCGGGGTGACGATCTCGGTGCCCGCAAACAGCTCGTTGTAGAGTTGCGCGTTGGCGACGCGATCCTCGATGGCCTCGTCCAGGTCCACGAGTTTGCGGTGGAGATAGAGCGCCTGGATCGTGTCGAGCCGGCTGTTGTAGCCGATGCACTCGAACTCGCCGGCGCGGGTGCGGCCGTGGTCGCGGAACATGCGGATTTTTTCGGCCAGCGCGTCATCGTTGGTCGTGATCATGCCGCCGTCGCCGGCGCCGCCGAGGTTCTTGGTGGGGTAGAAACTGAAGGCGCCAAACGCGCCGAGCGAGCCGCAGCGCTTCTCCCTGTGGAGCGTGCCGCAGGCCTGGGCCACGTCCTCGACGACGGCCAGCTTGTGGCGCGTGGCGATTTCTAGGATCGCGTCCATGTCGCACGCCAGGCCGAACAGGTGCACCGGGATGATGGCCTTCGTCCGGGGGGTGATGGCCGCCTCGATCTTCGCCGGGTCGATGTTGAAGGAAACGGGGTCCACGTCCACGAAGACGGGCTTTGCGCCCAGGCGGATGGCCACGTCGGCCGTGGCGATGAAGCCGAACGCGGGCATGAGCACCTCGTCGCCGGCGCCGATGTTCAGCGCGTGGAGGGCGAGGAGCAGCGCGTCGGTGCCCGATGCGACGCCCAAGGCGTGTTTCGTGCCGATGTAGCCGGCGAAATCGCACTCAAACGCCGCCGCCTTCTTGGACGACGCACCCACGAAGTCGCAGTCGTGCAACAGGTCCTGCACGTCCTTGAGGTATTCCTTGAGGAACGGGTCGTGGCTGGGGCGGAGGTTGTTGTACGGGATCGTCATTTTCAGCAATGGCACCTTTTTCCTTAATTTGAAGCAAAGTTCACGGCGTGGGGGGAACGTGTCAAATACCGATCTCACCCCCCGTTGCCTTCATAATCGTTGTCGGATTCGGAGTTGGGGCGCTGGGGAGGGCTGTTTTCCCGCGAGCGGGGGAGGTCGGGGCGTCCCTATGAGTCGCGGCTGACGAACTCGACCGCTCCCGCACCGGCGAAAAGGGCGCGAAAGGTCTCGGGGACGCTGTGGGCGGCCGTGGCAAACCAGCCGCCGGCGGGATCCCATTTCAGGTACCGGCGCAGCGCGTCGCGTTTGCGCCGCCACAGCGGTTCGTCCAGGACGAGGGGTTCCCCGATTCCCCCCTCGCCGCGGGCCAGGCGCTGGTAGAGCATGCCGCTGTGGCTGTAAAATACCTGTCCCACGCCGCATTCCGCCGCGGCGGCGCGCACGCCCTCGGCGATGGCCCAGTGATCGTTGGGAGGGGGCAGAAACTCGTAGGGCGCCATGGTCACCACCACCTCCGGTTGCAGGAGGTCGAAGTAGTGCCGGGCCACGGCGGCGTAACGCTCCGCCATCCGGGCGTTTGCAAGGGGGGCGCCATCCACGGCCACCTGCCCGTCCTTGATGTGGACGGGACACTCGGGATCCCAGTACGCGAAGCGGATGTTTTCGCGCGCGACGCCCAGCGTTTCGGCCACGGCGAGAAACTCGTGGTCGCGCTGTTTGCCCCAGGCCGGGCTTGCCGTGCCGGGGGCGCGGTCGGGATCGGGAATCACGTCGAAGGGCACGTTGTGGCGCGGGTCGTGGCGCCACGTCTCGTCGCCGTGTCCGGGGACCAGGGCGGCATCGTGGGCCTCCAGCTCCGGCGAGCGCGACACGAGCGGTTCCCAGATCATCCTGGGCTGGATCCCCTTATCCGGATCGCCGGGATGGTACTCGGCCAGCCGTTCCAACCGGCAGGTTTCCCCGTCCGTTTCGCCCTCCTGCCCGTCCGGGCAACCGAGGTCCGCGAGGCGGCAGCAGTCCCACTTTCCGAGGAAGCGGTTCACCCCGCCGCAGGCCGCCCCGTCGGTCACCAGCACGAGGTGCAGCGAGGCGGCCACCCGCGCGGCCCAGGCCAGCTGTCCGCCCATGCCGATCACCTCGTCATCCTGGTGGGGGACGATCGCCAGAACGCGGCGGTTTTCAAACGCGAGATCGGAGAGGTGCATGGGGGCCCAATTCTGTCAGGTCGGAAATCGAAATAACGCAAAAAAACAGGAACGCCAAAAGGCCAAAGCGCCAAATGAAACTTCAGAAAGGCAGGAACAATCCATCGGAGGAATCGTCGCGGTTTCATCGCGGGGAGAGGCAACTGGAAAGGTTTTTGGGGCGGTTTGGCCTTTTGGCCCTTTGGCGTTCCCGCATTTTTCGTTCTTCAGGACTTCAATCCCGTCGTCACGATACCCTCGACGAAGGTTTTCTGGGCGGCGAAGAACAGGGCGATGAGCGGCAGGGTGATGAGGGTGCTGGCGGCCATCAGCATGCCCCATTCGGCGCTGTGGCTCTCCTGGAACTGCTGGAGTCCCAGCGACAGCGTGAACTTGGCCTGGTCCTGCAGGTACACCAGCGGGGTCAGGAAGTCGGTCCACGTCCAGATGAACGAGAACAACACCACGGTGGACAGCGCGGGGACGGACAGGGGCAGCACGACCCTCCAGTAGATGCCCCACTCGCTGCACCCGTCGATGCGCGCGGCCTCGGTCAGCTCGCCGGGGATCCCCAGGAAGAACTGCCTGAGCAGGAAGATGAAGAACGGCGCGCCCAGGAACGCCGGCAGGATGAGCGGCCAGTAGGTGTCGATCATCCCCATCGCCCGGAAGATGGTGAACACCGGGATCATCGTCACCTGCGGCGGCAGCAGCATGGAAACGACCAGCACCTTGAACAGGAACCCGCGCCCGCGCCACCTCAGCACGCCGAGGCTGTAGGCCACGAGGCTGGCCGACAGCACGTTGCCGGCGATGGCGCCCGCGCAGATCGTGAGCGTGTTGCCCAGGTAGCGCAGGAAGGGGATGAACTGCACCGCGTCCGAGTAGTTCTCGGGGTGGAAGGGGCGCGGGATGAACTCCGGCGGCGGCGGCTTGAAGATCTGCGCCGCGCCCTTGAACGACGAGCTGAGCATCCACACGAAGGGCAGCGCGAAGCACAGCGACATGAGGGTGAGCGCGCCGTAGGCGGCCGCGCGGCGGAGCGTGACGGTTCGCATCACGATTCCCCCTCGTGCACCCAGCCCGAGTTGCGGAACACGAACACGAGGATCGCCGCGACGATCAGGAACAGGATCCACGCCATGGCCGAGGCGTAGCCCATGCGGAAAAAGAGGAAGGCGTTCTGGTAGAGGTAAAGCGGGTAGACGAGCGTGGAGAACTCGGGCCCTCCCGCGCCGCGCCCGCCGCCGGCCAGGCCGGCCGTCATCACGTACACATGGGTGAAGTACTGGAAGCTGCCGATGATGCCCATCACCAGGTTGAAGAAGATGACGGGGCTGAGCATGGGGATCGTGACGTGGCGGAAGCGCTGCAGGGTGTTCGCGCCGTCCACGACGGCGGCTTCGTAAAGCGCCCGCGGAACCTGCTGCAAGCCCGCCAGGAAGATGATGGCCGTGTTGCCCGTGCCCCAGATGCCCACCAGGATCAGGGCCGGCTTGCTCCACGCGGGGTCCGTGAGCCATCCGGGAGCGGGCAATCCCATCCACACGAGCAGCGAGTTCATCAGGCCGTACTCGGGGTTCAGGATCCACACCCACACGATGGCCGTGGCCACGGCGGGAACCACGGTGGGCAGGTACACGAAGGTGCGGAATACCGACTGGCCGCGCACCTTCAGGTTCAGGAGCAGGGCCGTGGCCAGCGCGAAACCCAGTTGCGTGGGCAGGCCCACCGCCGTCAGCACCAGCGTGTTCCACAGCGACGTCCAGAAGTGCGGGTCGTCGGTCAGCAGCAGGCGGTAGTTCTCCAGCCCGATGAAGCGGGCCGGGCGCACGATGTTGTAGCGGCACAGGCTGAACCACATGGACTGGGCGATGGGCCACAGCCCGAACACGAGCAGCCCCACGAGCCACGGCGAGGCGAAGGCGAGGCCGACGAGTTCGGGGCGGCGGGAGCGGCGCACGGCCATCTCAGTTCTCCTCCCCCACGCCCATCAGCGTTTCGGCCCGTTCCATTTCCTTGTTCATGCGGCGCTGCAGGTCGGTCAGGAACCCTCGCGGGGTGACGCGTCCGCCGAAAACGGTCTCCTGCCCCTGCTCGATGGCCTCGTTGAACTGCTGGCCGACGGGCAGGGCGGGCATCACGCGGCCGTGGCCCGCCACGACCTCCCGCACGAAGAACTCGAAGCGGGGATCCTTGCGGGTGGGGGCGAAGGCGGGGTGCTCCACGGCGGCGCGGCGCGGGGGGATGTTGCGCAGTTCGGCGCAGAAGCGCGCGCTCTGCGCGGGGGCCGTGAGCCACTGCAGGAACTCCCACGCCTCGTCGGGGTTGCCCGCGCCGCGCGGCATGCACCAGAAACTGCCGTCCGTGCGCGGTCGAGGGTGAAGCGCTTGGTGCGCATGTCGAAGTAGTCGCCGCCGAAGTTCCACCACCAGATGGGGGTGGCGATGGGGGAAAGGCCCAGCTGGGTGAGGCGGCCCGACCCGTCGCGCCGGGTGAGGCGTTTGGCCATGTCCGACAGTTCGGCGACGGATTTGGGCGGGCGCGCCGGATCGATGCCGGCCTCGCGAAGCAGCCTCGTGTTGTAGAAAATCGCCAGCGCGTTGAGGGTCGTGGGGACCCCCCAGCGGTGTTTGCCGTACAGGCCGTACTCCCAGATGTTGGGAAGGTAGTCGGCCCGGGTGATGCCGGCGGAGGTGAGCCGGTCCTCGAGGGGGAGGAAACAGCCCGACTCGCCGAGGGTGCCGAGCATGAAATCCCACACCGTGGCCACATGGGGCGGGGTGCCGCCCGCAATGGAGGCGAGGAGCTTGTCGCCGATGTTGAAGAAACTCGCCTTCACCCGGATGCGGGGGTGGGTGCGGTTGAACTCGTCCACGAGCGTGACGAGGAACTTCCCCTCGTATCCGCCCCAGGCGTACCAGAAACGGATCTCGACGGGCTCTTTCGCGCCGGAGGGGGCGGGTTTGGATGTGCAGCCGACGACAAGCAGGGCAAGGCATGCCACGCCGGCGGCAAGCCACCGGGAAACGCGCAAAACTCTGGTCCCCGCGATTCTCATGAACACCCCACCAGCGGTGTGGAAACGTTTGATTCAACCGAAACCTGCATCGCGGTCTGGCGGCAGCGGCGGCAAGAAGGGCACGCGGCCGACCTGGCATGGGCGTCCCGCCCAGGGTCCTGGATCTGGCACGGTGGAATCTTGTTTGCCTGCGTGACGGGTTTCGCGGTTGGGGGAGGAGTCACGCTGCCGGATGAAGTTTGGGGGGGCGCGGCTATACGGTCGGGGGGCTACGGGTACGGGCTCACGGGCGGGACGCTCATGCCACAATTCGGGGGCCACCGCCGGGATTCGCACGCCGGCGAATCCCGGCCTCAACCGGCGTGACTTGCCTGTCCCGTTGGGCGGTAGTGTTTCCTGGGAATTCCGCCCCCGCCCATGACCCGCCCGGAAAAAGACTATTACCGCCTGTTAGGCATCGAGGCATCGGCCACCGCCGATGACGTGAAGCGCGCCTATCGGGCGAAGGCGCTCGAGCACCATCCCGACCGCAACCGCGGCGCGAAACACGCCGAGGAGCAGTTCAAGGAAATCGGCGAGGCTTACGGCGTCCTGTCCGACCCGGCCCGTCGCCGGCGCTACGACCTGGGCCGCCGGATCCTCCGGGAACGGCCGCACGCGCGCCCGCACGATTTCCGCGAATCCACGCGCCACCCGCGCGATCCGCGGTGGGAGCGCGATGATTTCGGGGCGGGCGCGGACCGGATGCCCCGGGGCACCGTGGTGATCCCCGTCACGGTCACCTTCCGCACGGCGGCCCTTGGCGGCATCGTGGACGCCGTTGTGTATGCCGAGGGCACCTGCATCCGGTGCGGCGGGGACCGCATCATTGCGCGCCCGGGATGCCCCATGTGCCACGGCCACGGCCGCATCGCGGTGCCGTCGGGTTTCGGCACGCGCCATTCGGTTCGCTGCTATTGCGTGAACGACTGCAACGCCTGCGCCGGAACGGGCCGGGCCCGCGCCACCCTGCGCGTGCGCGTGCCGCCGGGTATGCGCGACGGCACCGTGGTCCGGTGCGGGGGACGGATGGTGGGGCGCCCCGGAACGCCCGACCTCGGCGAGTTGCACCTGCGGGTCCAGGTGGCGCCCGACGCCAACCTGCGCTTCCAGGGCGAGCGGGACATCGCGGCCGACAAGGCCCTGTCACCGGTCACGCTGGAACGCGGCCGCGTCGTCACCGTTCCGAGCCTCGAAGGCCCGCTGAAAATCCGCATCCGCCCCGAAACCGCCCACGGCAGCGTCTATGTCGTGCGCGGTCGCGGCGCCGGCCACCCCGACGGCGAGCGAGGCGACCTGCGCATCACCATCCGCGACAAGGATGTCGCCCGAAAACGGCGAAAGCGGTGACCGCGCCGCCGCTATCTCCTTTTCGCGCCGGGCACCGTGGCCGGTTTGCGGTAGGGGCCCGCGATTAGTGCTTCGCGCTGGGCGGCGGTCATGGCCTCCTCGCAGAAATGAACCTGCCCGCCGGAACCGGCGCGGCGGCTGGCCTCCACCTGCCCGACCAGTTGCTCCTCGGTGAGGTGCAGAAACGGGCCCAGACCCACGTAAACCGGCAGTCCGGCGGCCTGCTTCATGTTGCGGCGCGTGACGGACTCCACCCCGGCGGCATCGGTCCGGTAGTTCATCATGCACAGCAGGTCGAGCCAGCCCTCCTTCGCCCACAGCGGCCAGTTCTGCATCTTGTGGCCGCGGGCCTCCCTCATCTCGGGGAACACGGCCGCCGACACCACGATGCCCGGCCGCGCCGCGTGGAGACGCCCGTGGGCCTCGCGCACGAATGACGACACGCGGTCCTCGCGCCAGCGCGTCCACTTGCGCCAGGCGGCGGCGTCCTTCTCCGGGCCGATTTGCCTCGGGTCCACCCCCGCGTGTTCGCGGAACGCGCGCCGGCAGTAGTCGCAGTAGCAGAAACTGTCGCCGGGGGTCTCGGTGCGCGGGTAACGGATGTAGTCGAGCTGGATTCCGTCGAGGGGATAGCGGCGCACCAGGGCCTCCATCTGGCGGAGGAGGTACTCGCGCGGCTCCGGATTGGCCGGGCAGAAGAAGCGGAACTCCTCCTCGGCGCGGGCGCGGGTGGCGCCGGTGCGGTCCACGGCCAGCCATTCCGGATGGCGGCGGGCCAGTTCGGGGTCGCCGGGGCCGATGAAGAAGACCTCGCACCACGCGTGCACCTGCATGCCGCGGGCGTGGCCCTCCTTGATGAGCACGGCGAGCGGGTCGCTTCCGCGAAACGCCGGGTTTTGCGGCGGCGCATCCGGGCCCAGTTGCGGGCACAGGGTGGTGCTCCAGTAGAGCGTTTCCGGGAAGAGCATGTTGAGGTTCATGCCGGCTGCGCGGCGCACGAGGTTGCGGGCGCCCTCTTCGCCGGATTCCTGCAGGCGGAACCACACCCCGCGGGCCTCGCGCGACACGGACGGGACGGATGCGTAGGCGGCGGCGCGGGAGAACCGGTCGGCCTCGGCCAGCAGGCGCTCGGCGGCGGCGCGGTCGTCCGTGTCCAGGAGGGGTTCGGCCCGGCCCGCTATTTCTGCGGCCTTCTTCGCGTCACGCCGCGCACCGCCCGTGCCGGGTTCGCCGAGCGTTTTCAGGCGGCGCCGGATTTCGTAGAGTTTCGATTTCAGGGTGTAGTGACCCCGGACAAGTGTCCCCGAAACCTCGACCTCGGTGCCGGGCGAAAGGTTCGCCAGTATCCACTCGCTTGCGCGGCCGTGGCCGGACAGGACGAAACCGTCGCGCGGGATTCGCGAATTGTTGCCCTCGCAACTCGTCACGATGCCGCCGCGCACAACCGCCTCGATGCCGTACTGGTTGGTGCCGGTGCGGGGGCCGTGGGCCGGGGTGTAGAGGACGAGTTCGTTGGCGTCGCGGCCGCCGGGGAATTTGCCGCCGTGGGGATTGGTGCGGGATATCCGCATCGTGACAGGACCTCTTTCGATGCTCTGCGCGGCGGGAGGCCCGCCCGGCAGCAGTTGTGCCGCGCCCAACACGACCAGTGCGCAAAAAGTGGCAGGAAGGTTCGGAAAAAGACGCGGCATGGTGTCCTGTGAGAAGGCCCCCGCCCACGCGGAGTTCAAGGATAAGGTTTGCGGTGTTCGCCCGGTTTCGGTGGTTGCTCGGTTTTCGTTGCCGGCAACTCACACGCCTCCGCGCGGCATTTCGGGCAGAACCTCTTTCTTGTCACCGCCCCGACCGCGGTCAGGCCGATACCGCCCGCGAAGAGCGCCAGCCCGGCGGGCAGTTGGACGGGCAACACCACGACCGCGGCGAGTCCGGTCACAGCCACACCGCCCCACATCATCGCGGCGCCCAGGCGGTGCTTGCCGTCAGGGGTCACCGCCCGGTCACTCCGGTTTGCCGACGCCCGCCGCGTCCTGCGGCACGCGCTTGCGCACGACCCACTGCGGCGTGCCGTTGCGGTCGAGGTACGTCTTTCCCAGGTACTCGCCGATCAGGCCGAGGAAGGTCAGCTGCAGGCCCGACAGCGTGAGCACGGCCACCATCAGCGACGTCCACCCGATCTGGATGCCGGGATGCAGGATCTTCTCGCAGATGAAGACGACGGACGAAACCAGGCCGATGGCGAGAAACACGAACCCCAGGATGGTCAGCGCCCGCAGCGGCCAGATGGAGTAGTTGAGGAACATGTTCATCGTCAGAGAGATGAGTTTCCCCAGCGTGTAGTTGCTGCGTCCCTCCACCCGCGCGTCGTGGCGCACCAGGACCGTGCTGATGTTGTTCGTGACGCGCAGCAGCAGTCCGTCCACATAGGGGAACGGGCCGCGGTACTTGACGATCTCGGCCACCACCTCGCGCCGGATCACCTTGAAACTCGACAGGTAGAGGTCCGGCGGCTTGTGGAGGAGCACGGTCGCCATGGCGTTGTGAAACCGGCTTCCGGCGTTGCGGAACCAGTTGTGCCGCTTCTGGGCGTAGCGGCTGTAAACGACGTCGTATCCCTTCTCGGCCTCGGCCAGCAGTTTGCGGATCTCCGACGGGGGGTTCTGGAAGTCGTCATCAATGATGGCCGCGTACTCGGCATCCATGTGGTTCAGGCCGCACATGACCGCGTTGTGCTCGCCGAAGTTCCTGCGCAGCGAGACAAACTTCACCGCGGGGTGCGTGCCGGCGATTCCCTCGCACACGGCCTCGCTGTCGTCATGGCTTCCGTCGTTGACGAGCACGATCTCGGGGTCCAGGTCCCGCAGTTCTTCCAGCACGGTGTCCACCAGCGCCCGGATGGTCTGGGAGCCGTTGTACACCGGTATCACGACAGAAAGCTTTCTCATGCCTTTCCCATCTCCCCCTGCCATGTTCTTGCAGCCTGCCACAAGCGCGATTCGAGAGTGAAACCGGGCCTACCGTGGCCCAGCGCCCCTCTTCCTGACAACGGCAAAAACAGAGGATCCCACGGGCGCGTTCGCGACACGCAGGAATGCGTTCTCTGCGGCCATAATCGCCGTGAGCGGGGCGTTGAGCCACTGCGGGGTCGTGTCCTGGTCCGAGCGGGGCTCCTCACCCTCGCGCCACGCGAGGCGCTTTGCCACCTTCACGGCGGCCACCATCGGAAAGAGGAAGAAGACCCGGTAGGTCACGCGGACCACCTCGAAACCGGGCTGGGCCGCAAGTTCGGCGCGCAGGGTGGCGGCCGTGAAGCGGATCTTCTCGCCCACGGCGGCGTCGTGTTGCGACGAAAGCCACGGCAGGGCCGCCGTGTTGAGGATGGCGTGGCCGCCGGGCCGAAGGACGCGCGCAATGCCCGCCAGGGCGCGGCGGCGCTGGTCGGGGTCCAGCATGTAGAGCACGTCCATGCAGGTCACCAGGTCGAACGCGGCCGGGGCGAACGGGATGTCCGTGACGCTGGCGCGGGTCGGCGCCGACCCGCGGGAGGCCGAGAACGCAACAGCCGCCGGGGAAAGGTCCATCGCCGCCACCCGGTAGCCCGCGTCCCGAAGGACCTCCGCATTCTTGCCCGTGCCGCAGCCCGCATCCAGGACGGCGGCCGGCGGGGGCGCCAGGGCCCGCGCCGTGCGCAGGAGGATCCCGCGCAGGCCCCGGTACCACCAAAGCCGTTCCTCGGAGGCGAACATGGCCGGGTATTCGGAGTCGGCCATCAGGTGGTGCCTCGGGTCGGAACGGGTCATGGGGCAGAACGCTACCCGTCGGCCGCGGACCGTGCAACCGGAATGGGGCCCGGTTGTCCGGCCATCTCCAGCCATTGACAATCCCCGCGGCGACGCCACCCTTGCACGCCAGCAAGGTGCGCAAATGACCACGGGGAGTGACATGATCGCGGAACTGGGCCGGGCCGACGCGGCTCGGCTGGAGCAACTGCGCGCGTTCTACGCGGGCCGCCAAACGCTGATCACGGGAGGCCTCGGGTTCATCGGCAGCACGCTCGCGATCGCGCTGTGTGACCTGGGGGCCGACGTGACGCTGGTGGACTCGATGATCCCCGGCTACGGCGGCAACCTGCACAACATCGCCCCCGTCCGCGAGCGGGCGGCGGTGAACATCAGCGATGTGCGCGACCGCGCAAGCATGAACTACCTGGTGCAGGGCTGCGACTGCCTGTTCAACCTGGCGGGCACGCTGAGCCATGTGGACAGCATGCGCGACCCGTTCACCGACCTCGAGATCAACTGCGTGAGCCAGCTGTCCATCCTCGAGAGTTGCCGCCGCTTCAACCCCGGCGTGAAGGTGGTGTTCGCCGGAACGCGCGGCCAGTACGGCCGCACGGGCAGCGAGCCCGTGGGCGAGGACACGCCCATGCGCCCCGTGGATGTGAACGGGATCAACAACATCGCCGGCGAGTCGTACCACCTGCTGTACAACGACGCTTACGGCATCCGCGCCTGCTCGCTGCGCCTGAGCAACACCTACGGGCCCCGCCACCAGATGGCCCACGCGCGCCAGGGGGTGCTGAACTGGTTCCTGCGGCAGCTGATCGACGGGCAGCGCATCCGCCTTTACGGCACGGGCGAACAGGTCCGCGACACGAACTATGTGGACGATGTGGTGGAGGCCTTCCTGCTGGCCATGATGGACGACCGGACCAACGGGCAGGCCTACAACCTGGGCGGCGAGCCGCTCTCGCTGCGCGCGTTTGTCGAGGAGGCGGTCGGGGTCAACGGCGGGGGGGACTTCGAGGTGATCCCGTTCCCCGAGGACGCGAAGAAGATCGAGGTGGGCGACTACATCGCCGACTGGTCGCGGATCCGGGACCTGCTGGGGTGGAAGCCCCGCGTGGGACTGAAGGACGGCATCGCGCGGACGCTTTCGTACTACCGCGCGCACCGCGACTTTTACTGGGGCGGGCAGGCGCCCCATCCCGCGCCCGCACCGGACGCGGCCCGATGACGGTCCCGTTTGGCGACCTGAAACGGCAGACCGACGGGTGCCGTGCCGCGCTGGACGAAGCCGTGGCGAGAGTCCTGTCGAGCGGGTGGTATGTGCTGGGGCGCGAACTGGAAGCCTTCGAACGGGAGTTTGCCGCATGGGTCGGGGCCCCGCACTGCGTCGGCTGCGCGTCGGGAACCGAGGCCATCACGCTGGCGCTGTGGGCGCACGGACTGGGTGCGGGCGACCGCGTGATCGCGCCGGCCAACACGTGCGTCCCCACGGCGTCGGGCATTCTCGCGGCTGGGTGCGCCATGGGTTTGTGCGATGTGCGGGAGGCCGACGCGCTCATGGACCCTGCGGCGCTGGACGCGGTGCTGAAACGCCGGCCCGCCAGGGCGGTTGTCCCCGTCCACCTGTATGGCAATCCCGCCGACCTCGACGCGATCGGCGAGGTTGCGGCCCGCCACGGGGCGGTCGTGATCGACGACGCGGCGCAGGGCCACGGAGCCGGGATCAACGGACGGCGCATCGGCGGCCTGGGCATCACGACCTGCTGGAGTTTCTACCCATCGAAGAACCTCGGCGCACTGGGCGACGCGGGCGCCGTCACGACGCACGACGCCGGACTTGCCCAACGCCTGCGGATGCTGCGCAACTACGGTCAGGAGAAGCGGTATTTTCACTCGGTGCCGGGCATCAACAGCCGCCTCGACGAGATGCAGGCCGCGATCCTGCGGGTGAAGCTGCCCCTGCTGGACGGCTGGAACGACCGCCGCCGCGCCATTGCGGCGCGTTACCGCGCCGGGATCACCTCCCCCGCCCTGCGCATGCCGGAGCTCCTCCCCGGCGCGACCGGCTGCCACCACCTTTTTCCCGTGTTCACGACGCGGCGCGACGACGCCCTGGCGCATTTCCGCGGACAGGGCGTCGAGTGCCTGATCCACTACCCCGTGCCGCTGCACCTGCAGAAGGCCCACGGATTCCTCGCGCTGGGCCGCGGGGAATTCCCAATCGCCGAGGCCCTCTGCGGCTCGGAACTCTCGCTTCCGATGTTCCCGGAGCTGGCCGATGCGGAAGTGGACCAGGTGATCGAAGCGGCCAACGCCTGGCGTTAACCCTCCCCCCGGCGCGGGAATCTGTTGACCGCCCCTCCGCCGGCGATAACTTCCAACACCGTGAGCACGATCCTTGTAACCGGCTCCTCGGGCCTCATCGGCGCCGAGACCGTGAGACGATTCTCCCGCGACGGCCACCGTGTGGTCGGCGTGGACAACGACATGCGGGCCTATTTCTTCGGCCCCGAGGCCAGCACGCGCTGGGCCTGCGCGCGCCTGCGCGAGGAATGCCCGGACTTCATCCCCATGGAGGCGGACATCCGCGACTGCGCCGCGCTGGAGCCCGTGTTCCGCGAGCACGCGGCCGACATCGCCCTCGTGGTGCACACCGCGGCCCAGCCCAGCCACGACTGGGCGGCCCGCGAGCCCCTGACCGATTTCGGCGTCAACGCCGTCGGCACCATCAACATGCTCGAACTGACGCGCCGGCACTGCCCGGCCGCCCCCTTCATCTTCACCTCGACCAACAAGGTGTACGGCGACACGCCTAACGACCTGCCGCTGGTGGAGCACGAGACCCGCTGGGAGCCCGAGGCATCGCACCCCTACGCCGCCCACGGCATCGACGAGACGATGAGCATCGACCAGTGCAAGCACTCGGTGTTCGGCGCGTCCAAGGTGGCCGCCGACGTGATGGTGCAGGAGTACGGCCGCTACTTCGGCATGAAGACCGCCGTGTTCCGCGGCGGGTGCCTGACCGGGCCCGGCCATTCGGGCGCCGAGTTGCACGGATTCCTGTCCTACCTGATGAAGTGCGTGATGACGGGCCGCGAGTACCGGATCTTCGGCTACAAGGGCAAGCAGGTGCGCGACAATATCCACTCGGCCGACCTGGTGGACGCATTCGCCCACTTCTTCCGCGCGCCCCGCGAGGGCGAAGTGTACAACATGGGCGGCAGCCGCCACAGCAACTGCTCCATGCTCGAGGCGATCCGCCTGTGCGAGGAGATCAGCGGCAAGAAGTCCGTCACGTCCTACGTGGAAACCAACCGCATCGGCGATCACATCTGGTGGATCAGCGACGTGCGCAAGTTCGAGGCGCACTACCCGGGCTGGAAGTTCACGTTCGGCATCCGCGAGATCCTGGAGGAGATCTACCGGGGATTCGAGGGCAGGATCTGAGCCGGGCCGGGGACGGCCGGACGCCGTTCCGCGGTTTTTCACGCGATCCCGTCCGCGCGCGTCCTCACGCCGCCCCGTATTTCTCCGATTCTTCCTCGCGGGCCTTGGCCAGTTCCTGCTCGGTGAGGTCGAGGCGGCCGAAGCGGCGCAGGGTGGGGAAGTACCGCGCCCACAGCGCCACCACCAACAGCGTTCCCAGCCCCCCCACGATCACGGCAACCACCGCGCCGTTGGCCGGACTCGCACCGCGCGCAAGCAGGGCCCCGGTGGCCACCGCCGGGATCATCCCGAACAGGTGCGCCGTCACGCCCGATTCGAACTCGCCCAGTTCGTTGGACGCGCCGATGAAGACGAGGTTCACGGCGCTGACGCGGCCTCGCATCTCGGGAGGGGTGAGCAGTTGCACCAGCGTATGCCTGACCACCACGCTGACCATGTCGCACGCGCCCAGCACCACGAGGGCGACCAGGGACACCCAGAAGCAGGTGGAGAGGCCGAACACGATGGTGGCCACGCCGAAACCGGCCACGCAGGCGAGCATCGTCGCCCCGGCGCGGCGCATGGGGGGCATGTGGGCCACGGCAATGGCCGTGACGGCCGCGCCGATCGCCGGCGCACCGCGCAGGATGCCGAGGCCGAACGTGCCGACATGCAGGATGTCGCGCGCGTACACGGGCAGCAGCGCCGTCGCACCGCCCAGCAGCACCGCGAACAGGTCCATGCTGATCGCGCCGAGCACCGGCTTGTTTCGCCAGACATAGCGGAACCCCGCGAGCACGCTGTCCCAGGTCACTTCCGAGTCGCGTTTCTTCAGGGGGCGCGGGCGCACGCGCGACAGCATGGTCACGCACAGCGCCGCCAGCAGCGCGTCCGCCCCATAAACCACGGCCGCGCTGCCCGCCGCCCCGTAGAGCAGCCCGCCCGCGGCCGGCCCCAGGATCATGGCAAACTGCCACACGGAAGAGTTCCACGCCACGGCGTTGCTGAAGTGCTCGGGCGGCACGAGGGATGGCATGAGGGCCTGGCCCGCCGGTCCCGAGAACGCGCGCGCCGTGCCGATCACCACGAGCACGAAATAGATCGGCGCCACCGAGCGCATGCCCGACCACGACAGCCAGGCCAGCACGGCGGCGCACAGGCAGATGACCGCCTGGCAGATCACCATGATCCGCTTGCGGTCATAGCGGTCAGCCGTGTGGCCCGTCACCAGCGTGAGCAGGAAGGACGGCAGGAACGTGGCAAGCCCGACGTAGCCCAGGTGCAGCTTGCTCTGGGTGATGTCGTACACCTGCCAGCCGACGGCGACCGACTGCATCTGCCAGCCGATCATGCCCAGGAAACGGGCCGACTGGAACAGGCGGAAATCCGGGTGCTGGAAGGCGGCGCGCGGGTGGACGCGCTGCGGTGCCGGGTCGGTCATTCCGCCGGGTGTTGCCTCACTGCGCCGGCCTGCGTGCGAACGCGAAATGTTTGCGCCATAACGGACTGTACAACGGATCCTTCGGATCGAAACTGGAAACCTGCACTTCGGGCGGGCTGGCGTGCAGGTAGCGGTAGCCGCCGATGGAAATGGCGACGTGCATCACCTTGCCCGATTCGTCGCAGAAGAAGGCGAGGTCACCGGCCTCGAGTTCGGGGAGGTGCCACGGCGTGGCCACCAGGCGGCCCACGATCACCTGCTGGCGCGCGTCGCGCGGCAGCGTTACGCCGGCAGTGGCCCACGCCACGCCGGTCAGGCCGGAGCAGTCTATGCCCAGGCGGCTTCGCCCGCCGAAAACATACGGCGTCGTCAGGTAGGCGCTCGCGGCGATGGCCGCGGCATGGCCGGGTCCCAGCCACTCGGTCATGCGCAGGCACGTCTTGGGAGCGGTCACCACGATCGAGTCGCCTTGGGTTGTCGGGATTTGAGCCGACGAGTGATTCCCGTGTTCGTCGATGATCAGGGGCAGCATGGCGCCGGCCGGAAGGCGCACGGAGGATGTCACGTAATCACAGGTGACAAGTGCCGGCCGGCGCTTTTCCCAGGCATCGACCTGCGCCTCGTCAACCCGGCGCACGGCGTCCGCGCGCACCCAGCCGATGTATCCGTCACCGCCGTGGGTCAGCAGGAATCGCCCGTCCTCCGAGCGGTCCAGCAGGTGCAGGCGTTCGCCCAGCAGCAGTTGCGTCTGCACATTGTCGCCCTCGCGCGGCGAACCCCAGGCCATAGCCATGGGAACCGTCACGAGACCGAAGCGTTTTGCGCCGAGCCGCGCCGACGGCAGTTTCTCGATCCGGTTCACCACCGGGGCGCAGCCCGCCGCCTTCAGGATCTGGACGGCGGCCGTGGTCAGGAAATCATAGTTGCTCTGGCCCGACAGCACCCACTTCCCGTCTTCCAAAGCCACGCGCGGACGCAGGTACATGAACGTCGCATCGGTCAGGAAACGCTCGCGGTAGAGATCCAGGATGCGCTGGGCCTCGTCGGCCGTGGCGGGGGGGCGGTTCTCCGGCCAAAGGTCGGGCAGGATGCCTTTCACGCCGGCATGGATGCCGTCGTCGACCGCCGGTGCTTTCACGCCCTGCCTTGCGGCGTCCGGGAAGGCGCTGGCACGGTTTGCCTCCAGCGCGGGCCGGTGTGCGGCCCAGGCCTTCACGACCGCCTCGTAGGTGGCCCGCGCCGGTCCACGATGGCTTCCTCGTTTTGCCATCGCCTCCGCAAACAACGGGTCACGGAGCGATCCGAAAGAAAGGTGGATGACCGGAACCGGCTGGTCGGCCGACTTTCTCCAGGCGTCGAAATCTAGGTCCAATGCATCCGTGGCCGACGGTATGCTCCCCCCCACACTCCCGCGCAGGGTCTTTGCCACGGCGGCGGTCAGCGGCTTAGGTCCGCCTGCGGCCAGCGCACCACCGGCTGGGGCACCGGCCGGGTTGTGGCGCAGAACGATGGCCAGGTGGGGGGCAGCGTTTGTCAGGGTCGCGCGGCGATCGGGCGATATGGCGGTCCGCTCGTCCCACCGCGTGGCATAAACCTTCGCGCCGGCATCGGCCAGGTGGTGGCGCACTTCGCCCGCCACCAGCAGGTTGTGGTTTCCCTCGCCGTCGCCCTTCGGGCTCAACCATTCCGGCGAACCGTCCGCCGGGTCGAGCACGATGACCAGGCCCTCGAGCGGCTTGCCCTCGGGGGTAAAGGGAATGTCCGCCTCGATGGGAAGGGGCTGGATGGCGGACGCGGGGCACGCAAGAAACGCGTAAAGAGCCAGGGCCAAGGTTCGGCGGATCATGATCACGGAGGAAACCTCCAGGGTTCGGGACTTTGCTGGGGCCAGCGCTCCGGTGATTGGCCGGTGACGCGGGATGTTCAAAGGATTTCCGCAGGGTGGCGTCACGCTACTTTCCGCGAAGTTCCGTCATCTTCTTCTCGAAGTCGGCGAAGTGGAAACGGTCCGTGTTCTTCTTTCCCACGTAACGGAACACCTCCGCGCCCCTGGGATCGAGCAGGATGAAGGCCGGGTAATGCACGGTCTGGCCGTGGAAAGCGTAGCCGTTTGGAACCCCGAAAGCGTCGGCGAGCTTGGCGTCCGGGTCGCGGTACACGGTCACCGCCCCCGACGTGTCGCCGTCCAGGTCCGCGATCCATTTGCGGATGTCCGCCTCGGCGTCGGGCTTCACGAACACATGGTCCACACCGGGCACCTTCCCGGCATTAACGGCGTACTCATGGGTCAGGCGCAGGCAGAACGGGCATTCGGTCTTGAGGAGGAAATGCAGGGCAACATACCGCCCCTTCGCCTTGGAGAGGGTAAACACCGCGGGGCCACCCACGGCCTGGAGCGTGAAATCCTGCGGGTTTGCGGGGACGGCCGCCGGGGCAAGGAAGAGCGCCCAGATCATGACCGCCCGGATGGCAAGCTTCCCGGGTTTGCGGTGAATGGCGTATCGAATCACTGTTTCTGACCTCCTGGCTGTCTTGGGGGTAACGGAGTTATCCGCTTGGCGACAATGATGCCGGAAATCGCGGATTTGCACAAGGGATTCCGCGCAACGGGCCGGAAAGGGCCCCGTGCCTCGCCCCAATCCCCGGTTTGCGGCGCCGAGAAAACGCCGTTGCCCCCCCGGATGGCCCCGGCCTTCCCTAAGCCGCGAAGGACCGTGGGAGGTGTCGTTCCACGTCGAACCAGCGGACGGGTTTGCAGATCACGTCATTCGCCCCGGCGTTGAGCAGGTCCACCCATATCTCCAGGTCACCGTAATCGGTCATGGCCACCACGGTGGCCGAAGGCAGATACGAGCGGATGCGCCGGGTCAGTTCCACGCCGTCCCAATCGGTGACATCCAGGTCGATCAGGGCGAGGTCGAACTTGCCACTGACGACCATAGCCTCCGCTTCTTCCGGCGTGTGGGCGACGGTAAGTTTGAAGGGTTCGCCTTGAAAATCACTGCCAAGGCGCGCTCCCAACCCGGCGTTGGATTCCACCAGGAGGATTCCCGCGGTCGGAAGTTGTTTCGCGTTCATGTTCCACCTCAGCTTCTGCGCGTCCTTTGGGACGGACGGGTTTCCGATGGTTGGCTGGCAGCAGACGGACGGTGCGGCAATTCCCCCTGTTTCTCCCGGCAATTTAGACACCAGCCGACGGGCCAATGTTTGGTGACAACACGAAGTAATCCGATTGCACCGGTCCAAGCCGCGGCGCGCCTTTCGCGGACCCGTTTGTCCACAAGCAAACCCCACGAATGAGACGGCGCGGGCGCCTTTATCTTGCTTCGGTTGTACTGGAACCGATCCGATGCCCGACTCCGCCATCATCACGCACCGCCTGGACACTTGCCGCGCCTACCTGGAGCAGCACGCTCTGGATCTGCGCGAGCAGGCGCCGGGGCTCCAGTCGCTGGCAACCCACCGGCAGGCGATGGTCAATTTCGCCTACGAGGCGCTTGAATCCGGCCAGGTCGTGCTGGCCCAGCTCGACCCGAACCTCGTGTACGCCTTCGTGCCGTCGGTCCTGGCCGACCACGGGGGGACCGGAGACATGTTCGAGCAGGCGCAGGACCTGGCCATATCCATGCTGGACCCGCAGGGACCGGTCATGGGCTTGGAACTGCTGGCCGCCGAGGGCGCCGACCCGCCGCTCGCCGAGCAGGGGCGGATCGAGGGGTGGATGACCCCCGAGTTCCTCGACGGCGTCGTGCTGGAGGGCCGGGTGCGGATCGTGCTGTTTTTCGACGGAGAGTCCGTGTTCCGCGAATCGCTGACGCCGCAATTGGACAAGCGCGGATACGAGCTGCTGAACGACTACGACGATGCCGCCTCGCGGGGCGTGATGCGGGTGCGCCACCCGTCCGTGCCGGGGCGCGTTTTCCGGGTGCCGTGGGTCCAATGGGTGCGAGAGATGCTCTGCGGCGGCTATAATCTGGTTTACATGATGGCCTGCTTCGCCGTGTACCTGCAGAAAATGCAGGAAAGCCTGCCGGGAGAAGCCTGACGCCTTGGCCGCGCGCCGCCCTTCGGACATTGAGACCTACAAACGCCTGCTCGGGTATCTCCGCGGCAGCAAGCCCGCCATCGTGCTGCTGTTCACCTGCATGGTGCTGGAGGCGCTTTTCACCGTCATCACCATCTCCAGCATCAAGCCGGTGATCGAGCTGCTCATCAACAACCGGGTCCTGGACGTCTCCCAGATGCGCGAGGGCCCGCGGTTCGACCTGAACCAGAAGTTCCATGATGCGGACCGGACCGCGGCGGTGCGCGGGCGGGGCAGCCTGGCCGGCGTGAAGGCCGAGGGGAAACTGCGCGACCGCGTGGCCGCCCTGGTGGCCCCGGTGAACCGGGCCTTGGTGCTGGACCTGTCGCCGGCCAACTCGCCGGATGCGGGCACATGGGGCGCGCTGGCGACGGCCCGCTTGCTTGCCGCCCAGCAAGGGGTGGATGTGACCCTCATCCTGCCCGCGGGGGGCGCCAAGCCGCCCGACTTCGTTGCGGCCGCGCCCCACTTCCATGTGCTGGCACCGGACGACCCGGCCACGGCCCCGCTTTACGCCAAGTACCTGGCCGCCGTTCCCATGCCCGAGCCCCGGCACAAGGGGGAGGGCTATTTCGCGGGCATGAAGAAGGCGCTCTTCGAGAAGGTCCGTCCGGTCCTGGAGCGTCTCGATGCCTACGCCGCCCAGAACACGGAGAACAAATTCCGCGTGCTGGCGATCATCATCGCCTCCATGCTGTTATCCGCCCTGTGCATGGTCGTCTCGGGTTTCGGCGTCGGCTACCTCAGCAGTTATCTCGCCCAGAAGTCGGTCAACCGGCTTCGCAACCACGTGTACAGCCACATGCTGGGGCTGGACCTGGCCTACTTCAACTCGCACTCGACGGGCAACCTGCTCTCCACCGTCAGCCAGGACGTCTCCACCGTGGCGGGCGCCGTGGACGTGATCTTCAGCAGCGTGCTGAAAACGCCGGTCACCGTGATGGTGCTGGTCGGCGCGATGCTGGTCGTTTCCCCCCAGCTCACGCTGTTCTGCCTCCTCGTGTCGCCCCTCATGGCGGCGATGATCTACGTGCTCAGCCGCCGCGTGCGGCGCATCAGCCGGCGCATCCAGGAGAGCCGCGCCGTCATCAGCGGCATGGCCCAGGAGACGTTCACCGGCATCCGCGTGGTCAAGGCGTTCAACATGGAGCAGGGAGAGGCCAGCCGCTTCTCCAAGGAAACCAAGGGCGCCTTCCGCCGAGGCCTGAAGGCGACCGCCGCCGAGGAAATGGGCACCGGGTTCACGCAGCTGCTCAGCGCGGTGACGGTGAGTTTCGTCGTCCTTTACGGCGGGTACCTGATCCTCACGCCGCCCCACAGCCTCAGCGGGTCGGATTTCGTCCTGTTCATCGGCCTGGTGACCCAGGTGTTCCGCCCGCTCAAGAACGTGAGCCGCACCGCGGGCAAGATCCAGAAGGGCCTGGCCGGATGCGACCGCGTGTTCGACGCCCTGGACCAGCGGCCCACCCTGGTGGACCGGCCCGGCGCCGTGGAGGCACAGCCGCTGCGCGAGGCGGTCGCCTTCGAGGGCGTGACGTTCGCCTATGCGCGCAGCCGCGGCCCCGTCCTGCACGACATCACCCTGCGGGTGCCCCGCGGCAAGGCCGTCGCCATCGTGGGCGAGACCGGGTCGGGCAAGTCCACGCTGGTCAACCTGCTTCCCCGCTTCTTCGACCCGACGCAGGGGCGGGTGACCTACGACGGCACGGACCTGCGCGACCTGAAGGTGGAGTCGCTGCGGAACCAGATCGCCGTCATCACCCAGGACGTGGTGCTGTTTGACGCCACGGTTGCCGAGAACATCGCCTACGGCTGCACGCGCCAGGTCACCCGCGAGGAGATCGAGGCGGCCGGCCGCACGGCCAACGCCCACGACTTCATCACCGCGAAGCTCCCCAACGGCTACGACACCCAGGTGGGCGCCCGCGGCGTGCGCCTGTCGGGCGGCGAGCGCCAGCGACTGGCCATCGCCCGCGCAATCCTGAAGGACGCGCCCATCATGATCCTGGACGAGGCGACCTCCTCGCTCGATTCCGAAACCGAAGCCCTCATCCAGGAGGCGCTCGCCCGCGTCATCCGCGGCCGCACCGTCTTCGTCATCGCGCACCGCCTCTCCACGATCCAGAACTGCGACGAGATCTACGTGATGGACAACGGGCGCTTCGTGGAGCACGGCACCCACGACCAGCTTCTGCAGGGAAACGGCATGTACGCCCGCTACTACCGCATCCAGTTCGGCAAACTGGGCGTCACGGAACCCGAGGGGGATCCCGCGCACGCTTGACTGCGGCACCCGCACGACCGCAAAACATCCCTCCAGGAGACACGCCCCTTGCTCCGTTTCGAGGACATCCGCTTCGACTGCGCGCTCTACAGCGGCTACAAGCCGTGCCGCCACGGCAACGAGTGCGCCGACTGCCCCCATTACCAGCCGATGCAGCCGCCCGACCTGCGGAGCGGCTTCGTGACCGCGCCGCGCATGGGCGTGCGAAGGGGCGGATTCGAGATCGTCATCATCAAGACGGGCGCCATGGGCGACGTGCTGCGGACGACGACGCTGCTGCCCGCCCTCGCGCGCGGGCATGAAAACGCGCGAGTGACCTGGATCACGGACCGCTCCGCCCTGCCCCTGCTGGCGGACAACCCGCTCATCGCAGAACTCCTCGAGTTCGGCCCGGCCACCGCCGGCGCCCTCGCCCCGCGCGAGTTCGACCTGCTGCTCTGTTTCGAGAAGGACCGGGAGGCCCTGGAACTCGCGGCGAAACTGGCCGCGCGCCACAAGCGCGGGTTCGCCCCCACCCCCTGGGGCACGCCGACCGTCTTCAACCCCGAATCGCGCTACGGACTGCTGCTGGGCCTGAGCGACGAACTGAAGTTCCGCGTGAACCGCAAGACCTACCCGCAGATCATCGCCGAGATGGCCTGCGTGGAGTACCGGCGCGACCCGTACGTGCTGGAGATCGGCGCGGCCGGCCTCCAGAGGCGCGCGGAGGTGGAGGCGATGCTGCCGCCGGGACGACGCCCACGCGTCGGGATCAACACGGGCTGCGGGGCCGTCTTCCGCACCAAGCAGTGGACACCGGACGGGTGGGTGGAACTGGTGGAGTTCATCCGGTCCCGGGCGGAGTGCGACCTGCTGCTGATGGGCGGCGCCGCGGAGGCGGAGTTGAACCGGGAGATCGCGGCACGCACCCGGGGACTGGTCGACACGGGAACCGGCAACTCGCTCGGGACGTTTTTCGGGGTGGTGGACGCCTGCGACCTGGTGGTGAGTTCCGACAGCCTGGCGATGCACATTGCGACGGCGCTGCGCAAGTGGGTGGTCGCCATCTTCGGCTCCACCTCGCCCGTCGAGGTGGACCTTTTCGACCGGGGCGAAAAGGTGGTCACGGATTTCGAGTGCAGCCCGTGCTACCTGAAGTCCTGCGACAAGAACCCCACCTGCATGCAGGCCCTGCGGGGCTCCACGGTGGGAGAGGCCGTCCTGCGCGGCCTGGCGGAAACGGCCAAAACCAAAAGCACCTGACCACCGCCTGCGCGGCGGGAAGAAACCGCGGGGAAGCCGGTGAGGGGCGATCTTCGCGCCCCCCCGCGCGCCCCGCGGAAAAGGCTTCCTCAGCGGACCGCCGCATGCTCCGACAGGACATTGCCCACGAAGGCGGACACCTCGGCGGCAAAGCGGCCGGGATGCTCGATCATGGGCGCGTGGCCGCATTCGTCAATCCAGGCGAGGCGCGCGCCGCAAAGCGCGCTGGCGAACCTGTGGCCAACCTCCGGCGGCGTGATGCGGTCCTGGCGGCCCCAGACCAGCAGGGAGGGCGCCCGCACCGCATCGAGGCGGTCGGCCAGGCAGTCCCGGCGCACCGACCGCGAGATGCGAAGCAGCGCGCGGGCGAACGAGCGCAGGTTCACCGCCTCATGAACCCGGGCGATCTCCTCGTCGCGCACGTGGCCCGGGTCGTGGAAAATCTCCTCCAGGCGCGTGCGGATCCAATCGGGGGTCGGCCGCGTCGTGAAATCATGGATGCCGTTTTCCTCCCACAGACCCGAGGCGCCGGCCAGCACCAGCGCCGAAACCAGTTCCGGGCGCTCCATCGCCACGCGCAACGCCACGTGACCGCCGAACGAGTTGCCCACCAGCACCACCGGGATGTCCCGTTCCGCCGTCTCTTCCAGGTACTGCACCACGAGCGCGGTCACGCCGGCCACGGTGCCGTCGTCCGGGGGGAGTTCGAGCAACGGGAACTCGAGCATCTCGCACCGCAGGTGGTCGGCCAGGCGGCCGACGCTCGGCGCCCAGTGCGTGTTGAGGCCCATCAGCCCGTGCAGGAACACGGCTCGCGGGCCGCCGTTGCCGACCACCTCGAGGCCGACCGGAATCGTGGAACCGCGCGCCCCCCGCATTTTTCGGATCAGTGGTTTGTGGCTCATGCTTCGGCGCGGCCCCCGGCCTCGGTTTATCGCTGCGCCCGATTGAAGGGCCCAAAATCACAAATCCGTCAAGACGCGTTTTGAAACGGCACCGCACCCCCGCCAGGGCCGGGATCCGGACCCGCGGTTCCCGCCATCACTCCGCCTCGGCCCACAGATCGAGGTGGGGAATGTGCGAGGCGTCGTAGGGGACCGCTTCGCCCGTCGCGGCGGAATCGAGACGGGCGAGCCACCAGTCGATCGCGTCATGCACCACGCGCAGGTCCAGGCCGTGGCACAGGTCCGGGTAATCCGAGAGTTTCCCCCGGGCCTGGATGAGCAGTTTGCGGAAACCCGAAAGGTTTCCCTTCTCGAGGTGAAGGAACGCCGTGGAGTACTGGATCAGCCCCTGGTAAAAAGGCCGCAGGGGGCCGTGGTCGTCCAGCCACAGGTCTTCCAGCGTCTCGTGGCTCTCGTAGTACTCCGCCGCGTTGTAGAGGCGGAGAAACTCGAGGAAGCGCGGATCGTGGCGCTGGGGCATGGGCGGCCGGGGGCGGGTTCGCCCGTCCCCGTCACTCTCTACTGCCCGAAGTGGGCGGGTTGGACCGACTCGAGGTCGATGTCCTTGTCCTGCCCCGCGATGAAAGCCTCGGCCCGCGCTGCCAGGTTGCAGTCCGCCAGCGGGATCTCAAAGGTGTCCTCGAAAATCTCCATGAACTCCAGGCAGGCTTTCTCGGCCTGGGCGCTGAAGAAAACCTCCCCCGTCTCGAAATTCCACACGGCCTCGTACAGCGTGGTCGTCGCGCTGACGCGCGCCAGCATCTGCTCCTTCACGGTTTCCTTCAGCGCGCCCATCTCCTCGCGGGCCAGCTTGCGCGCCTTGCGCTCGCGCAGTTGCGCGCGGATCGCCTCGCTCAGCGCGGCCTTGAGCAGCGCGGCCGACAGGCTCTTCTTGTCGCGCCGCAGCCCCAGGATGATGTATTTGCCGTGGATCACCTTCTCGGCGTTGAGGTGGTTGTCCACCGGGTTCATCGCGTTCACCCACCCGATGCTCAGTTCGGGGTTTTTCTTCGGGTCGATCTCGCGGAAACAGTACTTCGGCAGGCGGTGGGTCAGCGTGTCGCGGAAGGTGCGCGGCACGGCGTCGCCAAGGTTGAACTTGCGGTAGGTGATGCTTCCGTTGATCAGGGGCATGGTCAGGTTCCGGCGTTGGGATCGGCCCGATGGTTGGAAGGGACCAAATTCCGACTAACAACCCGCGCGGGGACGCATTCCCGCCGCCGTGGCCGGCCGCCACGGCGGGGCGGCGGAGTGCGGCAGAACAAACTTTGGATTGCAAAGTACTTGTTTGTGCAAAAACAAGGTGCTGTTTTCCGGGCCGCCGAAGCCGGGCGTCAACCCGGGTTGCGACATCCGCGTCGAATTGCCAGGTCGCATCACGGAAAAGGAGAGTCCCCCATGTCCCGCCTCACAATCCCGGTCATCATCGCCGGCGGGCTGATGTTCGCCGCGCCGTCCATGGTCTCGGCGGCTGACAATCCGCCGGCCACCGGCCTCGAAGAGCGCGTCGCGCGCCTGGAAAAGCGCCTCGACGAACTGGAAACCCGCCTGGCCCCGGTCGCCGAAAAGCAGAAGTCGGAAGACCATCGCGCCGCCCTGGCCCGACGCGCCCGCGAGCGCTGGGCCGAGGACAACAGCCGGTTCACGAAGGAGCAACTGGCCGAGATCGAGAAACTTTACCAGGTGGCCAACCGCCAATGGCGCACTCCCGAGGCCAAAGCCAGCCTGGAGCAGCTGGTGGAGAAGTACGCCAACGCCAACCGCACCGGTTGCGCCCTGCTCTACCTGGGCCGGATGTCCGAGGGGCCCGACCAAGAGAAATACCTGAAACGGGCCGTCGAGGGCTTCAGCGACTGCTGGTACGGCGACGGAACCAATGTGGGCGCCTACGCGCGCCTTTGCCTGGCCCAATACTATCGGAACAACAACCGCCCGGACGAGGCGGGGCCCCTTTACCGCGAGGTGCGCGAGAAGTACGCGGACATGGTGGACCACTCCGGCCGCAAACTGGGAGACCTGATCCCGAAAGACGACCGCGCGACCACCACCCCGGGGTAGTCGCAGAGCGACGGGCCGCCCCCGTCGTCGCAAGCCGCCTGCGCGGGCGCTACGCCAGCGCGCTGTGGTAGTCGGGCGTGACGGGGGCGATGAGGGACACCTCGCGCTCGAACGCCGCCACCTCGTCGGGGCCGGCCAGCACCCCGATTTCCAGGTGGTAGTCCACCGACTGGCCCGGCTCCAGGGCGTGCAAGATGCCGAGCGCCTGCTGCTTGGCCATCGGCAGGCCCACGCTGTTGCACGGCTCCATGCCCATGACGTAAGTGCCCTCGGCCATCATCTTCCACTGCGTCATCAGCGGCAGCACCTTGGGGTCGTATTTTACGTAAAGCCCCAACCCGCCCTCCAGGTCGGGGTTGATCAGCGCCGCCCACGCCCGCCCGTCCGTGGTGGGGAGCATTTCGTGGTAGAACACTTCGGGGCGGAATCCCGGCGTGGGGTCGCTGCAGATGCGGAAGTGTTCCTTGTTTTCCTCGGCGTCGGCGTCGCGCGGTGTCACCGTGCGGGTCGTGGAAACGAGGTGCGACGTGCGGTTGAGCACGGGGAACCCGGCGTTCACATGGTAGAGAATCTGGTGGGGCACGCGCTCGAACCCCTCGTTGGTCACGGTGTCGTGGAGCGTCAGGAAGTGGTCGCCCGCGCGGCAGCGGATGCGGCGCCGAAGGACCAGGTTGAGCAGGGGGGGGAAGACCTCGCGCACCTCCCCGCGGGCGAGCAGGTACAGGTCGTCATCCACCCAGATCACATCATGCGACACATGGACGGCGGGCAGGTTGGAGATGCGGCCGTGCTGGCCGAGGGGTTCGCCGCGCCAGGTGTCGGGCACCCCCACGTTCAGGAGGCCGCAGGTCGTCAGCAGGCCCCCGAAGAACGTCCGCATAAAACCGAGGCCGGCCGGCTCGAAGTATTGCGGACCGGGAATGCCCGTGGGGGAGTGCCAGACCAGGTTATGGCCCCGGAACTCGGCAAAGGCGATGTCCATGCCGCGGCTCGGCAGCACGGTGAAGTTGAACCCCGACGCGGTGTGGAAGTCGAGCGCGTGCACCCCCTCCTCGCGCCCGTCGCGCAGCGTGTACGGCGTGATGCGGGCCAATTGGCGGGTGGAACCGCAATGGCGGCGGAGTTCTGATTCGCTGAATTCACGCCCGAATAGCATCTGGGGATACCTGGTGGTGTTGTGGGTGCGCCGTTCCCGACTCTCAAGGGGAAAACCGTATTGGGAGGGCCGGTTGGTTTCGGTTGGCCGGATCGGCGGAGTCCGGAGAAGAACGGGGCCCGGATTCTGGAAGCGATCTGGACGGAACCGCATACGGAACCCCGCCCCCGTTCCCGATGCCCCTTTGCCGGCCAACCCGTTTCCATTTCATTTCGGTCCCGCCGGCCAACCCCTTCCCCTTGCATCCGGCAACAGGCGGGCCATCATTCGCCCGCAATGGCCAGCGAAGTCGTCAAGAGTCTCGAACGCAGGATGAAGCACCCGCCCGCCACGGGGCGCAAACGGTGGGTGCGCGGGATCGTGTTTGCCGTCCTGGTCGTGCTGGTGCCCCTCATGGCGGCCGAGATCGGCCTGCGCGCGGCGGGATACCGGCGCCCGCAGATTCCCTGGGGCGTGCAGACGGCCACCCACCGCGCCGCCGCCGACGCCCTCAACCGTCGGTTTGCCACCGACGCCTTCGAGCCGGACCGCTTCCTGTTGTGGCGCATGCGGCCCGGCGCCAACGTGGGCGGCATCACGGTGAATTCGCTGGGCCTGCTGGGGCCGGATCCCGAACGCCGCCCCGAGGCGGGGGCCTTGCGCGTGCTGTGCATGGGCGATTCGGTGTCCGCCCTGACCTACCGCACCTACCCGTCCAACGCCCAGCGCCTGGTGGAGAACTCGCGCACCACGCGCAGCCTGGAATTCCTGAA